>Ga0213870_1000091_pt1 | contig 44208 bp, 53 predicted proteins | sample WICALVC2017_Meta_FD_160119 | JGI IMG/M metagenome (GOLD analysis project Ga0213870, IMG submission 160119) | Freshwater microbial communities from subterranean cave lake in Wind Cave National Park, South Dakota, United States - WICALVC2017 | ecosystem: Environmental > Aquatic > Deep subsurface >...
CCTCAAATATTTTCTGAAAATGACGGCAAAAAACAAGAGATTCGGAATGGTACAGTAACGTTGAAATGTAGTATAAGCGTGAATCTCGATAATTGTAAGTAGTCTTATAATCTATTTACAAGGAACTGGAGAAGTTGTAAGAGTAACCCGCGGGTAGTTGCGGCTCCATGCACTTGCGAGGAGGGGGTGGGCTGGTTTTGAGGACACCTGCAGTCTATACCATCCCAATAGCAGCCTGGCGCAACCGACTCACACTCCTGTACCGGTCCTGGGATAGAAGGAGGTTGTTCTTCTGTTGGGCAGGAACAGATGTTTGAAGATGCGTCCCAGCTGCATCCAGGTTTTGACAGACACTGCGAGGAGAAATCAATGGTGTGTTGTTCCGACTGTGGACATTGGCAGGTTTTCCCATCAAAGGTGCAGCCGTATTTCGCGCACTCAAGGGAGGGATCTCCTTGCTGCTGCAGCTGTAGAGTGGGCTCTCTTCTGGCAGGTGTATCCGAATAACCTGATGGGCACTTATCTGGGTTGTCACGACAGTATTGGTCGTAGTCTTTGTTCGTGCAGTCACACTGTGTGCCTGTCCATTGGCAGCCGGGAAGCCGAAGACACCACACCTGTCCAGATTCTTCCTGACTGGGGTATTTTCCCTCTCCACAGTTGCAATACGTCCCATTCCAACTGCATCCTGGATTCTGTTGACATGTTTGGAGGCCAGAGCAGATGCAACTTTGACCATCCCACTTGCACTCAGAAGACATCTTGCTGCAGCTCACCTCTGGTGGTTCGTGTGGATAATTTTCTCCACCCATATTGTGTCTTGAGGCAAAATCCATACACCTCTCCATATTCTCTTCCTTTTCACAATATGCCATGCATGCATCATATGATTCACAACCAAGCTCTACCTGAGCAAGCTTTAAGATCTCCTCCTTTTGTGAGGAAGCATGTCCACCAGAGAGGTGATGTTTTTTGGCAAATTCGCCGCACTTCTGCCAGTTTTGCTCATATGAACAAAACTGCCGGCAAGAAGCAATCGTAGTGCACCCGAGTTCGGATTGAGCGTAGACAAGCATGTCTTTTTTCTTCGCATCAATGGCTGTGTCTTGACTGTAAAAACCTTTATTTTTGGCGAATTGTATGCAGCGTTCGTGGTTGGCAGGATCTTCGCAGTATAAGCGACAGTCCGAATAGTTTGCGCAATTGCCAAGTTCAAAAATGGGGAAGGTGATACCATATTTGGCAGCGAGTTCTTCCGGAGACTGTGCGTGTACCGCGGCCACGATGAAAAGGGGAAGGAAAAAGCCTAAAAAAGCAAATATTCGTTTCATCATTTCAGCTCGTCAAATGGATTCTCGTCACTTGTAAATGGATTCACATAGTTACTGCTTTTGTTAAAAGGATTCTCGTATTCTACTTTTAGATCTACCGGTAACGTGCGAGATGCAGGGGTCACTGATTGGGAGGTAGATGGCGCCTTGGTACTTCCTAGGAGACGCGTAGCTATAATGCTAACGGTGACGCTTACAATAAGTACCATCAATATGAGAGCGATGGTAAAAACCTTCTGTTGATGCATTTGGGGAGGAGGTGCGTTAGTAGCAACCCGCGCTGCCGGTTCTTCAACAGTACTCATATATTCTACGTTAGTATAATGAAATATTATTGTCAAACCACATAAAGCTTGACAAGTTCCCACTTTACGAGATAAATCGTGAAGGCTGCAACAACGAAAAAAACAATAAGAAGCTTATTGCTTGTATAAAAAGTCCAACAGCAACCGATGATTTATGACCAAACAAATCTGCAAGACCCCCGGTTGGAATATCTAATAATGCCAGAGATACCATAAAAACACCAAATAATTGACTGATTTGTACTTGCGCTAAACCGTGTGACAAAAAATAAAGAGTGAATGTGACAGATGCTGCAGTTGTTAATCCTGCGAGGAAGTGGGCAATATATATTTTATTGATTTCTTTCACTCTAGATTTATGGTAGCAGATACTATGAAGAAGCGATAATGATTTCAGCATCACTAATCGTCATCCTGGATAAAAGTCCTAGAAAATACGAATGTAATTGTCTACAATAGTCTAATAATTCCACCAGTTAGGTAACATTTATCAGCAAAGTTGCAGTTATGGAGTATAATAAGGCCGTATGCAACTGAAATATTGGTTTTTAAGTATAGGGATACTTGCGTTACTGATGGTGGTAGCGCTGGGTTTCACTGATAAGTTGCACGTCGTAGCCCAGGATGGACACGAGCCAACTCCGGCCCCATCTCCTACGTTTTCCTGTTGCGAGAAGGACATAAAAGTAACACAGGTACAAGTCAACCCTCAAAACACCGATCAGAATGCTGTTGAGAATGGACTGCTCATCTCAGTTGAGTGGATACTTGGTTTGAGTTGGAAGTGCGATAAAGTAACGGAGCAGGATTGTCTGGCGTATTATGAGATATTTCTGGAAGACAGCAACTGGCAGGAGTTTTCGGGGGGTAAATGGGTTGATTTATCAGATGATAAAGTGGAAGAATCAATTATCCCCGATAGAAATGATAAGTTAAAAACCGAGTGTGACGGAAAATCTCATCACGGTACATGGTCATATACATACTTTGCAAAACTGAAGACCAAGAGCAAGGTAAGAAACACATCACTTGTCTTTGACTGGGATGTACCCGAGAACAAAGGCAGAAGTTACCATTCTGCATACGAAATCTCCGGCGTATCGGGTACCACGGGAACCGCTAAACCTCAGGTGAAAGGCAGCCACCCCAAACAAAAATAACTCTAGTATAATAGCTGTGTGACCGGAAGAACCCATGATTTAGCAGCAATTACCCTTCTTAACGGACTTTTAATCTATCATCCCTTGGTAAATATGTCACTTGCGACAAGCTTTGTATCGGTGAGCGCTTGCCTTTTGGGTGGTCTCACACCAGATATTGATCAGCCTACGGCAGATCTTTGGCGACGAATTCCCGCTGGATCAATCATTGGTCGAATTCTTTCACCGCTTCTTGGGAGTCATAGAATGATATCCCACTCTTTTGTAGGGATAGCTCTATTTGGCTATCTCACAACACAATTTTTGGATGCAATCAAAAACATATTACTTGTTGATATGACGATTGTTTGGATTGCCTTTATGACAGGGTTTATATCACATGTCGCAATCGATATCATCACAAAAGAAGGAATTCCACTTCTGTTTCCATTGCCTTGGAGATTTGGGATACCACCTCTACAGCAATTACGTATTAGTACAGGTGGAATGGTTGAGAAAACGATTATTTTCCCGGGACTAATGCTTGTAAATGGCTACCTAATTTACACCTACTACACCAAGTACCTTGAATTCCTCAAGCTTTTCATCAAGTGACGCAACGTATGGGTGGAAAATGATTTATGAATAATCATGCCGGTTTGATAGAGTAAATATTCTTGGATGTCCAGAGCCATCCGGATTGGGTATAATAAAAGAGATGAACATTCTTTTTGTCGTGTGGGAACTAGACCCATTTTTTAAAATGGGGGGTTTAGGAGATGTAGCTCGTTCATTACCCGGAGCACTAAAAGATGTGGGTGTTGATGTACGAGTAATGCTTCCCTACTACCGAGTTACAAAAACCGGCAGGAGGAAAAAAACTTCTGTTGGACACATAGATGTTCCCTATGCCGGGAAAAAAGAACGGGTCGATATTTTTTCAGTTCTGCACCCTATTACCGGTGTCATTGTCTATTTTCTCAAAAATAGCACCTACTTGGATATTGTCGTCTCGATGGATACCTGGGCGTTTTTTGCCAAGGCTGTTGTATCACTTCTTAAGGAGCAGGTAATCGGATGGAAACCAGATGTTCTCCACTGTAACGACTTCCACTGCGGGTTTATACCACTTTTAGTAAAAGTAGAAAAACTACCCATTAAAACCATCCTCACCATCCACAATCTCGCGTATCAAGGTAAAACAGCCGATAGCGTCCTTACTCGTATTGGTATAGATCCATCAGTGTGTAAAATCGTCTGGTGGGAAATCAAATCACACAGGATTAATACATTGATGGAAGGCATCATTCATGCTGATGTCGTTACGACTGTTTCTCCAACATACGCGAAAGAAATCATGACTGAAGAGTATGGAGTAGGTTTAAACGACATCTTAAAAGGTAAAGAGGGTCGGGTGTACGGCATTCTCAATGGTATCGATATAAATCAGCGACACTCTACGCATCAAAAAGCAGTCAAATACCCGTTTAGCCCACAGGAAAAGCCCATTGATAGTAAAGAGAAATACTACATCTGGCAGGAAGGGAAACGATTAAATAAGCATTTATTGCAGAAAAGACTCGGCCTTTCCCTCCGAAACGATATACCTCTCATGTGTTTTATTGGCAGATTCGACTCAGGCCAAAAAGGATTAGAAATTTTTCATACCATGCTTCGCAGAATCGATCAGACGAAATACCAGTTCGTCATTTTGGGCAGTGGTGAGCTCGCATGGGAACAGCGGTTCCAGTGGCTCATGACATTCTATCCGAAGCAAATCTCCTGCAATTTTAAATTTGACGAAATGTTGTCGCACCAGATCTATGCCGCCTCTGATTTTATTATTATTCCATCGCGATTCGAACCATGCGGGCTTATTCAAATGATTGCTATGCTATTTGGAACACTTCCCATAGCCCACAACGTTGGTGGCCTTCATGATTCCATAAGAGACGGTGTAAACGGATTTCTATTTTCGAAGTACAGTTCTGAACAACTTGAGGTAACGACGAAAAAAGCTATCGACATATGGAAACACGATCGGAAAAAATACGAGAGTATGGTTGATGCGGCATTGACCACCGATTTTTCTTGGACTAAAAATGCTGCGATTTATATCCAACTCTACCAAAAGCTCATCGATAACGTCCTGTAACGATCATCGAATTGAGTTGTTATGATTACCCAAAACCCATAGCGGCAAAGAACAAAGATTACATCTGGAAAACAATAGTGTATACTATAATGGTATGGCGCATTTCGTATGTACAGGAGGATGCAAAGGTGTTGCGGATAAATCAGGCACATGCCAAGCGACCGACTGTCCCAAACACGGACAGCCATTGACTCCCTGCAACTGCACCGACGGCAAACACCAGGAGGCATACTCTTCCCAAGGAAGTCAAAAATCCAAGTAAACAACTAACGTTTTGGAGAGATTTTTTACACACGTCTGGGAAAGACTTCGCGAGTTTTGACAAATTCTGCTCGAGCAGAAAATTTCAAGAATTTGAAAGTATCATCATTACGCTATGTATTACAAAAACTTTTTCCAAAAAGATACTCGTCGAGAAAAAATCATCAAAGCTATAAATGAGAAAGGGTTTAATCCGATACTCATCACTGATCGGCCCGGATTTATCTATACCATTCATACTCATCCAGAAACCAAACTCATCGTGTGTTTGGAAGGATCAATGAAAGTGAAGGTTTCCAATCAAGAATATAACTTTGAGCCAGGAGATAAGATTCGTATTCCGGGAAATACTCCGCACAGCGGACTAGTTGGTGACAAAGGGTGTGCATACTTCTGGTCTGAGAAAATTATTTGACTGATGAAGAAGCTTCGACTATTAGGAAAACTTTTTTAGCACCCAAGCTCGCCTTCGCCACAAGGAGAGGGGATATCTTTTATTTCAGATATACCAGGATCTTTTCCGCTTACGATGTAATCCTGATAGTTAGTGGGTGTTTCACCGTCGTGGTTCCAAAGGCTCCAATAATAGCGCCACTCATTCCATCCGATCCCCAGGTGTTTAACGAAAATGCCATTTTTGGCAAGGAATTTCCCAATTTTTCTACCCGTCATGCAGGGAATACTGTAGCAGTAAACGATGATATCATTTTCTTTCGATAAATTTTTAAACTCATTAATTATTCTTTTCTTTTCTTGGTTGTCTTGTTCCAGTGAAACTGACGTATTGGGATCAAGGTATGCGGGGATGTTGATAGCATTTACAATGTGTGACTTCACATATTCTTCACTGCTTCGCAGGTCAACAAGCGTATAATTTTTCTCACCTTTATCCATCTTTTTGCGAAGTGTATGAGGGCTTACGTGGACTGCATTTTCGATCAGATAAAAATCACGCATTAATGTCTCATTCGACGCTGGCGTAGAATTAATCAAATAAAATGTTATCCCACTTCCCAAAACAGCACCAAAAAGAGAAGATAAAAAGATGAGAAATAGTGATTTTCTAATATTTTTCATAACAGTACATTAACAAAAACTATTAAAAGAAAATGTGATGCTGGTCACATTCTATGAAATTAGCCTTTAAAAAAGTATAATAACGCAATGGATTTACAAATTATCCAGAAGCTTGACTCATTTTTTTCTCGTTACACACCTCTCAAGTTTGAAAAAAGGGATATACTTATCCGAGCAGGAGATGAACCGAGCGGAATTTTCTATCTAGTGAAAGGTAATGTTCGCCAATATGTCATAAGTAAAAATGGGGAAGAAATAACATTAAATATTTACAAACCGGGAGCTTTTTTTCCAATGGCTTGGGCAATGGATGCTTCCCGAAATTCATATTACTTTGAAGGTATGAATGATATTGATGCATTTGTAGCCCCCAAAAAGGACGTAGTTGATTTTGTCCAAAGAGAACCGGAAATCTTATTTGATTTGCTCAAAAGAGTATATGTTGGAGTTGATGGAATTTTGTCTCGATTGGAATTTCTTATGTCTGGCAATGCAAAACAGAGACTTATTACAGTGCTGGTCATTTCTGCAAAACGCTTCGGTGAAGCAACCAAAGGCAATATTGTTATTACGCTTAAACTAACTCATCAGGATTTAGCAAGTTTGGCGGGTTTGAGTCGAGAGACGGTGAGTCGTGAAATGATGATCATCAAGAAAAAGCGGTTAATAGATTATACGAGTACTTCAATAACTGTTCATAATATTGAAAATCTTGAAAATGAACTAGTAGAATAATCATGCCCCGATCTATCTACCAATGAACGTGTAATTCTTTCACTAGTGGACGTAATTCGTACTTTTTTATCTTGGATAGCTGGTAAACCATCCGGCAGTAAATACCCCTGCCATTTTCCTATCCCCACCAGAAGCTCCAAGTGTATCATCTCAGTTATAGACGGTTCATTCTTCACTTCATATAGTCTGTATTTACCCATTGATAAGACCGATTCTGTTTGCGTAATTTTTCTTGCGCTTAAATTTAGTTCGCCAACTCCTTTCCAGGTAATCCATTCATATATTGTTTTTCCGTCAAGGATAAGAAGCCTAGAAAATTCCCTTGTAGCTATCAAATTGTACTGACCAGTTCTCAAAACCCGGATCATAAGTGTCTTTATATTGGGTTTTTGCAACCTTTTTTTCAGTGATCGGAGTCACAGACGCCGTTTTATTGATCTGCTATTTTTAGAGTCAATCTGCCGAAACTTATGAATACAACTAGAAGAACAGATGAAATTATTTTCGCGCGTCTATTAGAGACACAACGAAGCAAGAATTAATTTCAAAAAGGAGGATGGTATGAAAAGAGATCCACTAGTCTACGCATTATTTGGGGCTCTAATTGGAGGGATTATTGTCTGGATTATTACAACTAGTGCAGTAAACAATAACTTGTTTGGGATGATGCGCATGATGGGTATACGTAATCAAAACATGATGGGAAATTATATTGACAGTCATTTTATAGAGCAAATGATTCCGCATCACCAAGACGCAATCACAATGGCAGAGATTGCGCTAGAAAAAGCAACGCATCAAGAGATTAAAAATTTGTCTAGCGATATTAATAGATCGCAATCCGCAGAAATTGATCAAATGAAAGTCTGGTACAAAGAATGGTTTGCAACAGACGTACCGGAAGATAATGCTGTAATGGGAATGCACGGAATGATGGAAAAAAGCAATATGCATATGGGCATGATGGGAGACGAAACAGATATTGAAGCCTTGAGAGATGCTTCTGATTTTGATAAAGCATTTATTGAGGAAATGATCCCTCACCATCAGATGGCTGTAATGATGGCTCAAATGCTTAAAAATACCACAAGCCGCGATGAAATGAGAAAACTTGCTGATGACATTATATCTGCTCAAACTAAAGAGATAAATGAGATGAGACAATGGTACAAAGCGTGGGGCTATTAGAATGTAAATTGTATGCAAAAAAAACTTCGGGTCGGATGGTTTTCATTTTCATGTTGTGAAGATTCAACTATACTTTTTACTGAGCTATTAAATGACTATTGGAAAGACTGGAAGGATAAAATTGAGTTTGTGCACGCTTTGATACTCCAAAAAAGAAACGAGCTAAAAAATATAGATGTTTCTTTTGTTGAAGGAGCAATTACTTCCCGAACTCAAGAAGTTAAGCTGAAAGAAATTCGAGCCAACAGTAAAAAACTGGTAGCAATCGGAGCTTGTGCATGTTCCGGAATGCCCTCTGCACAACGAAATACATTTGATGAGGAAACCAATAAGGAAATCCAAAATCTACTCATACGGTTCAAATATACTGACAAGGTGAGACGACTGAAAGACGTTGTGCAAGTAGATGCAGAAGTAAATGGATGCCCGATGGTCGAACAGTTGTTTCTCAAATTACTCAATGAACTTATCAATGAGTTTGATAATAAAAAATCGTGAACCATGCATAATCTTGATCTCTCTATAGCTGATATCTCCAAAATCGAAGGCAAAGCATCCTGTGAGATAAAAGTTACCAACGGAATCGTCAAAGATGTCAAATTCTCAATTGCTGAATACAAGCGATTCTATACGCAGGCAATTCGCGGTAAGGATGTTGTTACCATCCCGCAACTTACCGCCCGTATTTGCGGCACATGCTCCAACGCACATCTACTGTGTGCTCTTAAAGCAGTAGAAAGTTCTCAAGGTATTAAAGTAACACCGCAAACAATTGCTCTTCGAAAACTGCTCAACTATGGACTCATCATTCGGGACCACACCTTACATCTGTATGTATTCGTACTGCCGGATTTATTCGGCAAAGACTCCCTTTTAGATTTTGACGAAAATGATCCCGAGCAGCACAAGTATCTTGATGATACGTTTGCCATAAAAGCTGCAGGAAACCACCTTGGGAAAGTAGTGGGAGGAAGAAGCGTACATGCTCCGTTTCTTACGGTGGGAGATTTCACCAAACTGCCATCAGACAGCGATCTGGCCCAATGCGCCAAAGAATTGGAAAGTATCCGGCCAAAAGTGCTGGATATGATTGCGCTTTTTGCCTCCCGTGATTTTACCCTCGAAAGGGACGATGTAGATTTTTCAGCTCTTACCGACGATGAGTATTCGTTCCTCTATGGTGATTTAGTGCGAAGTGACGGTCAAACGGTACCCTCGGAAAAGTACGGTGAGAATCTTAAACACGTTTCCATCCCTAATTCGCACGCATCAGGATATATGTTTGATGGAAAGATATATATGACCGGTGCTCTTGCCCGTATCAACCTTGCGAAGGATCATCTTCACCCGAATACAAAAAGGGATGCGATAAAATATCTCAAGCTTTTCCCATCAAAAAATATTTATCACAACAATCTTGCACAGGCGATCGAAGTCCTTCATGCAATTGACTCTTCTTTATCAATCATAAAGTCACTTCATTTGCAAAAAGAGTCTCCGGTAACCTTCATAAGAAGAGAAGGTACAGGTATTGGTGTGATAGAGGCACCCCGCGGAGCGCTTTTTTACAGACTCGAAGTTGATAAAACGGGAAAGGTCAAAACCGGTCAAATCGTGGTACCAACCGGTCAAAATCAAATTTGCATCGAAGGGTGCATAAGAAAATTCCTAGAGCAAAACATTACATCACTTTCAGACTCCGAAATTGTCGAGCATGAAGTGGAAAAGATTGTCCGCGCGTTTGATCCCTGCATGAGCTGCGCTTCGCACTTCGTCAGATTCAAGTGGTTGAAAAACTAGGAAATAGCTCTTTTATTACTCTTTTAGATTGCGTCAAAATCTCCTTTATATTTCCTTTTGGTGGAATGCCGATAATAGTGACTTTCTTGATCTTTCCTAACTTTTGGGCAAGTCCCAATGAGAGAGGTAGATCAAAATCATGCACCGTTACCCTTGGTGATAATGATAAATGATTCAAATCATTTATCATTTCTACTTTCGATATTCCAATTACGGTGTCAATAAGTATTAGCTCATCTGTAGCATTTTTTGGCAATTCCTCGGTTGGATCCAATCGTTGGAAAGTAATCTGAGGAAACAATGCTTGAAGTTGAGGAAGCAGCTTCACTGCTGCGCTATCTGTTGGTTCAATTTCATTACCGAGTACGAAAATAACTTTTTTTCTGATCATATTAATAGTTTGTCATCCCGACCGAAGTGGAGGGATCTATTGCGAATGCAATATATATTCTCAGACAAGCTGAGAGTTTCTTCTCCCTCGATATGCTCAGGATTGGAATGACACCTAATGCAAGTTTGCCATCTTTAAAGATAGGGAAGTGTAATAGTTCAAATTATTGAACTGTTGTACAGATAGTTTCTGACACACATAGCCCCAGTGGTACGAGACAATATCGCCAATCTTCAGGGAAGAAGTGATGATATCGTTTCTACCCTGCGGGAAAAGTTTACGGATTATAGTTTTGCCAAACGTCAACGTATCGTTGATACGCGTAAGCTTCTTTGTTTCCACGATGACTTCTCCGGCAGAGAGAGCAATTATTTTACCCCAGTTCACAAGGCATGCATCCATTGTTTCTATTGTGTGTAATACATCCAGGTGACCTGTCCGTTTGTAAACGTTTAGGACGTGGAAAGAGTGATGGGGAAGCGCATCATAGTCGAGCTTATGAAGGAGCATATTAACGGATTTTTTTGCATTCTTCTTTTTCAATTCCAGTGTGTCAGTTAAAAATCTGGCGTATGGTCCTGGTGTAACATTTGCAAGTAAAGTATTTCCCAACCAATACGCCTCAACGACTCGTAGGGAGAGAGGATTCTTTATATTGTTCTCATACGAAATGAGTGAAAGGTAGGGATAGAGAGTTGAAAATTGGGAGAGAATTTCTTTGGTCCCGGTATCAGTTTCACCAGTCGTTGCGTACCATTTTAGATCACTTTGTTTTGCCGGCCCGCACAAAGAGAGTGAGTTAGGGGGATACGAATAACGAGAGCACGTAAAAACACCACCAAAATTATCTCTATTGTGATTGCCTGGTTTTTGCTTTGACATGTTCTTTAGTGAGTTTGGAGACAATCGTGCTAATCAATAACACTCCTAAAACGCTGACAACTCCGCTTGTGATCTGTACGTGGGGAATTGGTTGGTGAAGAAAAACAACAGTAAGAAGGTTGGTGATGGGGGTAGCGAGGATAAGAACCGCTGTAACTACCGTCGCCGGTGCAAATTTAAGCGCTTTGTACCAAGTCGTGACGAATCCCGCAAGAAGAACAATACTCGGAAGGATCAAACGTAATTGATCAGGGCTCATTTGCACAAGTAACGGCAATTTTCCGCTGATCCCTGCGATTAATATAAGAACAATACTCCCGACAAACATTCTAGCCCACGCAACTATCGTACTGTCTACGTCACGCAGAACCTTTTTTGCGATTATGTACTCAACCGACCAGAAAAGGGTTGCTGTCAAAATCATAAATTCACCAATACTTCCGGTGAAACCTGAGAATCCACCGATGAAAAGATTGCTCCAGGCAACGAGCAAAAATCCTACGCCCTGAAAGACTGTTACACGTTCTCCCAAAAAGGGTATTGCCATCGCAGTTACCCAGATAAAAAGCGATTTATGTATAAGGTTTGCGTTTGTAGCGGCTACGGATCTTAGCCCTTCAAAGTAAAGGATGAACGGGATACTCCCCCCGACAATACCAATGAGGAGTAATTTTTTCCAGTTTACGATAGAGAGTGAGCGAAGTTGTTCCTTTTTGGAAGATGTAAGTAGAATGGTTGAAAGAATGATTGCTACTCCGCCGTTTTTGATGATATTGAAAACAAGAGAATCAATGCCCTTTACTATGACCAGTTTATTATAGAAAATTGAGACACCTGAAATCGTTGCCGTAAAAAGGGCAAAGATAATGCCTCTTTTGAGTTGTTTATTCATGTTGGTTGAGTGACTTTATTAATCTGCGGATTTTTAGCCCTTGTGGTTTTGTAAGACTGCCTACTGCGACAGACCCTACTACTTGTAGATACTCACCTTTTTTTACGTTTATCTCGTCTCCAATTTTTACCATCTTTCCTCCTTCAAGACGAGCAGTACCATTTTCCACATGAATCACTTTGTAGGGAATCGAAAAACACATTATTAATCTCAATTATATACAAAATTAGAATAATACAAGTGATGTATATCACAGATTTAAAACAATTGGCGCTATAATGAGTTAGTATGAATTCTATTGTGCTTGAGGTAGAAAATCTCGTCAAACGATATGGCACATTTCGTGCTGTAGATGGAATCTCTTTTACTATCCCTAAAGGGAAAATAGTGGGACTATTGGGTCCCAATGGTGCAGGGAAAACGACAACGATCCAGATGCTTTTGGGGATTACACTTACAAACGGTGGAAGTATTCGGTACTTTGGAAAAGATTTTTTTGTCTCTCGACAAGATTGTTTACAAAGAATTAACTTCGTATCAGCATTCAATACGCTTCAAGGTCGTATAACAGTACAAGAGAACCTTGTTGTGTTTGCACAACTATATCAGGTAGATCACTATTACAAAAAAATTCAGGAACTCGCAGCATATTTTGAGATTTTAGACCTTTTACCAATGCTCTATCACAATATCTCGTCCGGTCAAAAGACGCGAGTAAATCTTGTGAAAGCACTTCTGAATGACCCAGAACTTCTCCTAATGGATGAACCTACCGCTTCGCTTGACCCAGATATTGCAGACAAGACGTTGTCGTTGATAGAGAAACTGAAGAGGGATAGAAGGATGTCGATTCTCTATACCAGTCATGACATGGAGGAAATTACACGCGTCTGTGATGATGTCATTTTTTTAGACCATGGAAAAATTGTCGCTCATGATACGCCTCTTAATCTCACTAAGCGTATTAAAAATGCCCAACTGCGTCTCATGTTTGATGGTGAGAAAAAAGAGATGAAGTTATATCTTTTCTCACATAAACAATCTCACAGGTTTACCGATAAGCATACAGTGGTTATTGATACGGTAGAGAGAGAAATCCCGAAGCTTATTTTTGGTATCACGAAAACCGGTATGTGGATCACCGATATTGAGATAAAGAAACCGACGTTGGAAGACGTCTTCTTACAAATCGCCAGAAGATAATCTAATGTCTTTTAAGCGCGTACTAGCAGTATTGCAACAGGAATACTATCTCACCATCCATTCAATGGAGACGATTTTTGATGTATTTATATACTCCTTCATCTCTCTATTTATATTTGGTTTTATCTCCAATTATCTCGTGGGAGGTGAAAATCTCACTGCAGCAAGATATTTACTTTTAGGTTTACTTTTGTGGGAGGTGGTACGTATCGTACAATACTCAATCTCGATGGGAAGTATGTGGAATATTTGGTCACGCAATTTAAGCAATATGTTTATTGCACCCTTGTCAGTAATAGAATATTTCACTGCTCATACGTTGTCAGGGATTGCAAAAGCAGGATTAGTGCTTATTATCGATGCTGCCATTACCTCTATTATTTTCCAATTCCATTTCCTTGATCTTGGGATAATGGTTGTAGCTTATTTTCTACTTCTTGCATGGTTTGGTTTCTCCACAGGAATCGCCATTATCGGTGTAATATTTCGCTTTGGTACGAGAATTCAAGCATTTTCCTGGGGCATAGTGCCTATTTTACAACCTCTTACAGCTGCATTTTTTCCAGTATCGGTACTACCTAAACCACTTCAAGCGCTTGCCTGGTCGTTTCCTACAACCTATGTATTTGAAGCAGCGCGGTTTCAGCTGGATACTGGTCAGGTGGACTGGCGGTTACTTATCTTTGCTATCCTACTTAACTGTGTATATGTAGTTGCTGCAGTGGCTATTTTTTCCCGGTTGTTTCAGGCATCACGCGATTCGGGGCAGTTTGCTCGCAATGAAACCTAAAAAGATGTATATGACACAAAAAAAGCTAATTCGAAACGAAAGTTTTAGGATCAAACCACTTCATATAATGTTAATCATTGTAGGAGTCTGTGTGTTTTTGGTTGTGGTAACCAAGCGCGCACAACAGTCAAATGTCAGACCCCAGGTTGGAGGAATGATACTATCTGGTTCATTTGACGAGAGTAAATTTAAGTCAGATGATGAGTGGAGAAAAATTCTTACACCCCAACAGTATCATATTGTGCGAGAGCAAGGGACTGAATTGCCTTTTACAGGTTCGCTTCTTCATAACAAACAAAAGGGTACCTATGTCAGTGTGGGTTGTAATCAACCAGTTTTTCGCTCTGAAGATAAGTTTGATTCGGCAACTGGATGGCCAAGTTTTACCGCTCCAATTACAGATGATGCAGTAGTGCTTCGCGTGGATAGTAGTCTTGGGATAGAAAGAACTGAAGTATTAGATCAGTGCGGTGGTCATTTGGGTCATGTTTTTGATGACGGTCCGGCCCCTTTGGGAAAACGATATTGTATTAATTCTGCTGCACTCATCTTTATTCCCGACGAAAAATAACTTACATCTGCGATTCTCTTTTCAGATTCTAAGATTGGGTTGATGACAAGGGGAGATACAAATTCCTTAGGGGTATTACGCGAACGCAGCGTAAATCCTATAGTATATTGACATTGGGGATTGTACATGGTATAGTTCTTTTTACAGATTTAAATCAATAAATCTGTTTAAATAGATTTTAGATTCTTAAACGGTAAGGTAAAGATACCCTACATTTTTCTTCGTATCTGCCTCCCCATCTTTAAGACTTATTCCATTTAGACAGATTTATTGGTTTTAGTTTTGATTGATATATGTATAGGCAATCTTTTTCAAGAAATAGACATCATTTTGGGAAATCGCAGGGTTTCAGACCCAGGTCCAAACGCGGTGGAAATGGTAAAAGTACGATACACCACTCACGATATATTCGCTTGGCAGATACTCAAGTAGTTCAATCACCCTCTACAATCACGCACAATTTTGAAGATTTTACTATCCATCCACAGATCAAGCGCAATATTGCAAATAAAGGATATAGCACTCCTACACCGATACAAGATCAGGCAATAGAACCGATATTGGCGGGACAGGATGTCGTAGGCATTGCAAACACCGGTACTGGTAAAACTGCGGCATTTCTCATACCCCTTACCCATAAAATTATCACTAACAGAAATGAAAAAGTGTTGGTGATCGTGCCAACACGTGAGCTTGCAGTACAGATTGAGGATGAGCTTCGTGCGTTTGCGGAGAGTATGCATATTTTTTCAGCACTATGTATTGGGGGAGCCAGTATGCATGGACAGATTGGTAAACTTTCCAAAAATCCCAATGTGGTGATAGCCACTCCTGGTCGGCTCAAAGATCTTATCCAAAGGCGACAAATACACCTTACCCAATTTCAGACGATTGTATTGGATGAAGTAGATCGAATGTTGGATGTAGGGTTTATCCAAGAAATCAAATACATAATTTCACTTTTACCTCCCAAGCGACAATCGCTTTTCTTTTCGGCCACAGTATCAGCTGAGATTAATTCGATCATCCAATCATTTACAAAAAACCCAATCACCATATCGGTGAAAGTAGCCGAAACTGCACAAAGTATCAATCAGGATATTATCAGGGTACGAGATAGCAATGATAAATTTACTCGTCTTTCGGAAATGCTTCGACAGAGTGAATACAGCAAGGTATTAATTTTTGGGAGAACCAAGTGGGGTGTTGAACGGCTCGCAAAGAAACTTGCACAAACGGGAATCTCTACGGGTTCAATTCATGGGAATAAATCACAAAACCAAAGACTGCGCGTATTAAACCAATTTAAACAAAATCAATTACATGTATTGGTCGCGACCGATGTCGCAGCCAGAGGTCTGGATATTGAAGATGTCTCACATGTCATCAACTATGATGAACCGGCAACGTATGATGATTATGTGCACAGAATTGGCAGAACCGGAAGAGCAAACAAGATAGGTAAAGCACTCACATTTGTTGAAGCTGGAAGCGGTAGTCATTAATGAAAAATAACTGAAAAGGAGATTAGTGGTATTTGCGCATTACTGATATAACAATGCCAAAGATGGTCAGTTGTTGGCTGGGATAGATGGGAGAGTATTTTTTGTTGGCGGGCATAAGACATACTTTTCCATCGATACGGGCAAAGTATTTCAGAGTAAATTCTCCGTCAATATGAGCTACCACAATATCTCCTTCTTTTGGTTGTGCATTTTTTTCTATAACCACGAAATCACCATTGTTGATACCCGCATCAATCATGGAATCTCCTGATACTTTCAGAAGATATGAATGCTCAGGTTTGTTTACTAGGTAATGATCAAACGACATAGTGGTGATAAGCTCTTGTTCAGCGGGTGTGGGATCTCCTGCATGAATAATGCCAAGAAGAGGAAGAGGGAGTGAGAGACGTTTTGGTATCAGTTTACCGTTGATATCTTTTCCCAAAAATCCAGCAGTGATGAGTTTTTTGGCGAGATCAAAACTGGCCTTTTTTGATGAAAATCCAAAAATTGTATTCATTTCTTGATACGAAGGAAGGCGTTTTCTGGTGAGGAAAAACTTGCGAAGTTTTATAACGGCAGTATTGATGTTCATATAAAACTAATTGACGAGACTCAGTTGTGCTCCTCTTGTTTTCGCCTCAAGCTCTATCCTTGCTTGATTGGCAATTCGTCGCACCATGCGCAGGTTACCTTTTCCAAGCGCGGTCAATTGTGCTCTCCACCGAAGATAGCTTCGCGAAAATCGTGGGTACTTATGATATGTTCCTGTAATCATAGCCCGCTAGTAAACATTTGTTTACCAGTATAGTAAACGATCGTTTATTTGTCAAGAGGAAACCACAAGGAATCATTTCTTAATTTTAGCTTTAGCAAGAGGAGTTATCAAACCTATAACTTTTGAACGATGAATAAGATAAACAGATTTCCCATGCAAGAGAGTTTTCACAAGCCAGGTAGTTTTCGTTCGAAGTTGGGTAGTCGTAATAAATTGTGCTTCCATTATATATATCTAAATATACACTTAAATATGTATTTTTTCAAGGACTACATAGTTTGAGAACTGCTAAGGGCTCGTTCCCGATGAAATCGGGATTATGGTGTAAAAGTCCTGAGGAATTTTACACCATTACGGCCCTTTGTGGCGAATCGAAAATAACAGAGTGTAAACGTTATTTTCGAGTTCGCCCTAAATCCCAGAATTGATATAATGTACGGTATTATCCACGATGCAATCACAAGAATACTACCGTATTGAGAGGATGGAATCCACACACTTCTGGTATCGTGGTATGCGGCAGCTTATAAATATGTATTTAGACAAGTACGTGCATAAACCTTCAAAAATATTGGATGCGGGTTGCGGTACGGGAGGATTTGCTCAAGAGTGTGGAGGTCTTGGACATGTTTTTGCAATTGATGTGAACAAAACAGCCATAAAGTTTGCGAGGAAAAAAAACATAGCGGATGTACGGAAGGCCTCGGTTTGTAAACTTCCTTTCAAAAATAATTCCTTCGATACGGTATTGTGTTTAGATGTTATCTATCATCAAGACGTTCCAGATGACCAAGAGGCAATGCATGAATGTTTTCGAGTACTAAAGCCGGGAGGTTTGTTTATCTTGCGAGTACCAGCGTTTGAGTTTCTTCGCGGCTCACACGATATTGTGGTTTTGACGAGAAAACGTTATACGAAATCTGAAGTGCGCACTTTAGTGAGGTCAGCTGGATTTGCGATTCTCTATTTGACCTATGCAAATATGCTTCTAAGTATTCCGCTTTTTTTCAAACGCGTCTTTGAACGATTTTTCTCCAAAAATCATAAACCTCATTCAGATTCATCACTTCTTCCTAGAGGAATCAACTGGTTGTTTGAATTGATACTCTCTACAGAAAATAGATTGCTCACCCGAGTAAGTTTACCCTTTGGTTCATCGGTCGTCTGCGTGTGTCGCAAGCCAACAACACGTTTCATCTTGCGCAATTTGGCCAAGCAGCGCGGCCGTTGAGTGCAAGTTTGTACGCAGCTGTTTTTATCGCTTCCTCCGGATGAAAACGCAGCTGCACATTGTTATCTAGGTTCATTCGATTGCGTAAACTTGTCCATGCACCCTGGGAAAATTGGAATAGTCCTGCATAGGGACCATTTTGCGCCATAGGATTTAACCCCGACTCGCAGACCGCAATTTTTTTCAAAAGTGACGGATCAACACTTTCTTTGTTGGCATATTTTGTAATCAATTCATCGAATTTGTCTCCTGTAATTTCATAAGGTGTTGGGACAGGAGTTTTGGTAGGTCGTGGAGTAAGCGTAGGTGTTGGAGTTTCGGTGATGATGACAAACTTTGTATCAATCGCTGCAATAGTTGCTTGGTTGACATGTGGATATGTTTCTGAAAGTACTGTAGTTGATGAAGATGATGTGGTACGAAACTTGTCCAGAATTGTAACTAAAACTAAACTCGTTGCACACACGACAAATAAAATGGAAAAGGCAAAAATTTTTCTATGAGTGACAGTAGAGACTGGAAATTGCATGTCACTTATTGTATCAAACCATGTAAACACAGCGGGTAATATGGTATACTGTTCAATACCTTGTATTTAAATCCACGTTACTTCCTCAATTTATTAAAGATTCTACAACTATTTTTATGACTGTTGTAAACACATGCAATCAACAAATATGGGATAACCTTACGATGTTGAAAAAAGACATAGATGCAACACGCGAATCCGCTTTGCGCAATCGACTTGCTACACAACCATATATCACTGATTTTGAATACATATTGGGTGCTTTTATAGAGATGTTTGAGCCACATCTTGCGGGTATTGTGCGCAAGCTTTTTAAAAAAGGATACGCACTTGACGCTTCATCAGGTTTTAACGGAAAATTTGCGCAATACCAATCGATAAACGGAGCCTTTTCTATCGATTTTGTGACAAAAAATAGATTGGAGAAAGCAGGAATTACACAGCGTGAATTTGGAGGATTAAAATCACTTGTATTTTGGCCAGAGCATGCCGATATGGGATATATAAAAAGACAATGGTTCAAAATCGTTGATCTTCTACCGGATAGAGGAATACTCATATCACCGATAAATAGTTTTGATGCCGTAGAATTTCGAAGAAAATTTGTTCCCAAAAATTTGAGACTGCGACAAACCCGTTTATTTGAACGATTGAAACACCAAATACGGTCTGAGGTGACAAATTCCGTAAAAAAACGAATAGAGAAAAATCCTAGACCTACAACTGTAGAAAGTTGTCTTGGGGTTTTTGTGGAGGAATTGGAGCCCCAAGTGAGGAAATGCATATTGACGCTTCACAAAAAAGGATACTCGACAGATGTTTCCGGATTTTCAAATAATCCCTGTAGTCAAATTATTGAGGGAGACTTCCAACTTGACGAAAATATTGTGACCAAGCTCAATTCGGAGGGAGTTACCGTCGAAAAGACTGGTAGCGGATATACGAAATTACAATTTATTCCCACAGTCGCAGATATTGATGCAATTCAGAATCAGTGGAAGACGATAGTAGCTACTATTCCTGATACACATCAAGAAGCTTCTTATACCATGACGAGGAAAGCTAGAGATTTCAGAGCGACATATACATAGTAAAATCATCCTCGATACTTTCAAAAGCACTATGCTGCCTGACTCACTTTCATTTGTTGATGTAGAAACCACTGGCAAGAGTGTCGCTTATGGGAGAATCATAGAGATTGGAATAATACGTGTGGAGAATGGAAAAATCGTTAAGAAGTACAACTCTTTGGTAGATCCACAAGACTACGTTGACCCTTTCGTATACTCTCTGACAGGTATAACAAGTAACGAACTATCAAATGCTCCACCATTCGGGCAGATTATCGATGAGGTTGAGGAACTTTTGGAAGGATCAGTCTTTGTCGCCCATAATGTACGCTTCGACTACGGATTTGTGCGCAATGAATTTAGAAGGTATGGGAAAAGTTTTTCTCTCAAACATTTCTGCACAGTGAAGCTGGCACGGCTTCTTTATCCTCGATTAAAAACATATAACCTCGATTCTATAATTTCCGAGTTTAATATTTCGTGTAGCCAAAGACATAGAGCATTGGGGGATGCACTGGCAATCTGTGAATTCTATAAAAAGCTACAAAAGGCACATCCTTTAGATAAGTTAGAAAAAGTCGTGGGAATTGCGCTAAAACGGCCATCGGTGCCATTACTTATCTCTCAGAGTTCACTCGATTCGCTACCGGAAACCTCTGGAGTATATATATTTTATGGAGAAAAGGGAGCCCCACTCTACATAGGGAAAAGCGTAAATATACGAGATCGCGTCTTATCACATTTTTCAAACGATTACCTCTCATCTTTGGAGATGAAACTCTCGCAACAGGTAAGAAGTGTTGAAGCAAAATCAACTTCAGGAAACCTAAGTGCGCTACTTCTTGAATCGCAACTGATTAAAAAAATGCAGCCGCTGTATAATCGCCAACTCAGACATAAGCAAAAGTTGGTTGTAGCCAAAAAGCTTACCGATAATGAAGGATATCATACGGTTGTTTGGGAATCTCTCGATCGGATTGATACTTCAGAAATTGGAGAAGTTATAGGCGTGTTTCGGTCACAAAAACGATGTAAAGATAAATTATCTGAGATTGCCAAGGAGCATAATTTATGTCTTAAGCTTTTGGGACTCGAGAAAACTAATCGGGCGTGTTTTGCCTATCATCTGGGTCAGTGTCAGGGAGCATGTATAAAATCTGAGAAGGCACTATTCTACAATCTCAGATTTGATGATGCGTTTTATAAATTGAAAATTCGCAACTGGCCGTTTGAAAATCCTGTCGTCATCAAAGACGGAGACGGAGGAGTGATCGTGGATAAATGGTGTATTCTGGGTGATTCCAAAAATGGAAACACCTCACTGTCCCAATCTTATAATTTCGATTACGACACCTACAAAATACTTCTTCGTGCAATCACGCGTACGTTGTCTCCTGAACAAATAGTTCCATACGTCGATTAACCACTAGAGGTAAATAGAGAATCGCTCTCTTACATTTATGCAAGCGATAGCATGGATAAATGTAAATGAAAATTTCTTATCGATTTGAAAATTTAAATATTACCATTGCACTATTTAAGTTGATATACTACAGGAGTGCAGAGACATTTCATCATTTTCTTCTTGGATGATTTTCACCATGGAGCGGTGAATCATTTACTTCATGCTATCGGTTTCACACTTTTGGGATTCGGGTTAGGGAAAGAAAATATTATTCTCATTCTTCTTTCACCTTTTATCATGGAGTTAGGGCACTTTTATAACTATTTCACTGGGAAACATAAAGAATATGCTGTAAAAATTATTCCTTTGCAATGGATTGCATGGATTTTTTTCATTAGCGCAGGTTATTTTTTGACTCATCTATAATAGTTCAAAGAGTCGAAAAATTGAACCAACATTGACTGTTGCATTTTTTTGTAAAATGTTAAATGATGAATAGAGAGGTTCGATAACTGCCCCATCGAATCTCTAAATATCCTTTTTCTTCGACATGAGAAAAGCCAAGCCGTCATCGTTTCAATTGAAGGTCTATTCAATCACTCGACAAATACCCAAGGGTAAAGTAGCCACATACGGACAGGTGGCGCGACTCTCGGGAAGTCCCAGAGCTTCCCGCGCTGTAGGGTATCTGATGAAAACCAATCCCGATGTACCAAAAACACCCTGTCATCGCGTAGTTGCCAGCGACGGGAAACTTACAGGCTATTCAGGACATGGAGGTATAGCGGGGAAAAAGAAAATGCTTCTCTCAGAAGGAGTCAAATTCAAAGGTATCCGGGTTGATCTATCCTCATCACAATGGCATCCTTAAATTAACCTACTACAAAATTTCAAACTGCCTACGCCACTGCGACGGCAATTCAAAAACAATACGGAAAGGAGGTGAACTATGGTGAAGAGAATGATTATAGCGATACTATTTTTTGTTACACTCGCAAGTATCCCCACTCCAGTCGTGGCAGTGCGCGAGAGCATACTCACCACAAGTGGAGTGTATTGGTTCTCTGATAATTCCCAGGTATCCGGAGCAATATCACATATCTCAACCAATGAATGGGGGGCACGTGCGACACTGTCTACATCTGGTCTTACTCCCAACGATGTGGTGACGCTCTGGTGGGTGATATTCAATCATCCTGAGCACTGCGAGCACGGGACAGGTGAGATTCGCTGCGGTGAAGGCGACCTCTTTGTTCCTGAGGTGGAAGCTTCGGTACAGTACGCAGCCGGAAAAAGAGTTACTGGAGGGTCAGCTTTCTTTACCTCATTTTCGTCAACTGACGATACAAGTGGTGCAATATTAGGCGATTGGGGGCTTCACCATCCATTGAGTGCTGATATTCATCTGGTTGTACGAAGCCACGGACAGCTTATACCGGAGTTGCTCGGATCGCAGCTTACCACATTTGGCGGAGGGTGCAACAACGTACCAGAAGGTACCGGAGAGCCCGGACCAAATACATGTGTCGATCTGCAGTACGCGGTACACGAGCAGGTGGAGTAAGGGTTGAAGATGGTTAGTAGGAATATTTCTCTCCCCAGGCAGCCAATTGGGAGAAGATTTCCTATGGAATCGGAGCATATGAGGTAAAAGTACGGAAGGAGATAGTCAGGTTCTAGTGTATAGGTTTCCTCATTTTGATGACAGCTTTGTCAAATATTAATTTGATGAATGTACATTGGGTTAAGGATAACTCGCGCACTTTTGAAGTCCGTAATTCATAATTTTTTTTGTGCGTTTGGTGATCATACCTTTTGGTAAACTTTAGCGTGATTGATTCACCCTCTCCTTTGACAGTTTGAAGCGAGAGATCCAATATGGTCGCTTCCACCTCTGGGACTGTCTGAGGGAAAATGCCGTGGGCAAATGTCGTTTGCGAAATAGTGGGTTGATACGTCTTACCCCGCCGTGTCACAACCGGAAGCTGTACTGCGGAAGTAAGATATAGCGGTTCAAGATGTTCACCCTGTTCTGTGCTTTTTTGTGGCCAGTCGATCGGTTGTAGGCTATCTCGTGTAGGGATCCAGGCAGTTTGAGAGATGCTACCTCTCAGTTGAGCCTCATGCATTGTTTTTAAAAGTGCGGCAAACCATAGAGCTAAGAGCCTTTGGGAGGGAGACTGGAAGTGAGCCAATATGTTGTGAAGACCCACTTCTACAGCGTGAAGAAAATGCTTCTTTGCGTGTATCATGTAGATTACCGACAGGTGATGACTATCTCATGAGAGGGACGATTTGCCAAATTGAGTGTCGTTTTCTCCCCCAGAAGTTCTACTCCATCAAAGGTGATACTACTTGCAGCGGCGGCAACATTTTCCCCGCTGGGTATTGGCATTGTGACTGCCGAAACACCAACAGATATTGATCCTCTTTGGCTTGCATCAACGGTGACGGGAATCGGAAGCAGTTTAATGGTTCCTGTGCCCCCGTCAACAATTGGTTCATTAAATAATGAAAGTCCGGGAATTTTGATGGGTATATACGTTACAGGCATGATAGTATCACATCCATTATTTTTTATAGAGATAGTAGTCATTTTTACGTTGAGGTAGAGGGCAGCGGCTGCTCCAAGTCCTGTAGTGAGGGCGACGCCAGCAACTATCAGAGGAACAAGGGGACTTCCCGCGGGTAAAAGCTTGATGACTTTTTCCACATTCCACTGAAGATTATTACACGCATGGTTGACTGCGTCTTTTGTTTTATGTGTCAGGTGTTTTGCTTTCTCAAGGGCATTGAGGGAATCTGAGGGTATAGTATCTTTAAACTGATCGATAACTGGATCAACGTTATGTTTGATAAACGTGAACCATTCCTGTGCATCTTTAAAAGTCCCGCACTTTTTGCGAAGTTTTCCAAGAAGTAATACAAGGGCTTTTCGTGCTTTTCTTTTCTCTTTCTTATTCTCTTTCTGTTTTTCTTCCATTGTTTAATATGATATAACACTATAGCTATGATTCAAAGGGGTATGGCGACCATGACTCTGGATACGGGGAGATGTCCACCTTGGTTGTTTAAGCGTATGGTTTCCTTGGGAAGGTCGATGGTAGAGGTCATTGTTTCTGAGGAGGGATCAGATGAGTTGGTACGACGTCTTGCTGATCCTGTCTGGTTTCAAGCATTGGGGACGGTACTTGCGTTTGATTGGAATGCATCAGGATTAACAACCATATTAACTGCAGCACTTAAAGAAGTAGTACGCGGGCGGGAACGAGAGTTAGGTGTGGCAATTTGTGGAGGAAAAGGTGCCACGTCAAGAAAAACTCCCGTTGAAATTGAGAGGGTAAGTGAACGACTAAATCTGCCATTAGAAACAGCACAATCTCTTTCCTACAACTCCCGTATGGCAGCCAAGGTGGACAGCAGTCTTGTCCAAGATGGATTTCAGATATACCATCATGCATTTTTCTTCACAAGATCTGGTGCATGGACTGTCGTTCAGCAAGGAATGAATACGTCTTCAGTTTCTGCACGGCGATATCATTGGCACTCAAACAATATTAAAGATATTGTTTGCGAACCGCATACGGGTATTGCCAGTGCACATCGGCTTGGGACAGTTTTGGATATGACAGCTGGAAAGAGCGGGAAAACTCGCGATATGAGTACAGAGTTGGTATCGCAGAGTACGAAAACGTTAATGAAAGATATTCAGTTACTTGCTACGTATTCAACACCGCTTACGAGCATGGCGCTAGTCAATGCCGGTGGGGAAAAAGTGAAGTATCTCTCACTTGCACACCGGGAATTCACCCACCATCCAGTGGAGAAGGAAGACTTTTTCACCAGCCCCTATCTCCATAAAATTCTCTCAATTGTGTGTGACAGAAAGCCCGACACGTACGAGAAGTTTCTGGCTACCGAGGGAGTGGGTCCCAAGACAGTTCGCGCCATTGCGCTTGTTTCTGAGCTTATCTATGGAGCCAAACCATCCTATGAAGATCCGGCTCGTTACTCTTTTGCTCACGGAGGAAAAGATGCGACTCCGTATCCTGTGGATAGACCAACCTATGACCAAACAATAGAAACGATGAAAAAATATGTAAAAAAAGCGCGGCTGCCATTCTTTCATAAAAAGAAAGCTCTTGCCCAGCTTGAGACACCGTAATACTACTGTGCAGCGTACAACAAAAATTACAATTATTGGAAGCGGAGTTGTTGGATGTACGGTGGCATACGAATTAGCAAGTCACGGATACAGAAATGTTGCAGTTGTCGAGAAAAATTCTACGATTCCTGGTCTTAATCAATCTTCAAGAAACGGTGGTGTAATCCACACCGGTATCTACTACCCTCAAGAAGTAGAACCGCTGAAAGCAAACTTGTGCGTAGAAGGAAGCGCGCGATTATACGAGTTTTGCCGTCGATATAAAATCCCACATAAAAAAACAGGGAAACTTGTTCTTGCATTTAATGAAAGGGAAGAGGAACTTTTGAATTTTTTCTTCATAGTTGGAAAACAAAATGGCGTTAATGGTTTGCGTATTGTTATGCAATCAGAAGTCAAAAGAATGGAACCCAATTCCGGGAATGTGCGTAGAGCGCTGTTTGTGCCTGGAACCGGAATCGCTTCAATAGATTCACTCGTAGAAAAATTGAAAACGCTGGGATAGCAGAAAGGAGTCAACTTTCAACGTAGCACAAAAGTTATACGTGTTACCGAAACAACGAATGGTTTCAACTTAGAAATGTTACACCATAACCAAAGAATAAGCATGGAAACAGAATTTTTGATAAACAGTGCAGGACTTTTCTCTGATGAAATTGCGCGAATGGTAAATCCAGAAAATTCCTACGAGATCGTTGCCGCCAGAGGAGAAATAATGCAGTTTGATTCAAGCATGCGCAAAGATATTGCCTTGCGCGGTATTCATTTATATAGCACACCCTATTTCTATGATAATGAAACAAAACAAATAGCTGATATTACCTCTGATCAGATTCACAAGAGTCTTAAGCAAGGAAACGTAACAAAAACTTTGGGAGTTCATCTTTCACCTGTTCTTGATGGACGAACTGTCACGGTGGGGCCACTGAAGACTTTGAGGGTTGGAAAAAATGATTACACGACCAATCTTCAACTACCACGTATGTACATTGATCAAGTTCACAAGATATTTCCCAATCTTCGCGTGAGTGATTTACGTCCTAAATTTTCTGGCATCATGGCAGTCTTGAAAGGAAAGACTGATTTTGTAATCGAGAAAGATCAAAAGTACGAGAATTGTATTCATTTAGTGGGTATGGATAGTCCTGCATGGACGTCTTGTTTAGCTATTGCTCGATATGTTCGAGAGATGGTGACGTAAGGAGTTATTGATTGAGGTACTCTTCCTTTACTTCCTTCCTGTACTCTTTCAACAATTTTTGAATTTTGGGGTCTATCACGTACTGGCAGTAAGGTTGGTAGGAGTTGTAGCGATAGTAGTCCTGGTGATAGGATTCGGCTGGATAAAACTTGGTAAATGGCACGATTTCGGTGACAATTTCTCCAGAGTATTTACCCGATTTTGCAATTATATTTTTCACCTCTTCTGCCGTTTTGTGTTGATTCTCATCATGATAAAAAATAGCTGATCGGTACATTGGTCCTTCATCATTGTCTTGTCTATTGAGAGTTGTGGGATCATGAAGGTGAAAGAAGATTTCCAGTAGTTTCTCATAGGAAATTATAGACGGATCATATGAAATTTGTATTGATTCTGCATGTCCAGTGGTGCCTGAATATACAAGGGTGTCGGTTGGATTTTCAGTACTTCCTCCTGAGTATCCCGAAACGACATTTTTAACTCCTTTCAATCTAGTAAACACAACATCAAGACACCAGAAACACCCTCCAGCAAATGTGGCAGTTTCAAACTTGCTTGTTGCATCGCTTGTCATAGTAACACGAGAATTATTTTATCCCGAGTAAAAATTGAATTCCTCGATATGCAGGACGCAAAGTAGTTACCTGAAATCCCGCATCTTGTATAAAGTAAGGAAGTTTTCCATCAATGTTATCTTGAAGCGTTGAGGCTTCTGCGATAGGAAGTGCTGTGACTATACGATAAAATATTCGGATCCAATTATTTTGTGCTTTTCCAAAATCCGCCAATATAAATCGTCCATTCTTTTTTAGAACGCGGTATATTTGTTTCAGTGATTTTATTTTTGTATCTGTTGTCAGATGGTGGAAAATAAGAGTGCTTATTACTAGGTCAAAAGATGATGTGTTAAAAGGTAACTCTTGGGAAAAACCTTCCACAAACTTAATATCTACATTTTGAAGATGCATTTTATTGTGGGCAATTGACAGTGCTTTTTTATCGGGATCAATACCTGTGATCTGCGTGTGAGGATTCTGCTTTTTCATTTCAATTGCTAGTGTTCCTGTGCCGCAACCTACATCAAGCGTTTGATCATCTTCTCTCACACAAGCAACGTCAATGACCATTTTCTTTAGAGTACTGCCCCACCCATCCAGTTCACAAATATAGTCATAGAAGGGGGTCAAAAAATGAAAACCTAAAGGTGGTATATAATTGAGACTACTCACCTTCGTATTATAGCAACGGAAAGCCCAAATACTAGGAGAAAATCTCAGCCAGCCTGCAAACCTGAAATAAGTTTTGGGAGGATTTATAATAGTTGTAGAATGAGAATTCCATGGCCGCTTGTAATTTTGATCGCAGTGGTTGTTATAGTGGTATCAGCAGTTTTAACAAAAGGGAAAAAACAGGATGAAACATCTCCTGCCCGACCTGGCGAGGTAGTTATTAAAGGAAAACTTAACGGTCTGTGGCAAGATTTAATTTCTTGTTGATGGTAGAGTGATTGTTTGAATTATGGATAAAATTTGGTACATCCAGCAACTTGACCTTTTTAAGGGTTTGGACAAGCGAACGCTTCATTCCATAGAATCTCTCTTTTTTATGAAAGAGTACTGCAAGCGTGAGGTCATCTTTGAGCCAGGTGATAAGAATAAAGTATTTATAGTCAAAACTGGTAGAGTCGAACTCTACCATCTTTCCTCCTCTGGAAAAAAGACGATCATCGAGATACTTGCACCCGGAAGCATCTTTGGAGATTTAGGTACTTTTGTAGAACAGGATCTTTTTGTAGAGGCCACAGTTGATTCTTACGTGTGTTCTATGGTGAAAAATAAATTTTTCTCTTTAGTGAGCCGCTATCCGAATCTCGCCGAGAAATTGATGAAAAATCTTTTCAATAGACTCCTCCACATAGAGAATCGCATGTCTTCCCTGGCAGCAGACAACGCCTTGCAGCGATTGGTAAAACTACTTTTGAGTTTGGGTAGAGGAACCAGCGATATAGCCGTCATATCTGACAAATTCACGCACGAAGAACTTGCCCAGATGCTAGGTATATCGCGCCAGACGGTGACGACACTAATCAATATGCTTGCGAGGAAAGGGTTAATCACAAGAGACGATAAAAAACTCCGTTTTACCCCGACACAGCTTGAAGCTTTTGCCTCATAGAGTACCTCTTAAAATTGTCGCATAGGTGACAGCTTATTTATTTTTCCATTGGTAGCATTTAAGCGTAGAGGGAGGTGATTTAGGTATGAATAATAAAATGCTTCTTGGTGTCGTGATTGCGGGAGTTTTCCTTGTTGTGTTAGGTATAGTTGTCTTGCCTAAAGGAAGTGGACAACAAGTTGCTCCAGTTGCTGACATAAAGCAGGAACAACAGATACAGGGCACATCACAAGAGTCTGCGTTTGCAAAGCGATTTATTGCTTATTCTGATGAAAGTTTGGCCAAAGCAACCAGCACGGGCCGGTCTATTGTTTTCTTCCATGCCGGCTGGTGTCCGTCATGCAAACAGGCGCAGGATGATTTACAAGCCAACTTTGATAAAGTGCCACAAGACGTGACGATTCTCAAAACAGATTACGATACGTCCAAAGATCTGAAAGCCAAATACGGTATCACCATGCAGGATACCTGGGTACAAGTAGATAGCTCAGGTAAAGAGCTATCCAAATGGAATAGTGGAGGTAAAGGACTAGAAACGCTTCTAGCAAACTTGAAATGAGATGGGAAGATTTATAATAGATTTAGCATGAGAATTCCATGGCTGCTTTTAGTTTTGATCGCGGTAGTTGTCATAGTGGCATCAGCAATCTTAACAAAAGGGAAAAAACAGGATGAAAAGCCTCCTGTCCGTCCCGGTGAGGTAGTGGTAAGAGATGTGTCACTAGCGAGTGATTTCACCGGTGCAAAAATAGCACCATCAGATCTGTTGCAAGGATGCTTTGGGAAAGATTGTATTCCCTCCATAAATAATCCCAATTTTGAAAGCGCAGCTGCCGCATCATGGTTGCAAGATGAGGATCGTGTATTTGGACTCAACTATAAAGGGGTGGCACGCGCCTACCCGCAGCGGATCCTTAACTGGCACGAAATTGTCAACGATGAAATATCTGGTGAGGCCATTGCAGTTACCTTTTGTCCTTTGTGCGGATCGGCTCTCGCGTTCAAGCGCCAGGTGAGTGGAGTCATTACTGAGTTTGGTGTATCAGGGAAACTACATAATAGCGATCTTGTCATGTATGACCGCTATGAGGGAAGCCTCTGGCAGCAGATTACCGGAGAGGCAATTGTGGGGCCGGCAGCTCAACGTGACGAAATTTTAGAAAAAGTACCTATTATCACTACGTCATGGGGCGAATGGAGAAAAGAGCACCCTGATACCCAAGTACTTTCCCGCGATACTGGATTTGTTCGTGACTACGACCGCTACCCTTATGGTACCTACGAGCAAGATGACGAGCTCTACTTTGGTGTAAAGAACCTTAATAAACAGTTACCAATAAAAACCGTCGTGTACGGAGTTGAAATTAATGGGGTTTCAAAAGCTTACCCTGAAGATGTCTTTGCGCAAACTCCCGTAATTAGTGATAAAGTTGGCGGTAATTCAATACGGCTTGAAAAGACAGAGGGGGGAGAAATCAAAGTCACCAATCTTTCTACCAATGAACCGCTCATACCTATTCGCCTCTTTTGGTTTGCCTGGGCGGCGTTTCATCCTGATACTGATCTATATGAAAGAAAAATTGGTTTGTGACGTCAATCTTTTCGAGCAAATTCAGAATGAATGTTGCGAGAAATTAGAGTGACGGCATCCCGTTTGACGGGACCTGGGCAGCGTTTCATCCAGATACACAATTGTATCAAAAATAAGAAATGCGGTGTCACTCATCTTTTACCCTTACCACTACTTTACCATTCGGACTGCCTTTGGCCCAATGCTCAAATGCTTCTCTGGTTCGTTCCAAGGGGAATACTTTATCTACCTGAGCATTAATTACTCCTCGATCTACGAGTTGGGCAAGCCTTGATAAATGCTCATGATTGGTTTTTGTATTTTGTCCGATTGCACTGACTTTATATTGTTTAGTAAGTTCTTGCTTTGGTTGGCCAACCATCGAAACGAGAATTCCGTTTTGTTTGAGAACTTTAAAAGAGGTGTCAGTAGTTTTTCCACCTACCATATCAAAGACCGCATCAAAGTCTGAAAGTAGCTCTTCAAACTTCTCGCTCTTGTAGTCTATCACTTGATCTGCTCCCAAACTTTTCACAAACTCTTTATCACTGGTGTTTACTGTCGTGGCCACATACGCCCCAATGTGTTTAGCAAGTTGGATGACGATACTGCCAATTCCTCCAGCTCCTCCATGGATCAGAATTTTGTGGCCACGTTGTAATTTGATATGTTCCTCTAAGGCTTGAATTGCGCTGGCGCCCACAAGGGGTAATGACGCGGCTTTAATAAAATCTATCTTTTTCGGTTTGAAGGCAATATTTTTGACATTGGCACTGCCTTTTTGGGCAAATGATCCGGATCCGCCGGTTAAAACGAGAGCTGATCCAAACACCTCGTCTCCTACTTTATTTTCAGTTACACTCTCACCTAACTTGATCACTACTCCGGCAAAATCTCCGCCTGGTGTATAGGGAAATTGCGTAGGGATGAAGTTTTTAAATATTCCAGAGAGAAGTTTGGCGTCAAAGGGGTTGATGCTTGCCGCATACACCTCTACTAAAACCTGATCACTTTTTAGCGAAGGCTCGGGTATGTTGGTAACGATCTCTATCACTTCCGGTCCACCGTACTGGCGAACTTGGACTGCTTTCATACCTCATGCACACTGTACCTTTTATATGTAAGAAAGTCAACTGATTTTTGCAAGAAATTATCATAAGTAAAATTATATAGTCCCGCCTTACCTTACCTTGAAGCTTTTGGGTACTATTCGTACACGACCAGTCTGACTGGTCACGCTTCAAGGGGCGGTTGGTCGGCCTTCGGCTCGACGAAGTCAGCCTACAGCCAGACGAAGTCGGCGGGCGCAAGTAACACTAAATTCATTTCATTCATTAAGTGTTACTAGCGAAATACTTCAGCCAGCATACAGCGGGCGCTGCCTCCGCCTACTGTTTCAATGGTGGGGATTGAAACAGAGATGAATCGGCCATGTTTTGATAGCTGGTTTTTTGATCTTGGGTAAACGCTTTATAAGCAGAATCAGACATGATGATTGCTTTTCCATTTTTTCAGACACCACATCTCAAGTGCCTGTTTCGTCGTTCGAGGTGAAAGGACAGCAAAGGCAACGCTGTTTATCCGATCCAATACTAAACTCCCCGTACCCTCAAGGATCAATCCGTCTTTTTCCCACCCGGAAATATCTTTAGTTTTTATACTATTTATGGAATTCTTCTTAAGAAGAGATATTAGTTCCTTCGGTTGGCGTTCCAGTCTACGATTAGGAGCAAGCATTGGGTAGAGAACTAACGAATGGTCGGCGTGATGTGAAAACCAATTATTGGGAAACACTGAATCGGGAGTAATTTCTGGAGGGCTTTCCAGTACAATTATATTGAGACCCTTTCGTTCCAACGTTTTTACCATATTTTCAAATTCAGAAAAGACTTGAGTACGAAAAGAAGTGTAGTCAATTGTCGTCAAAGAGTTCTGATACTGGTTTGTTTCTGCTGTCTGGGGATTGTACCCAAAATGTGTGGGTTGAACCATTACAAATATATCAGTGATTTGTCGCGAAGGTTTCATAGCAAAAGTTACAAACAAATATAATGTGAGAAAGACGGCAGTGTCCTGCGGGGTCTTCAGCGTTGAAGAGTAAAACTACTGTACCAAAGTATAAAGAGTCTGTCAATGCAAAAAACCCGCAGAGTCAGGTGGTGAAATAAGAAGATATCAGGTATAATTCTCTGTTCCCAAATGATATGAATATACGAAATGTTGCCATTATTGCTCATGTTGACCACGGAAAAACCACCTTGGTGGATTCGCTTCTAGTGCAATCAAAAACCAATATTGGGAAAGAGCTTCAAACGACAGAGCTTATCATGGATTCAAACGATCTGGAAAAAGAGCGGGGTATCACAATCTTTTCCAAAAACGCAGCAATTATGTGGCAGGGGACTAAGATAAACATCATCGATACTCCCGGACACGCGGATTTCGGTGGAGAAGTCGAGCGGGTACTTCGGATGGCTGACGGGTGCCTGCTTCTGATAGACGCCAAAGAAGGTCCTATGCCACAAACACGATTTGTTTTGAAAAAAGCTCTTGAGATGAAACATAGAATAATTGTTGTGGTAAACAAAATTGACAAAAGCGATGCCCGCGTACATTTTGTATTGGGAAAAACACTTGATCTTTTTGTAGAACTGGGAGCAGATGATCAAACTGCCGACTTCCCTATCATTTATGCATCAGGGAAACAGGGAGTTGCAGGATTTGATGAGGATTTGACCAAGATGAACGATATAACTCCTGTTTTTGAAGCAATTCTCAAATATATACCTTCGCCATCTGGGACAATTGATGCACCACTTCAGATGCTCGTAACTACTTTGGATAGCGATTCTCATTTGGGACGAATTGCCATTGGAAGAATATACAATGGGAAAATGAGTAAAGGACAAGATATTGTGCATATTGATGGAGGTGGGCAGACAAATACATATAGACTGACATCATTGATGACCTACGCCGGGCTTGAACGAATATCGGTAAGTGAGGCATTGGTAGGAGACATTGTAGCAATTTCAGGAATCCCCGAAATTACGATTGGCGAAACGATTGCTTCAGCGGAAAGACCCAAAGCACTGCCTCTTCTTTCTATTGAGGAACCCACTATCAGTATGACCTTTATGGTCAATGATTCACCGTTTGCAGGGAAAGAGGGTAAGTTTAAAACTTCCCGTCAAATTTCCGAGAGGCTTTATAAAGAACTCGAGACAGATGTTGCCCTTCGGATCAAAGATGATCCGAAAGGTGGATGGAATGTCTCGGGTCGAGGTGAGTTACATCTGTCTATTTTTATCGAGCGGTTACGTCGCGAAGGGTTTGAGTTGCAAGTTGGTATGCCACGGGTGATTGAAAAAATTGTGAATGGTGAAACTTTAGTTCCTTTTGAGAAAGTATTTATAGAAGTTCCCCAAGAGTATAGCGGTGTCGTAATGCAGAGACTGGGAGAGCGAAGAGGTGTGCTTCAGGATATGAAAACTGATGGAAATACTGTATACATGGAATTTGTCATCTCAACATCAAACTTGTTTGGATACAGAAGTGAGTTTATGACAGATACAAGAGGACTGGGTATTATCAATGTATCGTTTTACCAATTCCAAAAAAGCGAGGAGACAGTTAGACGAAGAGATCAGGGTTCACTTATTGCATATGAAAGCGGTGTAACTAATCTCTATGGATTGGTAAACACTCAAGATCGAGGGGTACTTTTTTTGGGACCACAAGTTGTGGTTTATAAAGGTCAAGTAGTAGGGCAGCATGCCAGAGGTGGAGATCTTGCCATAAACGTATGCAAAACTAAACACTTGACCAACATGCGTTCCAAAGGAGAAGGAAGATCGGAGCATTTTGATACACCTAAAGAGATGGGTTTGGAGGATGCACTTGAGTATATTGCCGAGGATGAGTTAGTGGAAGTGACCCCCCAAAATATACGCATACGAAAAATTGTACTGGATATACAGGAAGAAAAAAGAAAACGCTCTCAAGGTCTGATATAGTTTATATAGTATGTTTTCACAAATACGAAAATACTATATTCCCATACGTATATTGATTATTGTACTAGTGCTTTTGGGAGCAGTGGTTTTTGGTAAACGTATCCTGCCAAAACCTGAAGAGGTACATATCCACGCTGGATTTATCGTCTACAATAACGGAAAACAGGAGGATTTTTCAGATTTCCGGTATATGGAAGTGAAGCCATGTGGAGGCGATCATCAGGAAAAATTGACAGCTGAGGAAGAACAGCGAGAGAAGGCTCACCTTCATGATGGAATAGGAGATGTAGTGCATGTGCACAGAAAAGGAGCGAAGTGGGGAGATCTTTTTAAAAATATCAATTATCCGGTTGTTGCGGCAAAACTTAACGTGTATATAAACGGAGAGTTGATAAGGGATTCATTGACTCGTGAGATTGTCCCTTACGAGAGTATCATTTTCGTGGTAGGAAGTGTTGATGGGATAGATCTCACAAAACAAGTAGCAAGAGAGCATATTGAGGAAACTGAGAGAAAAAGTGAACTCTGCGGATCAGATGAACAGTAAGTTATTCGCATACTAAATCAGACATATGAAGTTCGTCATTTTCCATGGATCATTTGGATCTCCTGAAGGTAACTGGTTCCCGATGCTTAAGGAAAAACTTGAGTCATTTGATCAGAAAGTTCTCATACCTAGGTTTCCGGTAGAAAACTGGGACGAAGTAACAAGGGTAGGTCCATCATTTATCTGTCGTAATCAATCACTGAATAACTGGCTTAACGTTTTTGAATCATTTCAGAAGCAGTTTAAAAAAAGTGAAAAAATTTGCTTCATTGGTCACTCTTTAGGATGCGTATTTATACTCCACATAGTAGAGCGCTATAAGATTCCTCTCGACTGCGCAATATTCGGTTCTCCTTTCTTAACGAGACTTAATAAGGATTGGCAGTTTGATGTAGTCAATAAGTCTTTCTACAAAAGTGATTTTGACTTTTCCTTACTCAAAAAATTAATTACAACATCATACGTCCTCTACTCAAATAACGATCCGTATGTGGATATACAGCATCCATTAGAGTTTGCGCAAAAGCTGGAGAGTTCCCACATTCAAGTCAAACAAGCAGCGCATCTCAATAGTGAAGTGAATTTAACGGAGTTTCCTCTGGTGTTAGAATTATGCAAGTCAAGGCTTGATTTATCTCTTTACCAACGCTATGTAGATCACCGGAGAGAGCTTTATGCAATCGACTATACGAAAGGAAAAACAGAGGAGGTAATTTATCTAAAACCAGAAGAAGTATTTGATGAGGGGATTTTCCACTTCAGGAATCTGCAAAAAGGAGGTTTTTGTACATTCTATACAGGACTCAAGTTTTGGGATACACAAAATCTATATTTCCAAGAAGCTCGCAAAGCTGCCATGAGAATAGGGAATATAACCAGAGTATTTGTCGTCGAGAAGTTGAATGATTTGAAAGGACCACGACTTCTGGAACAAATCCATTTGGATATTGAAGCGGGAATTAAAGTATATCTTTGTATGCTGGATGATCTAAAAGATCAGATACAAGAACTCGATTTCGGAATATGGGATGAAGATTATTTGTGTATTGTTACTTTCGATCGTAACAAAATGGTAAAAGAAATTAAGTTAAGTAGTAGAAAAAATGATATACATACAGGTTTCAAATGGAGAGACTACATATTGGGCAAAGCAATGCAAATTCATAAAACAAAGAAAGACATAAACTCATTCGTATCTAAACATAAGGTATAGTTTTTCACATTCATCAATGGTAGCGGAATTTGTAGGAACGAAGATCGATGCCTGAGGCAAACTTTTTAGTACAAAACAGAGGACGGTATTGATATACCGTCTAAACTGTTTGTCCCACGGAGGAGAGAAAGATCCCTCTCCCTCGACAAGCTCGGGATCAGGATGACCCAGAATGAGTCGGGGTTACCCCAGTACCAGAAAGCTCCTAACCTCACTCAGGAGATGAATGGCGAACTCAAAGAGAGTCGCTTTCGGTACGGGGTTTCGACTCCGCGATTGGAATCATTAGGAAAGAAGCCGCCCCGACCATTCGGGGCGGAGTCTCACTTTTTCTTGAGAAGCGGCAATCCCGTTTTCTTACTTTCAATCACCTTGTAAGCAGAAGGAATAGCTCCAAGTGCTCCTCGTCCCTCTTTTCTCGCAAAGAAGTAAATGGTAAGTTTCTTACCGCTGCCGCGAAGTGTGACATCGCGTGAGTGCAGATAGTAGGACTGACCCTTGGAATTTTTATGCATGTATGCCATCAAATATCACCTCCTCTAGTAACGCTTAATGAATGTAATAAATTTAGCGTTACTTGAGCCCCGTAGATGCGCCCTTTCGATGCGAGGACGTAGGCCTCGAGAGAAAGTAAGCATTCTATGGGGCAAATTCTTTTAATCTAGTTTAACCTAGACTGATAAATAGCTTAGATCAACTCTCCTCTGGAATGCAAGAGGCATTCCAGATGTGGCTTTTTCACATATTGCATGCAGCAGATATAGTGGAGTACTATAGAAAATATGAACATTCTTCTTACCTTTGCCACCAACTCCGGAGGCACCGAGATTGTGGCAAACAATATTGCTGGGGTGCTCCGTGAGGGTGGTCATACGGTTGAAGTGAAAAATGTATCGGAGGTAAATGCAGAAGCGGTTGCCGTGGCTGAATCAGTTGTCATCGGTTCGCCCAGTTGGGATTACGAAGGGGCAGAAGGCCAGCCGCACGAAGGATACCGACCACTTATGGAGGCTTTAAGACAAAAGAAACCTACGGGGAAGAAGTTTGCGATATTTGGATTGGGTGACTCTTCCTACACGCATTTTTGCGGAGCGGTAGATGTACTGGAGGCATGGATCAAAGAAATTGGTGGGGTTCTTGTGACAGCCTCCCTTCGCATTGATGGGTACTACTTCAAGCAGGCAGAACATGATGAAGCCGCCAAAACCTGGGCGACCACACTTACAAAATCCCTTACCAGTTGACAGAATTAGCACTCATAATATATGATTGCTAATTACAGTGGCACTTAGAGTTATTTCCAACGATACTACTCTTCATGATGCTTACTCCCAGGCAGTAGTTTCAGCCGTTTCTAAAGTCGGTCCGGCGGTAGTCAGTATTCATGCCACGGGCAAAAACGGCTCTGGTCAAGGATCTGGCGTCATTATAACTCCTGATGGATTTATCGTGACCAACAATCACGTAGTTGAGAATGGAAATCATTTGAAACTGTTTGTTGCAAATGGAAGCCATTTTGCTGCTGATTTGATAGGACGGGATCCATCGACCGATTTGGCACTTCTTCGTGTAGTTTCTGACAATCTACCGTTGGGATATTATACTTCTCACACACTGAAATTGAAAGCATCTACCTCTGTGGAAGTGGTACGAGTAGATGCGAAAAGTCCGGCAATCCAAGCGGGGATCAATCCTGGGGATATCATATATCGGATAAACGGAGAAGAGATTCCCAGTGTAGAAAAACTTGTGCTCACACTTGGCAGTTTGAAAAAAGGAGACACATTCTCTATAAGTATCCTTCGCAATCTGACACCCCTCACTCTATCCGTACCACTTCTCTACCACTAAACTCAACCGGAATAATATTTTTTGCTAATTTGTCCATATGGACAATTAGACAAATTTTATTTTTCTTGTGCGGTCCTGATATCTTCCTCATTCATACCAAAGTGATGACCGATTTCGTGGATGACAGTTTTGCGAACTTGTTCTTTGACGATAGTCACATCTTCGCCGAAGGTACTCATAATCGGTCCGGCAAAAATAGTAATTTTATCCGGCAGTACTCCAAAGTAGTGTGATCGCTTCGTTTGCGGTATTCCTTGGTAGAGCCCAAATAGCGTCATTCCAGTTCCTACTCTACTTTCCCGCAACTGATCTAGGGTAGGCCACGTCTCAACGACCACATTGACATTATCAAGTTTTGAGGCAAATTTCTCCGGCAAACTCTCAAGCGCTTGGGCAACAAGCGCTTCAAACTCCTCACGTGTCATACACGTATTGTACAAAATCTGCTACCAAACATACACGCAAATATTTATTTGTTAATTTGTCCATATGGACTAACTAACAAATTTATTTTTTATGATTTGTAATGTAAATGAAATTACATTTATCAACTCGTACGGACGGGATGGAGGGAGTATATCTCAAAAACACACGATTTTATTGAAATTGCACTTTCATTTCAAGTCCCAATGCACGGGCTATGCGGGAGAGAAGACCCACAGTGGGGTTGCCGGACATACCCTCTATACGGGAAATGACAGCTTGGGTGGTTTTTACTTTCTTCGCCAGCTCCTTCTGGGTCAATTTTTTCGCAAGCCGTTTCTCAATGATTGCACGGGAGATCTGGTACTCCAGCTCTGATTCTCTCCATGCTTTGCGAAACGCGGGATTTCGCAGTGATGCTTTCAGATGATCCTCAAAAGAATAGAGTCTTCGTGCCATATATCAATAATATATCTTAAAAGGTATATAATGTCAAGCGCTTTCGGTTAGCTGACTTTCATATTCTTTCATTCTCGCAAGAGCTGTATCAATTTCTTTTTTCGGCGTGGATTGTTTCTTTTTATAGAAAGCATGCAGTAAGAGAATTTTCTTTTGGCTTTTAGTAACATAGAGGATCCGCACATTATCTTCTCCAAGAATGCGGACTTCCCATAATGGAGTTCCAGATAGTTTTTTAATATGCGGAATAGCAGTCGTGAAACCATATTCGGTAATTGTCTGAAAGATTCTAAAGGCTTTTGCTTTTATAGATGGTTTTGTAACATCGAGAAAATCTTTAACCGGAATGTTTCCAGATGGAGACACATAGTAAAGAACTTTCCACTTTAAATTCTGTGTCATATTATCTACCTCAGTATATCCCAAAGTTAAATAACAAAGACACCAACGTCAAGATTTCACTTCCTATATCATATACCGTGACCAGCTCGTGCGGACGGGATGGAGGGGGTTTTGTAATTACATACCTAACGAAACAGATACAAGATTATCACTTATTATTGTATAAATTCCTTCTTGACACCCGACTATATAGTCTACTATATTAAGGTTCATGGGTAAATCTGCTCCTACCGAAAGACAAAAACAGCTTCTTGATATGATCTACAAATATATCAGGGATACAGGTTATCCTCCTTCTTTTGAAGACATGAAAGGCAATCTTGGTGTAGTATCCAACCAATCGATACTCGATCTTTTGTCTAAATTAGAAGATCAAAAACTCATAAAGCGCAACGAATCCCAAGCCAGGGGGATAGCTATTTTACCTTTAGGATACGAAGTACTTGGCAAGCCGCCTTTTGGTCCTTTTCTGGGTGTCACCCATGCGGGTTCTCCGATTTCTGCTGTTGAGATTAATGGAGAATGGCAAACTATTTCATCCGATGTTGCCCGCCTGCAAGATGAAGTATTTGTGCTTAAAATTTCAGGAAATTCTATGATAAACGCAGGAATTGACGATGGCGACATTGTTTTGGTTATAAGCGCCAAAGAATTCTCATCCGGAGATATAGTTGTGGCGGATGTGGAGGGTGAAACAACAGTTAAAAGATTTATTTCGGAAGATAAACCGCCCTATTTATATTTAAAACCGGAGAATCCCGAGCATACGATTATTTACTTTACAGAAAAGGTAACTTTGAAAGGCAAGATCATATCAGTTCTCAAGAAAGGACAATGGATTCCTGCCTCCTGACCTCTATATGCCTACAATAAAACCCAATAAATCAGAAGAAATAATTGGCGAGATTTTTAAGGATCTGGAAGCAGTATATGGTCTTAAAGAATTTGAGGGCATAAATATTTACGAAGTTTTGTATATAAGTGAGCAGGAACCCCACCGTTTTTACATAAAAGATCTCAAAACAGGCACACAAAGATTTGTTTATGATGAGCAAAAGAAGACAGGTAAACCGGAAGAGATAGTACGCCAACTCTGGCTTCATAAATTACATAAGCATTATGGTTATCATTTTGATCGGATTGAGATTGAAAAAAGCGTCCAATTTGGAACAGAAGTACACGCAAAAGCGGCAGATATAGCCGTATATAAAAAAGATAAAATTACGCCATTTATTATTATTGAAGTGAAAAACCCAAATGAGAAAAAAGCCATAGATCAACTCAAAAGCTATTTGAACTCTGAAGGTTGCGAAATAGGCGTATGGTCAAACGGACAAGAAAGAGTTGTCTTGTACAGACCATATCCGAAAGAGTTTGAAGATTCATTAAGTGATATTCCCAGAGCGGATCAAAAAATCGACGATCTCTTTGAGATTAAACGTAAATGGACCGAATTGAACCCCAAATTTGATTTTGTCGAAATCATTAAACGCATAGAAGAACTAGCACTTGCAGGATCCGGTGCGAATGTATTTGAGGAAATCTTTAAAATTATTTACGCGAAGCTTTTCGATGAGAAACTGGCAAGAGATAGAAGAGAAAATCAAGAAGTCCTTTTCAGAAAATATCGCGACCCCGAAAAAACCTTTGAGGTTATAAACACATTGTTTAAAAATGCTACAAGACAGTGGCCAGATACTTTTGAAGCCTCCGACCGAATTAAACTATCGCCGGCTCGACTCAATGTCTGCGTTCCTTTTCTGGAAAATGTTCGACTTTTTGAAATCGGGCAAGGAGAGCTTGAGATTATTGACAGCGCATTTGAATATCTTATAACAGAAGTATCAAAGGGCAAAAAAGGGCAATACTTCACTCCTCGTCACGTTATCAAAATGTGTGTTCGTATGCTTAATCCTAAAGAGGACGAATTTGTTGTTGACCCTGCATGCGGTTCGGGAGGATTTTTACTCCATACGATGTACTATATTTGGGAAAAACTTAATTCTGAAGCCTCAAAAAAAGAATACGCATCACTGCATCTCTTCGGTGTTGATTTTGACGACAATATGCGTCGCATCTCACAAGCACTCATGCTTATTGCGGGTGACGGGAAACATCACATCTTCAAAAGAGATTCGCTTGACGCCAGAGATTGGCAGGGGATAGAAAGTGAGGATGCAAGAGTAGCATTAAGGCCTATTTTACACAGGTTTGAAAATTCGTCAGAGGATAAAGAAAATCAAATCTCGTACAGATTTTTAAATTTTGATATTTTACTCACAAATCCGCCATTTGCTGGGGAAAATCCCGAATCAGGGCTTCTTCGCCAATACCAGCTTGCCAAAAAAGATGGGAAGTTGCGAAATAATGTCGAGCGCCATATTCTTTTTATTGAACGTTCTCTAGATGCAATAAAACCAGGTGGGAAACTAGCTATAGTTTTACCGCAAGGCGTTTTAAATAACACCAATATGGAATACATCAGAAACTGGCTTTTTGGAAAAGCAAGAATTTTGGCAGTAGTGGGACTTCATGGAAATACTTTTAAACCTCATACCGGTACTAAAACCTCTGTTTTATTCCTACAAAAATGGGAGGAGAATGAGGTGCCTCTAAAAGATTATCCAATTTTTATGGCGGTTTCCAAAAAGGGAGGAAAAGATAATTCCGGAGAATATATTTATAAAAAGGATGATAAAGGAAATTATGTGCATGATATGAAAGGCAGAAAGCTTTTAGATCATGATTTGGACCAAATTGCAGATAAGTTTATCGAGTTTGCTAAAAAGGAAGGATTTAGTTTTTTGATAAGAGGTGAAGTAATATGAGTGACAAAATGGAACAAATTGAGCTAGAGGAATTTATTAAGAATGTTTTATTGCAGATTGAAAGAGGATCTAATATTGGAAAAAGAAGTTTTAAGGATGCTATAGAGTTTGAGGTTTCTGTTTCCAAGACCGAAAAATTGGGCGGAAATGTAAAGATCTATGTTGCGCAAGGTGGAGGAGAAATAAGTAGAGAAAGTGTAGCAAAAATAAAATTCCAAATATACCCACAATATCCAGAAAATCAATTGAAAAATCAGATTGAGGAGCCGGATCAAAATTGGAGAATAGGAGAATAAATGATTTTCTCAATAATCCAAAAATCTCAACTTGATGGTTCGGTGAGCACACAACAAGAGGCGTACATATGATTACTTATTCGATAATTAATAGATCAGAATTAGAGGGTACTCTGCGGCTGGATGCGGAATATTACCAGCCGGAATATTTAGAACTCTCGCGAATTTTAAGTAAATCGCGGTTAGTGCCGCTATTGGACGTGTGTACGGTTACAGATGGAAATCACTCAACTATTAGTGAACAATTTATAGACAAGGGGGTGCGCTATTTAAGAGGGAAAGATCTACAAGATTTTTTTATTTCAGAATCAGATCCAATCTATATTCCAGATGAAATATACGATAAGTTGAAAAGATCACATATTTATAAAAATGATGTACTCGTTTCAATAGTTGGGACTATTGGTTTGATTAGTATTGTAGCCGACAACTTTGATCAACTAACTGGTAATTGTAAACTAGCTATTCTTCACCCGAAAACTATAGATCCATGGTCCCTGTCAGCTTTTCTCGCAAGTAGATATGGGCAGTATCAACTCCAAAGGAAGGTTGCAGGAGCTGTTCAGACAGGAATTATATTACAAGAATTAGCGAAAATATTAATACCATATTTTGAAGAGAGTAAACAAAAAGAAATACACAAAATCACATTTAACGCGTATGAAATGCAACTGGAAAGCGGATTACTTTATACTCAAGCTGAAGAGATGCTTTTGGAGAAGTTGGGATTAAAGAACTTTCAAGTAGAAGATGACTTGAGCTTTATTGTTAATCTTTCGGATGTTAAATCCGCAAATCGTATTGACGCCGATTTCTTCCAGCCAAAATACGAAAGATTGATATCTAAAATTAGAGAGGGAAACGTAAAGTTGCTGGGTGATTTGGTTTCAATGAAAAAAGGTTTTGAGCCGGGAAGCGAAGCTTACATGGAAGAAGGTCAACTTTTTATCAGAGTTAGCAGTTTATTAAAATTTGGCATCGATGATAAAGATCAAAAGTATTTAAGCGATGATCTTTATCAAAAATTAAAAAATGATTATCAACCACAGGTAGGAGAAGTATTGCTCACAAAAGACGCGAGTCCTGGAATTGCTTATGCGGTTAAAGAAAGGATTGAAGGTATTATATCTGGAGGAATTCTTAGACTTAAATTAAAAGAAGATATAGACAGTGAGTATCTAGTACTTTGTATAAACTCGTTTATTGGAAAAATGCATGCAGAGCGGGATGCTGGAGGATCAGTGATTGCGCATTGGAAACCCGAACAAATTAGAAATTTATTAATACCGGTTTTACCAAAAGAAACCCAGAAAAAAATTGCTGAGTTGGTGAGGAAATCACACGAGGCCAGAAAGAAATCAAAAGAACTTTTGGGTGAAGCAAAAAGAAAAGTTGAGAAGATGGTTGAGAAAGGCAGTAAAAACTAATGAACCAAACAGCAAAAAGGATAACGAAAACGAATTGGAACTTCTAAAACAATCCGTCCTCCACCAAGCTTTTCGGGAAGAATTTTAATTCATAATGGAAAAAATAGAGCACATTTCCCCCGAACAGAATCACCTTCCGGCGGGCAGGTACGCCATCTGATGATTTTTGTGTATTTGAACGAGGACAGTTCTGAATGATGTTTTGAAACATTAAAGAGAAGAAATAGTTAATATATCCATATTTCTTGACAACAATATGCTAAGATAGAAACATGAGTGCGCCAAGGAAAGCTTGAGTGATACAGTTGGTTCGAATCCAACCGACGTAATGTTTAACCAACAGCGTCGTACTGAACCTCCCAACTTGAAGGGTAACTGACAGGTTGAAGCGGAGGGA
>Ga0213870_1000092_pt1 | contig 44097 bp, 55 predicted proteins | sample WICALVC2017_Meta_FD_160119 | JGI IMG/M metagenome (GOLD analysis project Ga0213870, IMG submission 160119) | Freshwater microbial communities from subterranean cave lake in Wind Cave National Park, South Dakota, United States - WICALVC2017 | ecosystem: Environmental > Aquatic > Deep subsurface >...
GCTCTTGGGAGGGGAGACGCTGTTACTGCGCCAGCAATGACAGCAGTGTCGGCAGTATGCAAATTGTTATCGGAATGACTTGCAGTCAGGGCCGGGTGACCGATTTTAAAGTGGTTAATTTTGAAATTTCCTCCAAAAGCAAAAGTTGTCCAAGCAGTCCGCCGGCTGGTTGCACCGAAGGGCTTTATCTAAAGAATTAGAATGGCCGTTCCCCTTTGTCGTTTTTTCTTGTTTAGTTTTTTAATTTTTGTCTTTTCTTTTATCTTTTTGGTTTTTCCGGCGGCGGCCGGCAGTGTTTTTGGCTATGCTTGGTCGGAAAACATTGGCTGGATTAAGTTAGACGGTCCCGGGTATGGGGTGGAAGTTAATGATACTACCGGTGATTTTTCCGGCTATGCCTGGTCGCCTAATATTGGTTGGATCAGCTTTTCCGGCCCGAAACTTAATTTTTCCAGCGATCAGGTTTCCGGATCGGCCCGAGCCTGCGCCGGCGCCGCTAATAGCAACAGTTGCTCCGGTGGTGCTAACCCCAACGCTGGCGGCTGGGACGGCCTCATCAAGTTCAGCGGTTCTAATTATGGGGTGAAACGGATAATTGGCCCGGCTGGCTGCACCTTGGAGGGTTATGTTTGGGGGGCGACTAATGTTGGCTGGGTGAAATTTGGCGGGCCGACTTATCAAGCAGTGGTTAATGCTTGTCCGATTAAGCAACCGCCGCCGGCAGTGGGACCGATCAATTGCGATTTTTCGGCTGATCCGGCAGTGCTTATTTCCCCGCGAAAGAACACCAATTTAAGCTGGTCCTGCGCCAGCGCTGACAGTTGTAATATTAGCGGTCTGGGGAATGTTGATCCGCGGTCGGGAGTGATCAACTTAAACGTGCCGGTGACATCTATTTTCTTATTGAGCTGCACTAATAAAAGCGGCGGAGTTTTTTCTAAAGCGCTGACAGTAACAGTCCTTAAGCCAACTTACTGCGAGATCATTCCCAACGGTCCCGGTTGCTAAAAATTTTCGCTGCCGCTCATTCACTAAATACAGGGTCAATCCTGAACTTGCCTCCAGTGAGCCCTTCAATGTTATTCAGGATAAATCCGTCGAACCTGTTGAATGGCTTGACTTCCGCAGCTGGTTTGTCATCCTTAATACTAAGCTTTCGTGACTCTGCTGGGCATGGCAAGCGTCCACGGAAGGACATCCCCCAAGGTGGTTCTTACCTGGCTCTGTCCATCTTGGGGGCTTTTTTATTTGATGATTTTTAGTTAGTCTTAGCTAGTGGACGTGCTTTCTTTGGTAGTAATAGTGACAGTGCTGGTGGCGGGCTTTGCCGTCTTTTTTTTCTTTATCAACCGAAGACTCGGCCGGCCGGCGGGCGAGGATAAGAGTTTGCTTCTCTTGCAGAATCAAATTAATGAAATCACCCGGACTTTGGACAGCCGTTTGCAGGAATCAACTAGAATGCTCCAGCGCCAATTTGGCACGAGCGCCAATATAATAAAGGAAGTTACCGAAAAATTAGTGAAGCTCGATGAGACTAACAAGCAGGTGGTTAATTTTGCCGACCAGCTCAAAAATCTTCAGGATATTTTAAAAAACCCGAAACAGCGGGGGGTGCTCGGCGAGTACTATCTGGAAGCGCTGCTGAAAAATGTTTTCCCGCCGGGCAGTTACCAAATGCAATACGGGTTTAAAGACGGGTCAGTGGTTGACGCCGTTATTTTTATTAAGGATAAGATCGTCCCCATCGATTCTAAATTTAGTTTGGAGAATTACAATAGAATTTTGGAAAGCCGCAGTGAAGAGGAACGTCAGCAGCTGGAAAAAGTTTTTTATCATGATTTAAAAAATCGAATTGATGAGACCGCTAAATATGTTCAGCCGGAAGAGGGAACAATGGATTTTGCTTTTATGTTTATCCCAGCCGAAGCCATTTATTATGATCTCTTGGTTAACCAAATCGGGGCGCTGAAAAGCAACGCCCGCGATTTGATTGAGTATGCCTATCAGGAAAGAAAAGTGATTGTTGTTTCCCCCACTTCTTTTCTGGCTTATTTGCAGACAGTCCTCCAGGGCTTGCGGGCTTTGCAGATTGAGGAGTCGGCTAAAGAAATCCGCAAGCGGGTTCAGGAGCTGGGGCGGCACTTGGCTTCCTACGAGGTTTATATGAAAAAATTGGGCACTCATTTGGGAGCGACCGTCGGCGCTTACAACAGCGCCTATCAGGAGCTGGGCAAAATTGATAAAGACGTCTTGCGGATTGGCGGCGAGGCAGTGGCAGTTGAGGTAAAAAAATTAAAAAAACCGGAACAAGAGGAATTAGAGGAAGATTTCCTGTAATGTTCTCGTTAATTTCCCGGTGGCGGTTGGTTACCTAATTAGTTTCTCACTGGTGGTGAGGAATGATTACCTTAGTGACCGCCGCCGGGAATCTTTTTACCATTCGCCGCATAATTTTAAAGATATCGAATATCCTTAAATATCCTTAAATATTTTTTGTTATGTTACTGGTATTGCTGGCGCGCCCTGTTCCGGGGGATTGACAAGAATTTTTACTTTGTTTAAAATGTCCGCCATGCAAAGTATCAAACCCCTTTCCGACCATTTATTCTTGGAACCGGTCGAAGAAGAAAAAACAACTAAGGGTGGAGTGATTCTTCCAGAAACAGCCGAGGGGAAACCAACTAAGGGGCGGGTGATCGCCGTTGGTCCGGGTAAGCGCAACGATCGAGGCGAAGTGCTGCCCTTGGCAGTAAAAGTGGGCGATTTAGTGCTGTTTAAAAAATATGGTCCGGATGAAATTGAGATTGAGGGAAAGAAGTATCTTGTGGCCGAGGAAAACGATATTTTGGCGGTGGTTGAGTAGGTTTAGGTAAATAAAAAAAGTATAAGAAATTAAAAAGTGTAAGAAGTGTAAAAGTAAAAAGTGCAAAAAGTTTAACTATGGCAAAAAGAATTATTTTTAATGAGAAAGCGAGACTGGCTTTGCAAAAAGGGGTCAATAAGCTGGCTGATGCGGTGCGGGTGACTTTGGGTCCCAAGGGCCGGGCGGTGGTTTTGGAGAAGAGTTACGGCTCGCCAGTGATCACTCATGACGGTGTTACTATTGCTAAGGAAATCGAACTGGAGGACAAGTTAGAAAATGTCGGAGCAGAGTTGGTAAAAGAAGTAGCTACTCGGACTGGCGACAAAGCCGGCGACGGCACCACCACTGCTACTTTACTGGCTCAAGTCTTCATTAACGAAGGTATTAAGCGGGTGGCTTCGGGCATTGATCCGGTTTTGCTTAAGACAGGCATGGATAAAGCCGCAGTCGTCGTCTTGGAATCGATTAAGAACTCGGCCCAGCCAACCGATACGCCGGAGAAGATCGCTCAAGTAGCCACCATTGCTTCCCGGGACGAGGAGATTGGTAAACTAATCGCGGAAGTGATTCAGAAAGTGGGCAAGGACGGTGTCGTGACCGTTGAGCAATCTCAAACCCTCGGTACTTCTAAAGAGATAGTAGAGGGTTTGCAATTTGATCGGGGTTACATCTCGCCCTATATGATGACTAATCCGGAGCGGATGGAAGCGGCCCTGGAGAATCCTTATATCTTGGTAACCGACAAGAAGGTTTCTTCAATCAACGATCTGGTGCCGCTGCTGGAAAAATTAGTGCAGAGCGGCAAGAAAGAATTGGTGATTATCGCTGAAGACGTTGAGGGTGAAGCGTTGGCCACTCTAGTGGTCAATAAACTGCGCGGCGTCTTTAACGTGCTGGCGGTTAAGTCGCCTGGTTTTGGCGATCGGCGCAAAGAGCTGCTGGAAGATATTGCCATTGTTACTGGAGCCGATTTCATCTCGGAGGACGTTGGCCGTAAGTTGGAGGGACTGGGTATCTCTTCTCTTGGCCAGGCTCGGCGGGTGATTGCTAATAAGGACAACACCACCATTGTCGGCGGTCATGGTGGCAGGAAGCTGATTGATGATCGAATTGCCCAAATCAGACTTCAGTTGGAGAAAACCGATTCCGAGTTTGATCGGGAGAAACTACAGGAGCGATTGGGTAAGCTTTCTGGCGGCGTGGCAGTGGTTAAAGTGGGGGCGGTGACGGAAGTGGAGCAGAAAGAAAAACAGCACCGGGTGGAGGACGCTGTTCACGCTACCAAAGCCGCCGTTGAGGAAGGGATCGTTCCCGGCGGTGGTGTGGCCCTAGTCCGAGCCGCTCAAGCGGTTAAAAAGCTGATGAACAGTTTCAGCAAGAACACAGCTGAAGGACTGGGCCAGTTGGCCGGCGCTCAAGTGGTCTACGAGGGCCTGATTGCTCCCCTCAAACAAATTGCCGGAAACGCCGGTTATGATCCGGGAGTGGTCTTTGATCGGGTGGTGCGGCAGAGCGCTGATTATGGTTTTGACGCCGCCGCCGGCAGTTATGGGCTGCTTTTCCAGCTTGGTATCATTGACCCGCACAAGGTAGTGAGAAGCGCCTTTGAGAATGCCGTTTCTGTGGCGGCGCTGGTTTTGATTACCGAGGCGGTTGTCTCGGAAGTGCCTAAGAAGGAGAGATCAGCCCCCCTTGGCGGTGGCGACCAAATGCCCCCTATGGACGGCGACTTTTAATCTGCGTTACGATTAAAAAATAGAGTTGCGGTTGGCAATGGGATGTGGTTCCCCAACTAGGGGAATGGCAACGGGTGTTAGACCACAGTTTACCCGCACCACTGGTGCGGGTTTTCTATTGATAATCTACCGTCTTCCACTAACTTGACTGTTTACGTCTAGATTATCGTAATTCAATTAGGCTGTTTTATTTGCTATAGCAAATAAAACAGCCTAATTGTAAGAGACCATTTTTCATCTAAAACAGCAAGTTTCCTGGGTGAGCAACTTTTGGAGGTCGGTCCTCCAAAAGTTGCCATCTCTAATCTAAGAGATGAAGAAGTCAAGGATGTCTGTTATAATTTGGCATTTGTTATAATTTGGTAGATGAGAAAGAACCCCGGCTTTTCTTTGTTTGAGATTTTGCTGACAGTGACCTTGATTTTTTTAGTGGCGTTGATCATCACACCATCCTATCGCGGCTTCACTTACAGTAATGATTTAGCGGTTAGTCTTAACTTAGTGGTCCAGAGTCTCTATCAGGCTCAACAGTCTGCCCAAGCGGGAGAGAACGGCAGTGATTGGGGAGTGAAAGTTGAAACTGGCCGGCTGACTGTTTTTCGCGGCGCCAGTTTTACCAATTATAATCCGGTAACTGATCACTCCGTCATCGTTCCTTCATCAATTAACTTTACCGGTTTGCCTCAAGTGGTTTTTACCAGATTTACCGGCTTGCCCAAATCTGCTGGCCAAATTGTTATTGCTAATCCAGTCGGCGATTTTAAGGTGATAACTATTAGTGACCAGGGAACCATTGACTACTAAAATTTTCCACCGGGGTTTTTTCTTGCTTGAAGGAATTTTGGTGCTGGCAATCATTTCGTTAGTAGTAGTGGTGACGGTGGGAGAACTGCTTTACAGTCAGCGAGTCAGCGCCCGGGCAGCCCAATCAACTCGAGCCAGCGATTTAGCTGTTGAAGGGCTGGAGGCCTTAAAAAATATCAGAGATGCCGACTTTTTTGCCTTAGCTGATGGCACGCATGGCCTGAAGTTAGTTGAGGGACGGTGGGCGCTGGCACTTAACGCTCCGGAAACAATCGCCAGCTTCTTTCAAAGGAGGATAACTATTACTTCACCCACTGATTATCAGAAAAGAGCCGAGATAGTAGTTACTTGGCCCGGTTTGAATGGCAGCGGTGAAGTGAAGTTAGTTACGGAATTCAGTAATTGGTTTGCCACGGTGGAGGATTGGTCAAAACCCAAGGCCGCCGGTGAATTTAATCTGACGCCGGATAATAGCGGCTCAAACAATCACAAAGTTAGAACTATTCGAGCTAAAAATAACTACCTTTATGTGGGTAATGACAACAGCGCCGGTAAAGAATTCCTGACTTTTGATTTGACCGAGGCGCCAACTATCAATATTAAAAGCGCCCTTGACTTAGGCGGCAACCCCAATGGCATCAGCATCCTTGGTCAATTCGCTTTTATTGTTTCCGATGCCAATGATCAGGAGTTGCAGGTGGTTGACTTGCGGCAGTTGACCCGGCCAGCACTGGTGGCCAGCTTTGATCTGCCGGGCAATGACGATCTTTTAAGCAGTGATATTGACTTTGATAATAATTTGTTGATTGTCGGGAGAAAATTCGGCTGGGTTTATCTGTTTGATGTTAGTACTCCCAGTCGGCCGCTGTTGGTCGGGCAATTAACCCTAACCGGTGATTCCAGCATTAATGCTTTGCGATTTTTTGCCGGCAGGGTTTTGTTAGCCGCCAGCGACGGAACAATCCGATTGATTGATGTTAATCAAGCCAATTCGCCCCGCGAACTGGCATCTCTGCGCTTACCCGGCTGTCTTAGCGCCTTAAGCCTCGATTTAACTGCCAGTCGGTTTTATGCCGGCTGCAGCGGTCATAAGAGTAATGCCGAACTTTTTGTCGGGCTTTGGGATGCCTCTTCGCTCTTGTTTTTGTCTCAAGCCGATGTCGGTGGTTCGCAGGCTGACGTTGAGCACATTTCTTTTGCCGCCACCGAAAAGTTTGTTTTTTTACTGACCGGTGACCAATCAGCTGATTTTCAAGTTTGGAACGTAGCCAATGATCTTAACCCGACGCGCTTTTCCACCTTCAATTTAGCGGGCTCACCGTCGCAGGCTGATTATAGCCCGCTGGTGCAAAAGATGTTTGTCGGGATGGTTTCCGATCCGGAGATTCAAGTGGTCGCTCCGGAGCTGGTGCTTCGATAAATCAAATGGCGAAGGGTGTTTCGTTGTTGGAAGTTATCTTGTATTTAGGATTGATTGTTGTGGTAATGCCGCTGGTAGCGATGCTGGCTTATTTTAGTGTTGGCGCCCGGGCCAGAAGTCAGGATACCGATTTGATTTTAGCTGAAGGAAATAAGGTAATTCGGGTGGTTGGTCAAACCATTCGCAATGCCACTAAAATCAACGATCCTATTTTAGGAATGACTAGTGATAGTTTATCCTTGGCAGTTGATGATGCCGGTAAAAATCCGGTGGTTTTTAAGATAGCCAACGGCCGTTTGGTGAAGAGCGAGGGACCGGGCCCGTTAGTCGAGTTGACTTCCAGTAGAATTGCCATTAACCAAATTGCTTTTGCCAACACCTCCCAGCCCGGCACGCCCGGGACAGTCACTTTTGATTTTACTTTAGCCTCAGTTATTTTTTCTAAGAACTTTCATGCCACCGCTTCACTGCGTTACTAGGTCAGCCGGTCAAATTTTATTAGTCAGTGTGATTGTTATTGGAGCGATCAGTTTAATTATTGCCGGTTCATTAATTTTTTTGCGGTTGGGGTTACTGCAAGGAGCGACGGTGACCCAGCAGGCGGCTAAGGCTTCGGCTTTAAATAACGCTTGTGCCGAGCGGGCGTTAGACCTTTTGCGGCAGTCAGCTGATTTCACCGGCAGTGGCAGTCTTTCGCTGGTTAATGAAACCTGTAATTTTAATGTTGAGCAAATAGATGATGGAGCCGATTGCCCAGCGGGCGATGATGATTGTTCTCTGGGAAGAGTTAGAGTTGTTGTCAGCAGTGTTGTAAAAACTGTTTCCCGGAAAACAAGAATCTATGTCACTCTTGACCGCAGAAGCCCCCTCGGTTCTCAAATCACAGTAGTCTCCTGGAAAGATATTCCTTGATGGCAGACGCTCCCTTAATGCTGTGGATAAATTTTGTTGTTTTTGGAAGATGTCTGGTAGAGTACTGAAGCTTCGGCGAAGCGGGCCGGAGCGGGCTTCGGCCTCGCGGAGGCGGGCCTTGGCCACGATGCAGTGGCTACTGCCTTCTGTTTTCCCAAATAAAACGTTACAATTAAAACCATTGAATTAGGAAGGGTGCCAGAGCGGCCTAATGGAACGGCCTGGAGCGCCGTGCCCCTTTACCGGGGCTCGTGGGTTCGAATCCCACCCCTTCCGCCCTTCGACAAGCTCAGGGCTTTTATGGTGAGCTTGCCGAACCATCCCACCCCTTCCGCTGCCGAGCTATTGATATGGTATGGATAGAAGCTATATGAGCGCAATTGAGGGCGGCAAGAAAAATATAACTATTGCCAAGTTAGAGGAACTTGCGAATGCGCTTGATGTCTCGGTTTATGAGTTATTGAAATAATTAACGAATTGTGTTAACTTCCAAAAAGGAAATTGCACCTAAACAATCAAATACGAAAGGAGGCTGTCATGGAAAAGCTAGAGCGTTTTTCTTCATACCGATATGGAGAGGGTAGGACTGGAATCGACCAGATGGTCGAGTTCACTTGTCCTTCCGATGTCGTAGAGCAAGTCAGTGAGTTCTTGCGGACGAATGTCCGCACGATCGACATCCCAACCACTAGCCGCGTCAATGTCGCTCACGGCGGCTACGGCCAGTACACTCGCTATGATGTCACTCAGCACGATTACGCTGGCGGCGGACCCGGCGAAGGCGAAGGGTGGGGCTACATCGAGGTTTTGGAAATCAAGAATTCACCCGATGGTCGCTGGGGCATTGTCATCAATGAGTGCATGAGCCACAAGGGAGGAGTGTTCACGGAATTGGAGACGGTTGAGAACGCCCGCGCCGCCTTCACCAAGTTCTGGAGCAGTCATCGTACCGAAGAAGAATTCCCGAAACTCTCCGGCTTCAAGCGTCGCGTTGTCTGCGGCGAACTCACGCCATGGTTCTACGCAATCGGCGACGAGCAACTCATCGGTGACTACGCTTTTCCCGATGGACTGCAAGACGACACGGTGTATCGCTTCGGTCGGCAGTTCGTCGTTTTCGACTACGACGGCGTTCCGGCAGTCAAGACCTGTATGGGAACTCGGTTCGTCAAGCGGAAGCGCGACTACCATTCCTACGACGAACAGCAGTATCGTCTTGTTTATTGGGATGACGGAAGCGTGTGGGACGAGAACAATGATCACGGTGGTTCGCCCCGTCCGATCGAGGAAGGCGAGATGTGGATCGCTGAAGCGGTTCAGCAGTTCAGACAATTGCTCGCTGGCAAGAGCGCGGAGTTCACCATCAACTTTACCGACGGTAACAAGTTTGTCGGGAAGCTGGTTCGAGCGAACCGCCGCGTTCCTTGCGCAGAGGGCGACTACTTCCTCGTCGTCCGACTCAAGGGCACGAAGAAGCCGCTCGAAGGCTGGGTCAACGACTTTAAACCCACCAAAGACGCTCCTGACATCGTGCAGTATGTCATCCAACGCTACGCGAAGAGCGGGCAAGAGGTGGAGCACGTCGAGGTCAAGGAGTGCAAGACGGAGAAGAGCGGCAAGAAGTGGTCAGGCGTGTTCTTTCATCCTCCCCACTAAGGCGGGGACGCAACAAGATGGCCGTGGTATAATCTGAGTAAGGTTGTGCCACGGCCTTTTTCTTTGATTTTCAACCGTCGCTAAAAAATTTGAGAGCCCAAGCAAAGGCGCGGCGGAAGGGTTTAAGGGGGGGGATTCCGCCGTGCCCGAGCTTCCGGCGAGCGTCAACGAGCCAGTGGGTTCTCGAAAAAGGTTCGCGCAAAGGATATAATTTCACCGCCCCGTACCAGAAAAATCCCGCTTTGGCGGGATTTTATGGTACGGGGCTGACCCGCACTGTGCTCTGCTCTGGTGCGGGTCGCCTCGGACCAGAGTTGCCTTCAGCAACACGGTACGGGGCTTTGCGCCTCGGAACGTTCTATCTATATATGGAACCCCAGTCGAGTTTCATTGTCAGTATCACAAAGTATTACCGATGTACCCTGCCAGTACAGTTTCTTGACGTATTAGGTATAATATGCTACATTTGAGCGAAACCTAGACATGGTGTCTGGGAAGCACAAACTGTACCTTGAAAGGAGCTTACAAATGAACGAATTGAGCAATCGAGTTTTCGAACTCGGAAAGCTTTACCTCCAGTCGCTGGGCACGTACGACTTTACAAGCGACAAATGGGTCATGACTGGGCTCAAGGAGGCAAGGCGCCTGTTCGGCCTCCTCTCCCACAAGTGCCCGCTCTGCGAAACGCCAACCCGCTTTTACACCATCCTCTGCAAGGCCAAGGACGCAAGCGGCCAACCCGTTGGCAAGGAGAGGATTCTCCAGCTCTACACCAAGCACGGCGGCTTTCTTACTTTTCTGGATTTCCTGCCGCTCGGCAACCTGCAGTTCAGCATCTGTCCGAACGGGCACGAGACAGCGAGGATCATGGTGAACAATGGCGGTGGTGATGGTTTCAATGGCTACCTCGTTCACCAGTACAAAGCCGATAAGATGGTGCAAATCGCTCGCCCATAGCACCACGCAACCAACACGGGTTTGCCAGTTGTCACCGACAACTGGCATTTTCTTTTTCACGAATTCAAAGAGCGAGAATTTGCCGCTGAATTGAGTTATACGTAACTCAATTAAAAACTTGAAATTGTTAATTTTCAGTTCGGGCCCGTGCAGATTTTTTGCCATCTCGACCTGAGCCCGCCTCTACCCCTCCCAACCCCCAACTTCCAATTTAAAAAAACGGACAGGTTGTCCTGTCCGTTTCTATAATTATTATTTCAAGCGGCTGGTGGTGAAGGCGGCGGCGGTTGATTTGCTGACTGGTCAATTTCTTTTTGGATGGCTTCTTGGACTTCTAATTCTCTTTGGATGGCTTCATGGACCTCTGACCGGTGAACTGACATCTCTTTAGGAGCGTCGATACCAAGTCTGACTTTATCGCCCCTGATTTCAACGACCGTGATAACGATGTCGTTGTTGATAACAATCTTCTCTTTTTTCTTTCTGCTTAGAACTAGCATGCCAACTCCTTTCTTTGGTGGGCCGCCTGCGGCGAGCCTCGCCTCTGGCGGTGGGTAAGGGTGATGGGACTAGAAGGCGTGTTAAACTGCTGGCTGAATCTTAGTTCACATCAGCATTTTTGTCAATCCTGAGCAAAGTCGAGGGGTCAATACCTATTGCCATTGGAAATCAGAAATTAAGCATTCCGTCTTACTTTCTCCTCCCCTCGATAATTTCTTGAGCGATGTTGTTGGGGACTTGATCATAATGGGCAAATTCCATGGTGAAGGATGCCCGGCCCTCGGTGATAGAACGGAGTTTGGTAGCGTAACCAAAAAGCTCGGCTAGCGGGACATAAGCATTGATAATTTTGATGTTGGCCCGGTCTTCCATTGAACTAATTTGGCCTCTCTTGGAGTTTAGATCGCCAGCGACATCGCCCAAGAAATCTGGCGGGGTGATCACTTGCAGTTTCATCACTGGTTCAAGCAGAACCGGCTTGGCCCGCCGGGCGCCTTCTTGAAAAGCAATCGAGCCGGCAATTTTAAAAGCCGCTTCCGAGGAATCAACTTCGTGAAATGATCCATCATAGAGCGTCACTTTGATATCAACCATTGGGTAATGAGCTAACACTCCCTTGCTGGCGGCTTCCTTAACTCCTTTTTCCACTGCTGGAATGAATTCTTTAGGGATAGTGCCGCCTCTAATAGCATCAATAAAATCAAGACCGGTGCCTTTGGCTAACGGTTCAACCTTAAACCAAACATGACCATACTGACCGCGGCCGCCGGATTGGCGGATGTACTTACCCTCGGCCTCGGCCGGAGCAGTAATCGTTTCTTTGTAAGCCACTTGCGGTTGACCGACATTGGCTTCAACGGCAAATTCCCGTTTCATTCGATCAACAATTATTTCCAAGTGCAGTTCGCCCATGCCGGAGATAATGGTTTCGCCGGTTTCCAGATCGCCGCTCACCCGGAAAGTCGGATCTTCCCCAGCCAGCCGCCGCAGAGCGATGCCCATCTTTTCCTGATCGGCTTTAGTTTTCGGCTCAATTCTTATGGCAATAACTGGTTCGGGGAAAATGATTTTTTCCAGAACAATCGGGCTGGTTGGATCGCAAAGCGTGTCGCCAGTCGTTGTATCCTTTAGGCCGACAAGCGCTCCCAGATCGCCAGCGTGAATTTCATCAAGTTCCTCGCGGTGATTGGCATGCATTTGCAAAATGCGGCCGATTCTCTCCTGGCGGTCTTTGGGAAGATTTAAAATGTAACTCCCCTTTTTCAAAATTCCGGAATAGACGCGAAAGTAGGTAAGCGTGCCGACATAAGGGTCAGCGGCAATCTTAAAAGCTAAGGCGGCAAAGGGCGCTTCATCCGTCGGCGGTCTTTCCAACTCTTGGCCGGTTTTGGGATCAAGGCCTTTGGCTGGCGGCAAATCGGCGGGTGACGGCAGATAGTCAACAATCGCATCAAGCACCAATTGCACCCCCTTATTTTTGAGAGCCGAGCCGGCCAGGACCGGAATGAGTTTAACTGCCAAGGTCGCCCGGCGCAAAGTTTTTTTCAGAGACTCAAGGGGAATTTCTTTACCTTCGAGATAATCGTGAGTTAGCTGATCATCGTGCTCGGCGATTTTTTCTATTAGTTCATGCCGGCGTCTTTTGGCTTCAACCTGAAGATTTTCCGGTATTGGCGCTTCAATCACTTTTTCACCGCGCTCACCTTCGAAACGGTAAGCCTTCATAGTCAGCAGATCAACTAAGCCTTCAAAGTTCGCTTCAATGCCAATCGGCAATTGGAGAGCCACAGCATTAGGACTCAATCGCTCTTTAATTGATTGAAAGCTGCGCTCAAAGCTGGCGCCAAGACGATCGAGCTTATTGATAAAACAAATCCGCGGCACGCCGTATTCATCAGCGTAATGCCAATTGGTTTCTGATTGAGGCTCAACGCCGGCCACGCCGTCAAAAACGACCACTGCCCCATCCAAGACCCGCATTGAGCGCTTAACTTCCACGGTGAAGTCAATGTGGCCCGGCGTATCGATCAAATTAATGCGGTGTTCCTGGCTTTTGTCGTCAGCGGCATAAGTGGCGGTCCAGAAGCAGGTGGTGACTGCTGAAGTGATAGTGATACCTCGTTCCCGTTCCTGTTCCATCCAATCCATTATGGTCGTCCCCTCGTGAACTTCACCAATTTTGTGGGAGACACCGGTGTAGAAAAGTAGCCGTTCGCTGATAGTTGTTTTGCCGGCATCAATGTGAGCGATGATGCCGACATCTCTGACCTTTTCGATGGGATATTTTCTCATAGGTCATCAGCCGACAACTAATTTGTTGCCAGTTTACCAATGATTAAAATAGGTCCGTTTGTTGGCAACAGATTAGTTATTGGTCAATCTCACCGGCGGGCGAAGTGAGCGAAAGCGCGGTTGGCTTCGGCCATGCGGTGAGTGTTTTGTTTCTTTTTAATGGCTTCGCCTTCGTTCTTGGAGGCGGAGATAATTTCGCCAGCCAGTTTCTCCGCCATCAGCTGGCCTTTTTTTGAACGGGCTGCTTGGATTATCCAGCGGGCGGCTAAAATAAATTTTCTGCCCATTCTGACTTCTTGAGGAATTTGGTAATTGGCGCCGCCGACTCTTCTGGTAATCACTTCCACTTGAGGAGCAGCGTTTTCCAGAGCTTTTTCAAAAATTCCCAGCGGATCGTCGCCGGTCTTTTGCTTTACAATATCAAGGGTGCGGTAAAACACCCCCTCGGCCACTGATTTTTTACCGTTGCGCATCAGGTAATTAATGAAACGCCCCATTGGTACGCTTTGATGACGATAATCCGGCTGATGCGCCCGCTTGTAATTTCTTTTCTTTCTCATTTTGTTTGACCACCTTTTGATTTTTTAGCGCCGTACTTGGATCGCTGCTGTTTGCGTTCGCCGACACCGCCGGTATCAAGAGTTCCTCTAACAATGTGGTAGCGGACTCCGGGTAAATCTTTAACCCGCCCGCCGCGCACCAGGACCACCGAATGCTCCTGCAGGTTGTGCCCCTCACCGGGGATGTAAGCGGTTATTTCCTGACCGTTGGTTAACCGGACGCGGGCGATTTTCCTTAAGGCCGAGTTGGGTTTTTTGGGTGTGGTGGTCGAAACTTTCAGGCAAACGCCGCGCTTGAAGGGCGAGGAAGAAATTATTGGCTGGTTGCGCAGGTAATTAAAATATCGTTTTAAAGCCGGTGTGCCCGGCTTGCTAAATTTCGTTTCTCTGCCTCTTTTTATCAGTTGCCGGATGGTAGGCATGTTTTCCAATGATTATAACAGTCCGGGGACTTGCTAGTCAAATTAAGGATATTGGATATCTCTGTATATCCCCACTCTAGTTCAAAGAAGCAGATTGCTTTTAATGCCGGCCAGCCAGAGAAGGAGGTTAAATAAGAGAAAAACAATTGTTTGGAGAAGAGGAAGAGCGAAAATAATGAAAGCCAAAATCAATAATAGACTATTAGCTTCAAGAATTTTTTCTAAGCGCTGGGCCTTTTGCGGGATAAGGGCGAAAAGAATTTTTGAGCCGTCAAGCGGCGGAATGGGAAAAAGATTAAAAACAGCCAGCAAAAGATTAAGCAGTACAATAATACTAAAAGCCATCACCAGCGGCTGATTGCCGGCGGCCAGCGGCAAGTGGAGCAGCAGAGTGAAAATGACAGCGGTAGCTAGGTTAGCCAATGGTCCGGCGGCGCCGATCAGCGCCGCGTCCCGCCGGGGATTTTTAAGATTGTAAGGATTGTAGGGGACCGGTTTTGCCCAGCCGACAATAATGCTCTTCCCGCCCAAAAAGATCGGGATCGCCAGAATAAGAGGCAGGATAATTGAACCAAAAGGATCTAAATGCTTGAGCGGATTGAACGTCAGCCGTCCTTGACGTTTGGCTGTTTCATCGCCTAAGTAAAGAGCCATTGCCCCGTGAGAAATCTCGTGCAGGATAACTGAAAAAAGCAGAACCACCAGTTGGAAGATAATTGTAAAAAAGGAATTAGCGCTCATTGGTTTGACCAATCTACCTCTTTATCTTACAGTTTAACCAGTTCTTTGAAAGGGGGGCTTCAATGGTTAAGTTCGAACAGACCATGGCCGGTTGGGCGGTGCTGGTTAATGGGGTAAAGATTGGCTATGTCAGCAGTATCCAGACCGGACTGTTGCTTGACCCGGAAGCGGCGGCCCAAGGAATTTTTATCAGTGTTTTGGATTTGGCAGTGATCGCAGCCAAGATCAAAGGAGGAACATGTAATGGACATCAGCGAGGTGAGAATGGTATTAGCTGAAACAACTCTGGAGGACGATGATAGGCCTCGGGTGCTGGCTTATTGTTCGGTGCTATTTGATAACACATTTGTGGTAAAGGAGATTAAGCTGATTAAAAAAAGAGAAGGAGACGGTATCCTTCTGGCAATGCCCTCAAGGAAGTTCCAGGATCATTGCCCCAGTTGCCAAGCCAGGACCGATATTGACCACTTGTTCTGCGGCAAGTGCGGTCTTGCTTTAAGAGAAAATCGGGCCAATGTAGGTGATAAAGGAATATTGGTGATTCGTATTGACATTGCTCATCCAATCAATGATGCTTTTAGGAGACAGTTGGAAGAAGCAATTGTCTCCTGTTACAATCGGAAGTTAGCGGAGCAGAAATTAGCGGAGGCGGAATAACACTCGGTTGCCAGTTTCAACCCCCGATGGGTACATCGGGGGTTCTAGTTTACAGATTAATATCCTGCATTCCCAATTACCTTGGTAGATGTCAGATATTACTTTTATTAGTTATTTTTTCCAATTGTTCTACCCGTCTCTCTAACAAAACAAACTCATCCCGATCGACTTTCGCTTTGAGTTCGTTACGAATGAGACTTAATTCCTCAAGGACTATTTCGAATTTATAGTCCATATCTTTTCTTAGTTCACTCACTCCCTCTTTCAAAACATTAAATTTCTTATTTAGCGCGGAATATCCTTCCAAAACCAATTCAAATTTACTGTTGATGTCTTTCAAGATGACGCCAAAGCGCCGCTCGGTTGTGTTTTCTTCTTTCCCTTTTTCCTTTTCTTTCCCAATCATCAAATTAATGCTAACCAGTTTTTGCCAAACGTAAAGCCAAGAGGTATGACATCCATGGTCTTGACAGATTTGACCAACTATTTGTACACTAAACTTTACCACTTTTTGGTTAAAGTCGAATACGGGAGGAAGTATTTTTTTTATTTTCTCTAAAAGGTTAACTAAGAACTAAAAACTAGTTTCTATGGCGGATAAAGCAAAATTTGAAAGGACTAAGCCCCACGTTAACGTTGGCACCATCGGTCACGTTGATCATGGCAAAAGCACGTTGACGGCGGCTATTACCCATGTCCTTAAATTAAAAGGTATTATTCAAAAGGAGGTGACCGTAGCTGATTTGGATAAAGCGCCGGAAGAAAAAGCCCGGGGCATTACCATCTCTATTCACCATTCCGAATATGAATCGGAAAAACGGCACTATGCCCACATCGATGCCCCCGGTCATGCTGATTACATCAAAAACATGATCACCGGCGCGGCGCAAATGGATGGAGCGGTGCTGGTAGTCTCGGCGGCTGACGGCCCAATGCCGCAAACCCGCGAACATATCTTGCTGGCTCGGCAGGTGGGCGTACCGGCCATTATTGTTTTCCTTAACAAGGTGGATCAAGTGGATGATAAAGAAATGGTTGATCTGGTTGAATCGGAAATTAGGGAGTTGCTTAAGAAATACGAATTTCCCGGAGATCAGGTTCCGGTAATTCGCGGTTCGGCTCTTAAGGCCTTGGAAGCTAAGGGCGCTGATGATCCAGCGGCTAAACCAATTCTTGATTTGGTGACCGCTTTAGATGAATACATCCCCGAACCGGTTCGGGAAATAGATAAGCCGTTTCTGATGCCGATTGAAGATATTTTCTCGATTGAGGGTCGCGGGACGGTCGTCACAGGAAGAATTGAGCGGGGGATTGTTAAGCTTAATGATGAAATAGAAGCCGTCGGCTTGCGGCCGACGCAAAAGACGGTCGTGACCGGTGTAGAAATGTTTAATAAACTGCTTGATGAAGGCCGAGCCGGCGACAACGTTGGTGTTCTCTTGCGCGGTTTGAAAAAAGAAGACGTGGAACGCGGTCAAGTATTGGCGAAGATCGGTTCGGTTAATCCTCACACTGATTTTGAGGCCGAGGTCTATGTGTTAAGTAAAGAAGAAGGCGGTCGGCACACCCCGTTCTTTAAGGGTTACAAACCGCAATTCTATTTACGGACGACTGACGTTACCGGTGAAGTAATTCTGCCCGAGGGGATGGAAATGGTTATGCCCGGCGACACGATTCAATTGAGTGTTAAGCTAATCTCGGCCGTGGCTCTGGAAGAAAAACAGCGCTTTGCTATTCGGGAAGGGGGTAAGACAGTGGGAGCGGGGGTGGTTACTAAAATATCTAAGTGAGAGCGGATCTTACTAACCATTTGCCCTCAGCCAAGTCTTAGCTCTTAGGCTAGAAAGAGTAACTTTGAGAAAACTATTTTGGTAGAATAAGAAGTTGAGGGAAATGGCCAGGAAAAAAGAGGGAGAAAAAGAAAAATTGCGTTTGCGGATTAAAGCTTACGACACTAAGCTGATTGATAACTCCTGCCGCCAGATTGTTGAGGTGGCTAAGAGACACGACGTGGAGATTGTCGGGCCGGTGCCCCTGCCAACGGAAACTCATCGTTATACCGTCAATCGTTCGACCTTTGTTCACAAAAACTCGCGGGAGCAGTTTGAATTGCGGGTGCACAAACGAATGATAGATATTCTTAATCCCAACCCGACCGTCATCGAGGCGCTTTCCCAACTAAATTTACCTGCCGGTATTGATATCGAGATTAAGATGATCTAACATAAAAAATCTGGTCATTCCGGATGTTTTATAATTTGGAAATTGGAGATTAGAAGTGGGAAGTTAGAGATTAACAAAAGCGTTCCCCATCCCTGATTATCTAAGGGGAAGTTGCCGAAGACGCTGGGGCACGGCCAGTTTGTCGTGTAAGAATCCCGAGCGTTGTTTACAGTTTTACATATCATTCCCGCAGACAATGAGCACGAAAACACGCTATCAAATTCCCCAGCGAGGAATTTGCGCTTGCTCTCGGGCTCGCTCCCCTTCGACTTTGCTCAGGGACCCTGCCCCAAGGGCTTTCTCTAAGCAGAATGTCTCGGAGGCCGAAAAAGCTTGGTATCCCTAAGGATTTTTTCGGCCGAGAGCAAGCCCCGGCTTTTCGCTGGAAAAAGCCGAGGGCGGTTCTGCGTGAGAAAGCCCTTGGGGGCACCCTGCCCGCTCGCCCTGCGAGACAGTTTTCTTAGCTCATTGTCTGCGGGATAATGTAAACAACGCTATGAAATCTTACAGATAATTATGATTAAACTTGTCGGTAAAAAATTAAGAATGACCCAAATTTTTAAAGACGACGCGGTGGTACCGGTGTCGCTGGTTAAAATTAATAAGAAAAGTGATCTTTCCCAGTTGAAAGAAGGGGATCTGGTTAAAGTCAGCGGCCTTTCCAAAGGCAAGGGTTTTCAGGGAGTAGTTAAGCGGCACGGCTTTGCCGGCGGTCCCCAAACTCATGGTCAAAAGAACCGGCAGCGCGCCCCCGGCTCGATTGGCAATACCACGCCCCAGCGAGTTCTTCCCGGACGGCGAATGCCCGGCCGCATGGGCGGTCAACGAGTGACAATTAAGGGATTGAGAATTGTGGAAATCAATAGTGATAGTCGAACATTGCTGATTAAAGGAGCACTGCCGGGCAGTGAAGGGGGAAGAGTAGAATTATTAAAGATTGGCCAGTAAATCGGTAACGGGTAATAATGAAAACCAAAGTCTACAATATTAAGAATGAAACTGTCGGAGAGATAGAACTGCCGGAGCGAATTTTTGCCGTTAGGTGGAACCCCGATTTGGTTCATCAAGTTTTACTGGTTAAGCGGGCTAATCGCCGCCGGCCAGTGGCTCATACTAAAACGCGAGCCGAGGTCAAGGGCGGCGGACGCAAGCCGTGGCGGCAGAAAGGTACCGGCCGGGCTCGTCACGGATCAATTCGCTCCCCGCTTTGGCGCGGCGGCGGCGTCACCTTTGGCCCGCTCAAGGAGCGGGTTTATGAAAAAAAGATTAATAGAAAAATGGTCAAGGGGGCGCTTTACAGCGCTCTTTCAAAGAAACTGGCTGATGGGGAATTGAAAGTTATTGATGCTCTTAAGGTTAATACTCATAAGACCAAGGAGCTTTACGAAATTTTAAAAAATCTTCAGGCGATCAATGCTTTGTTAGTGCCTGCTAAGGAAGTTAAACTCATTTATCGCGCCTGCGCTAATTTACCTCAAGCCAAGTGTTTGGCGGCTGACTCGCTTAATGTGGAGGATATTCTCAAACACAAGAATGTTTTGATTGATAAAGAGGTGGTCATGAGTATCCGGTAACATGAAGAGTAAATTTTTGATTAAAAATCCATTAGTGACAGAAAAGGGGGTCGGTCTAAGCCAGCAAGGGAAGTATTTATTTTTAGTTGGACCCAAAGCCAATAAGTCGGAGATTAGAAAAGGCGTCGAGGCAATCTATAAAGTTAAAGTGACCGGGGTTAATATTGTTAATGTTAAACCCAAAAGCCGGCGGCTCGGCCGGACGGTTGGCAAGAAACCCGGCTACAAAAAAGCTATCGTCACTTTGGCGCCGGGCCAGAAGCTAGATGTGGTACCGCAATGAGCTGTCAGTTGATAGTTTTCTGCAACTACTATGGTTTTGCAGCCTGTCTCGGAAGTCCGCTAGCTTGGTCAAATTGCTATAGTAGTTTCCGGAAAAGTAATTTGTAGCGGACTGAAAGTCAAGCGACTGCTGGCTGCTGGAGCCAGCTGATCACGGTGCTGCAAAGCATAGTAGTCGCCCAAAGAATATGAAAAGCCACAATCCAACAACTTCATCAAGACGGCAAATGACAGTGGTTGATTACTCGGCGCTGACAGCCAAGGAGCCGTTTAAACCATTAGTTAAAAAACTTCGTTCTAAAGCCGGTCGGAACAAGTGGGGAAGGATTACCGTTCGCCACCAGGGCGGCGGCCACAAAAAACTTTATCGGGAGATCGATTTTAAGCAGGAGCGGTTTGACATCCCGGCTAAAGTTGAAACATTAGAGTATGACCCTTATCGGACTGCTTTTATTGCCCGGATCCTTTATCGGGATGGTCGGCGCAGTTACGTTTTGGCGCCGCAGGGAATGAAAGTCGGTGATCAACTGGTTACTTCAGGGAAAGCGCCGCTGAAAATTGGCAATCGTCTGCCCTTGGTAAATATCCCTGTTGGCTATCGGGTTTATAACGTTGAGTTCTATCGGGGAGGTGGGGGAAAATTGGCTCGTTCGGCTGGCTCGTCAGCAGAAATTTTGAGCCACGATGGCGGCTACACGCAGTTAAAGCTCTCATCTAAAGAGATAAGAAAAGTGCGCTCTGATGGCTTGGCAACCATTGGTCAGGTTTCTAATCCTGAATGGAGTTTGGTAAATATTGGAAAAGCCGGCCGGTCGCGCTGGCTGGGTATCAGACCGACGGTCAGGGGATCAGCGATGAATCCGGTTGATCACAAATATGGCGGCGGTGAGGGCCGGCAGCGGCGCGGCACCCGGCGGCCTAAAGACATTTGGGGTAATATCACCGGCGGCCGCAGAACCAGAAATAAAAAGAAATGGTCCAACAAGCTAATTATTCAACGCCGACCAAAAACTGGAAGCTAAAAGCCGGAAATTAGAGAAATTATGTCTCGAAGTTCTAAAAAAGGTCCTTACGTGGATCAAAAATTGTTGAAGAAATTAGGCAAGCTGGATAAGGACGGTAAAACGGTGGTCAATACTTATACCCGGTCCTCGGAGATATCGCCGGAAATGGTGGGCTTCACCATCGGTGTCCATAATGGCAAAAAGTTTATTCCGGTGACGATTCGGGAAGAAATGGTTGGTCACCGCTTGGGAGAATTTTCCCCCACTAGGCATTTTGTCAGGCATGGCGGCAAGATTCAGCGTGAGTTGGAACAAAAGACGGCTGAAGCCACGGCTGAAGCCACCAAGGAAACAGCCCAGACTAAGACCTAGGATAAATTTCCAACTTCCAACTTCCAACTTCCAACTTCCAATTTCCAGTTCATGTCTCAACAAATTGCCAAACTAAATCATTTGCGGATGGCGCCGCGCAAAGTGCGGCTGATTGCTGATATCCTTAGAGGTTTACCGATTGAGGAAGCCGAAGCCCGACTACTGCTGCAGCGGCGCCGGGCAGCCGGTCCGCTTTTGAAACTGCTTCGCTCGGCGGTGGCTAATGCTAAAAACCGCAATCTGCCGGCTGATCGGCTTTACGTCAGCCGGATAACGGTCGACCAGGGCCCGATGTTGAAAAGAACCCTGCCCCGAGCCATGGGCCGGGCAACGGCCATTCAAAAAAAGACCAGTCACGTAACTTTGGTTCTTGAAGAGGCCGCAACTGCTTATCCTGCAAAATTCAATATCATAGTTCCCAAAAAGGAGAAAAAGACTAAAGGGACTGGAAAAAAACAAATTGCCAAACCAACTGCGCCGGCAAAACCACCAGCGGAGAGAAAAGAAGAAAAGGCCAAGCCTAAAAAAGAAGGCTTTTTCCGTCGTTTCTTCCGGCGCAAGTCAATCTAGACAAATTTCCTAATTTGTTTTATTTTTAACTGTCAGAACCTCGAGCGTTGTTTAGATGGTTCAGCCAGCAGTTCGTTAAGAAAACTATCTCGCAGGCCTCCGCCTTGCCGAAGCAGGTTGTAAGCCGGCGAAAGTAGGGCGAGCGGGCAGGGTGCCCCCAAGGGCTTTCTCACGCAGAACCGCCCTCGGCTTTTTCCAGCGAAAAGCCGGGGCTTGCTCTCGGCCGAAAAAATCCTTAGGGATTCCAAGCTTTTTCGGCCTCCGAGACATTCTGCTTAGAGAAAACCCTTGGGGCAGGGTCCCTGAGCAAAGTCGAAGGGGAGCGAGCTCGAGAGCCAGCGCAATTTCCCCGCTGGAGAAATTGATAGCGTGTTTTCTTGCGAACTGCTGGCTGACAGATAAAAATGTAGAAAGGTAGGTAATGCTCGGAAATCTTGCAGTTTGGCTTATTTGCCTAATTTTTAGTAATTAGATCCTATGGGACATAAAATTAGACCAAATTCATTAAGGTTGGGCGTTGTTACTGACTGGCGATCCCGGTGGTTTTCTAATAAGAGTTTTAAGGAGCGACTGGAGGAAGATGTTTTGATCCGCAATATTATTCGCAGGAAGATTGCCCCGGCCGGCATTGTTAACATTGACATCGAACGCAATGCTGGCGATTGCAAAGTGATTATTCGCGCCGCCCGCCCCGGTTTGGTTATTGGGCGGGGCGGTAAGGGAATAGAGGAGCTGACTAAAGCCTTGCTGGCTGGTTTGGCCAAAATAGGGCGCAAGCCATCACTGCGGGTGACGGTCGAGGAATTAAGGCGGTTAGAAATTGCGGCGGCCAACGTAGCGCAAAACATTGCTTGGGATTTGGAGAAGCGATTACCACACCGCCGGTTAATGAAAAAATGGCTGGAAACGATACTGCAGAGCAAAGAAGCTCAAGGGGCTAAAATTAGGCTGAGTGGGCGAATTGGGGGAGCGGAAATTGCCCGCAATGAGTGGTTGGCTAAAGGAAAACTGCCCCTTCATACGCTCCGGGCCAATATTGATTATGGCGAAGCGACCGCTTTCACCAATTGGGGGACAATCGGCGTTAAGGTTTGGATTTATAAAGGCGAAGTTTTTGAAGAAGATTAATATTTGTATCTGGGCGCTTAATTTATATCAGGCAGCTTATTATGTTAATTCCTAAAAAAGTTAAACATAGAAAGTGGCAGAAAGGGCGGTCGCTCGGTCGCCGGATTGAGCTGCGCGGCACGGAACTGCATTACGGCAGTTTTGGTTTAAAGGCGGAGACGGCCGCTTGGGTAACTTCCCGGCAAATTGAAGCGGCGCGGCGGGCGATCACCAATTACTTAAAGCGGGAAGGAAAGGTTTGGATAAGAATTTTTCCCGATAAGCCGATAACTAAAAGACCGCCCGAGGTGACGATGGGCGGCGGGAAGGGAGCGGTTGATCACTATGCTTTTCCGGTGCGCCCGGGTCGGGTGCTCTTTGAAGTTGATGGTATCAGCGGCCAGCGGGCGGTCCGGGCTCTCCAACTGGCTGGTTATAAATTGCCGGTCAAAGTTAAAGTGATCAAGCGATGAAAAAGAAAGAGTGGCAGCAATTAAAAAACAAACCGCTGGCTGAATTGCAGAAAAAACTTGAAGGCGAGCAGGATAGATTGTGGCAGTTAAGAACTGATCTGGCGTCCGGTAAGGTCAAAAACGTCCGGGAGATAAGGTTAGCCAAAAAGACGATTGCCCAGTTGCTGACTGTTATCAATCAACTTAGCCAAACAAAGTGATATGACTGTTGTCAAAAAAAGAAAACTTCAGGGAGTGGTTGTTTCCGACAAGATGCAAAAAACAGTGGTAGTGGAAGTGACGCGGCGGAAAAAACATTCCCGCTATCTTAAATATTATGAGCTGAGCCGGCGCTTTAAAGCCCATGATGAGAAAGGAGAGTATAAGGTTGGGGATAAAGTTGTGATTGAAGAGACCCGGCCTTTGTCCAAAGAGAAAAGGTGGGTGGTTATTAATAAAGTGTGGTAGAAAAGTGTTATTATGCTTCAGGAAAGATCAGTAATAAAAGTGGCTGACAACAGCGGCGCCAAAATAGTGAGAATTTTTCGGATTTTGGGCGGCAGCCGGAAGCGCTATGGCCGCGTCGGTGAAATTGTGATTGCTTCTGTTCAGGAAGCCGAGCCGCGCAAAGCAGTCAAGAAAAAGGATATTGTTAAGTGCTTGATTATTAGAACCAAAATGCCTATCCGCCGGCCGGGTGGTTCCTATGTTCGATTTGACAACAATGCCGTTGTTTTAATCGATGAGAAATACCAGCCCCGGGGAACGAGAATTTTTGGCCCCGTTCCCAGAGAGATTAAAGAAAAAAAATTTGATGCTGTTTTCTCGCTGGCGGAGGAAATAGTTTAACCAGCGGGCACTTACTTATGAAAATTCGCAAAGGTGATTCGGTGAAAATTATTGTCGGTAAAGATTCTGGTAAAACAGGTAAGGTCGCCAAAGTCATGCCCCAAAATAGCAAGGTTTTGCTGGATGGTTTAAATTTATACAAAAAGCACGTTCGGCCCAAGCGGCAGGGAGAAAAAGGCGAGATAGTAAATATTCCCCGACCAATGGATGTTTCGAACGTGGCGCTGGTTTGTCCCTCCTGCAAAGAACCGACCCGGATTGGCCAGCAAGTCGAGGGTGAGAAAAAATGGCGAATTTGTAAAAAATGCCAAGCGACTCTTTAGTGAAAAATAATTTAGAGAAAATTGTGGTCAATGCCGGTATCGGCCGGTTGGCCGGCTCCGCCACTAATTTTCCAGAGAAAATCTTGCCGGAATTAATCAGCGAGTTTGCTTTGATAACCGGTCAGAAGCCGGGGTTGCGGCCGGCGAAAAAATCAATTGCCGGTTTTAAGATTCGGCAGGGCAATGTCATTGGTTTGAAATCAACCTTGCGCGGCCGGCGGATGGTTCAATTTTTAGATAAGCTGGTTAAAGTGGTCTTGCCCCGCCTCCGTGATTTTCGGGGAATTGATTTGAAAAATATTGATGGCAGCGGCAATCTTTCAGTTGGTTTGCGGGAACAGATGGTTTTTCCCGAAATCAGCCAGGAAAAGTCCAAAGTCGATTTTGGCTTGGAGGTAACAATTGTCCCCCGGGTCAAGAATCGGGAGAAAGCGATCGAGTTCTATCGGGCGGCCGGCCTGCCATTAAGAAAAAGTACAAAAAGTTAAAAAGTGTAAGCAGTGTAAAGAATTTAATTATGGCCAAAAGATCAGTTGTAATAAGAGCGCAAAAAAAACCAAAGTTTTCCACCAGAATTGTCCGGCGCTGTTTCCGCTGCGGCCGCAAGCGGGGTTACATGAAAAAGTTTGGTATTTGTCGAATCTGCTTCCGTGAGCTAGCCAGTCGAGGGGAGATTCCCGGAGTGAAGAAAGCTTCTTGGTAATATGTCTTACACCGATCTGTTGACCAGACTAAAAAATGCCCAAGGGGCGAGGAAAGAAAGTGTTAAGTTGCCCTTTTCTGCTTTGAATTTTTCGATCGCCGGTATTTTAGAAAAGCACGGCTACGTGGCCGAGGTGGCTAAGAAAGGCCGGATGCCGAAACGGGTGATTGAGATTAAACTGAAGTACGAGGACGGCCAAGGGGTAATCAGCGGTGTCAGGTTTATCAGTAAACCGGCCCGGCATTTGTATACCGGCTATCGGGATCTCAAACCAGTTAAACAGAATTATGGCTTGGGGGTGATTTCCACACCCAAGGGGGTGATGACTACCGGCGAAGCAAAAAAACAGAAGCTCGGCGGTGAACTCCTGTTTGAGATTTGGTAAAGGGAAGACCGTTACAGCGGTATATTGTGAACAAATTACCGGCCGCAGAGTTGCAAATGTGCTGGCTGAATACAGTAACATTGCTTAAGCCCGAAGAAGATGTTAATATTTGAAAACCCATAAATTGGGTTGTTTTTAGTCTTTAAGAATTTCAATTCTATGGCGCGGCTGGGTAGAAAACCAATTGAGATTCCCAGTGGTGTTGCGGTTCAACTCGCTGGCGGAATTTTGCATTTTAAGGGCTCCAAGGGCGATCTTGATTTGCCGGTTTTGCCCTTTATTGGAGTTGATCTGGCCGGCAATCAACTCGCCTTTAAGACTTTGATCAATAGCAAGCAGGCTTTAGCTAATCAGGGGACGATGGCGGCTTTGACAAAAAATGCCATTGTTGGCGTTAGCGGCGGTTTCAGTAAAACCCTCCAAATGCTGGGAGTTGGCTTTCGGGCCAGTCTGGAAGGAAAAACGCTGGTGCTCAATGTTGGTTTTAGCCATCCGGTAAAATTTGAGCCGCCGGCGGGAATAACCATCGAATTGGATAAAAGCGGCACCATTAAGATTTCTGGAATGGATAGAGGACTGGTTGGTCAGGCGGCGGCTCAAATAAGAAAGATTAAGCCCCCGGAGCCTTACAAGGGCAAAGGTATTCGCTATGAGGGCGAGATAGTAAGAAAGAAAGCTGGTAAAAAAGCGGTCAGCGCGACTGCTTAGAATAGTTGACGGTTTTTAATTGACTTATGGCCACTATGAAATTGCGTAAGAGAATAAATTTACAAAGAAGGCTCCGGACAGCTCGGACACGAGCTAAGATTCAGGGAACAGCTAACCAGCCCCGCCTTTGTGTTTTCCGGAGCAATAAATTTACCCAAGCGCAGTTGATTGACGATCAGAGTCAGCGAACACTGGCGTCAGCTTCAACTCGCGAGCTGCTGGGAAATAAGGAGCTGGCTAAACTTTCTAAGACAGCCCGGGCGGCTAAGCTGGGCGAGATTTTAGCCGAGCGGGCCAAGCAGCTGGGAATCTCAAAAATTGTTTTTGATAGGAGGCAATACCGATATCACGGTCGGGTAAAAGCGTTGGCTGACGGCGCCAGAAAAGGCGGGCTTGTTTTTTAATTTTTAGAGAGAATTATGCAAAGGAGAAGTTTTCAATTAAGAAGAAAGAGCAGCGAATTCAAAGATAAAGTTTTAGATTTGCGGCGAGTGACCAGAGTGGTGGCTGGCGGCAAGAGATTTCGCTTTCGGGCCACGGTGGTGATTGGTGATGAGAAAGGTCGGGTGGGTGTGGGGATTGCCAAGGGCTTGGATGTTGCTCAAGCGGTTGATAAGGCAAAAAACGCGGCGCAAAAAGCAATCATCCCCATCATTTTGAAAAGTGGTACGATTGCTCATGAAGTGATGGCTAAGTTCGGGGCGGCTAAGATTTTATTGAAGCCGGCGGCAGTCGGTCATGGCCTGCGGGCTGGCGGATCGGCTCGGGTGGTTTTATCACTAGCTGGAGTTAAGGATATTACCGCTAAGGCTTTAGGCAACACGACTAATAAACTGACTAACGCTCTGGCTACTATTGAGGCTTTGAAGAAGATAAAAAACAAACCGGAGAAGCCAAGTCCGACTTGGCCGGAAGCTAAGAGCTAATAAGGTATTATGTTGCTCCATCAAGTTTCGCCAATTCATAAATTAAAGAAAAAGCGTCCCCGAGTCGGGCGCGGGGGGAAGCGCGGCACTTATTCTGGCCGGGGGCAGAAAGGTCAGAAGGCGCACGCCGGCCGGCGGATAAAACCGGCAGTTTACGAGCTGATTACCCGCCTGCCGAAACTCCGCGGTTACAAGCATCGGTCCATTAAACCTCGACCGCTGCTGGTTAAAATCGGCGATCTGGCAAAAATTAAGGGTGAGGTGATTGATCTTCAATCTCTGCAGTCAGCCGGCTTAGTCAGTCAGCGGCGTTTGCAGCGGGCGGCTCATCAGGTCAAGATTCTGGGCGATGGGCAGATTAAAAAGGCCATCAAGTTAGTGCTCGGCCGGAAATTCGGGAAGCGGCAGTTAGCGATTTCTCAATCAGCTCGATTGAAAATTGAGCAGGCGGGGGGCACTATAGTTGACAATAATCAAGGGTCGGCAACCAGTGAAAATTAATATGCTTTCGCGATTCGCCCAAGTGTTTAAAGTTCCCGACTTGCGCAAGAAAGTTTTTGTGGTCGCCGGTCTGTTAATTGGCTTCCGGCTAATGGCGGCCATTCCCGTTCCGGGTATTGACGTTAACCAGCTGCAGCAGCTTTTTGCCACTAACCAGTTGCTGGGCTTTTTAAATATTTTCTCCGGCGGAGCTTTAGATAACCTGTCTATCATGATGCTCGGTGTTGGTCCTTATATTACCGCCACCATTGTTATGCAGTTGCTGACGATGATCTTTCCCAATTTAAAGGCGATGTATTATGAGGAAGGAGCCGAAGGGCGGGCGAAATTCAACCGTTACTCCCGCTACTTAACAGTGCCGCTGGCCGCCCTTCAGTCTTACGGATTTTTAACTTTGCTGAAACAACAAGGAGTCTTTCCTAATTTCACCTTGGTTAACATTTTAACCAATGTGATCATTGCTACCGCCGGCACGATGATTCTAGTCTGGTTAGGCGAGTTAATTAGCGAGCAAAAGATCGGCAATGGTGTTTCTTTGATAATTTTTGCCGGGATTGTGGCTAGCCTGCCGCAGGTGGTGCGCAACAGTATTTTAACTTTTAATCCGGCGGTTGTTCCGACCTACATCGCCTTTGCGATTTTGAGCATCATTGTCATTGCCGGGGTAGTGTTCGTTACCGAGGGCGAGCGGAAAATTCCGGTGGCCTATGCTAAGCGCGTCCGGGGAAACAGGGTCTACGGCGGGGTAGCCAGTTACTTGCCGTTGCGGGTTAATCAGGCCGGTGTTATTCCCATTATCTTTGCCATCTCGATTTTGCTTTTTCCGCAATTTATCGCTCAAATTACCACTGTTGTTTCGCCAACTTTCGGCGCCTGGCTTAATCAATGGGTGACAGCAATTTTAAATAATCAATTAATTTATGGCCTGATCTATTTTGCGTTGGTAGTTGTCTTTACTTATTTTTACACCGCCGTCACCTTTGACCCCAAAGAAATTGCCGGCAATCTCCAGCGGGCTGGCGGATTCATTCCCGGTCTCCGGCCCGGCCAGCCCACTCAAGAATTTATCGCTAAAGTGGTTAATCGAATCACTCTCTTCGGCGCCGTATTTTTGGGTATTGTGGCGATTCTGCCGATCATTACTCAAATAATCACCGGCATTGCCACCTTAACCATCGGCGGCACGGCTCTTTTGATCGTCGTGGCGGTGGCGCTTGAATCAATGCGGCAAATTGATTCCCAGTTGGTGATGCGGGAGTACGAAGGGATACAATAAAATTCCTAATTTCTAATATCCAACAACCAATATCTAGCTTCCTAACCAGGATACAAAATCACTTTCTCGCAGAAAGCTATTTTGGGAAAGCCAATTGGACAATTAGGTATAGCAGATCCCCACAATTATCAAGCCATGGCTTGATAATTGTTGTTTTATGTAATAATTTAAGAATTAGTCAGGGTCAGCCATTTGACAATTAAAAAGGAGAGAGAACGATGACATCGGAAGAACAGTTAGCCCAATGGATGGAGGAGGGATTGGGAAATGAGGAGTTCGTGGAAGATCGGAACTATTATCTTAATGAGCGGAATGGAAAAGAAGGCACGGTTTCAGGTTGCGCTTTGGGCGCAGCTTTGGTCGGTAAGATGAAAGATGCCAAAGCTGCTTATCAGCTTTATGCGAAAAAGAGAAAAAGGCTGCTACCGCTCTCTAGCGGCGCTCCTATTTTTGCTTTACTTCTTAACATTCATCAAGAGTTGGCCGACGCGATTGATAAAAATCACTGTGATGGTAAGCCAGCTCGGCAGATCATCGCTGAACTGAAGAGGCAAACTGCTTAGTCTGGGTGGTGGTTGGCAGTCTTGGTTAGTTCCCCAACGCTTGACCGCAACTCTTTCAGAAACTGTGGTTGGCATGCCTGCTGGTTCCTCAATTGAGGAATGGAAGAGTAGCTTGACCACAGCTTACCCGCACCAGCCGGTGCGGGTTTTCTATTGCTATCCCTATTGATAATTTACCTTCTTCTTCTAACTTGACTATTTGCCTTTAGATCATCCTAATCCCACTAGGCTGTTTTATTTGCTATAGCTGGTAAAACAGCACAATTGCAAAAGACCATCTTTCATCTAAAACAGCAACGTTTGGAGGTCGGTCCTCCAAACGTTGCGACCTCCAAACGTTGAGGTCCTCCAAATGTTGGTAAGCCACTACAGTTATCAAGCTATGGCTTGATAACTGTAGTGAGAGGCTGAATACCCTCCTTCGCTCACTCTAGGTGGGCTTTGCCCGTCCTCCGCAGTAGCTGCCGCTACAGCTACGGAGGATGGAGAATAAAAAAGGCCCCGAACCTGATCCGCCGGTAGGCGGAACGGTTCGGGGCTAAAGGGGGCTGCGGTCTAACCCCTTACCCCATTCCAGACTATACCTGGAACTATGCTATATACCCAACCACAGCCCCAATTGAGTAACCGGGGTCTAACTCCGATCCAATCTCCATAAGGAGACTAAAGTCATTGCGCCAACCCCAGCTACCTTGGTCTCAATATAACTATAATTTTCCCCTCTGCGCAAGCCCCCCGATGGCCATTGGGTGGCTTGGCGAGTCAGACTTACCTCGCGCCAGTCGAAGGGCTTGTCCTGAGCGAAGTCGAAGGATCAACTTTCTATATTTTCCAGAGTCTATATAATAGTTCTGATGACTAAGGATTTCGCCGGGGCGACCTTTACCCTGCTGGGCCGACCGGCAGCGGGCAAGGGCGTCCAGTCAGACCTGTTAAAGCACTTTTTGGAAGCTAGGGGTTACCGAGACATAATCCTACTGAAAATCGGCTCGTTCTTTCGCAAAATTCAATACGAAGAAACAGTTATTGGCCGCTGGGTTAAGAGTTCGCTGACCAAAGGAGTTTTATTTCCTCGTTGGCTGGCGGTTAATCTCTTTCTGGAAGAGTTAAGGCCGGCTTTATTAAGAGATGATCAAATTATCATCGTCGACGGTTTTCCTCGCCGGTTGGATGAGGCAAAAGACCTTGACGATATTCTTGATAAGCTTGGCCGCCGGCCGGTGGTTCCGATCTATCTTGAAATCAGCGAAGCAGAAGTGCGCCGCCGTCTGGTCAAGCGGGCCCGGAGCGATCAAAACGAGGAAGCGATGACCAATCGCCTCACTTGGTTTAAAACCGACGTCCTGCCGGTTTTGGAATATTGGGAAGAGCGGCTGGTTACGATTGATGGCCTAGGGACGGTCGAAGCCGTCTTTCAGAGAATGATTAAGGCATTAGATAAGATTGTCTCTTGACAGGGAGTTCGACTGAGACAGTTCGGCATGGACTATTTGTCAATATGATCAATCTAAAAACCGAAGCAGAAGTTGCGGTTATGGCCAAGGGGGGACGATTGCTGGCAGTAATCACCAGAAAATTAGCGGCGGCTGCCAGAGAAGGACTGGCACTGCTTGAACTTAACAGATTAGCGGAGCAATTAATTAGAAAGGCAGACGCCCAGCCTGCTTTTTTGGGTTATAAGCCTGAAGGGGCAGATGAGAGCTACCCGGCGGCTATTTGCACTTCGGTTAACGAAGTAATCGTTCATGGCCTGCCGAGCGGGCGGCGGCTGCGCGCCGGCGATTTATTAAAAATTGATCTGGGGATTATTTATAAAGGCTTTTATACTGATACGGCTTTGACGGTTGGTATTGGAACGGTTTCTGATGAAACGAAGCGGTTGCTGGCGGCGACGGAAAAAGCCTTGGCGGCGGCGATTAAAGAATGCCGGCCCGGTCGCAAGCTGGGCGATATTGGCTGGGCGATCAGCCATTGGGCTGGCCGTTATGGTTTTGCGCCCGCTCGGGGACTAACCGGTCACGGCATTGGTCGGGAGCTTCATGAGGAACCCAGTGTTTTAAACGAAGGCGAGCGGGGTAAGGGACTGAAACTGGCCGCCGGCATGGTACTGGCCATTGAGCCAATGCTGGTGGCGGGCAGTCCGGAAACGATTCAGTTAGTTGATGGCAGTTATGCTACTAGAGACGGCGCCTTATCAGCTCATTTTGAACATACCGTGGCCGTGACGGTGAGAGGGCCGAGGATCCTGACTGGTTAACTGCCAATTATGACCAAAAAGTTTTTTTCCGTGATCTTACCCGTTCACAACCTGGCAGAAAATTTGCCGATACTTTTGGTCAATCTTGATTATTGTCTTTCCCGGCAGAAAACCAGTTCCGAAGTGATTATTGTCGATTGCGGTTCGACCGACGGCAGTAAGGAAATTGCCAAAAAATTATCTTCAATCTTGAAATCTTTTAATTTTTTCGCCAGCGACGAGGCGGGCGGTTTAGATCGAGCGGTTATTCTGGGGTTAAAAGTAGCTCGGGGTGAATGGCGGCTGGTGGTTAATGCCGGGAATTTCACTGCCGGCGGTTTGATAAAAATCTTGCCTCACTTAAAAAGGGGCTTGGCGGTCATCAGCAACTCTCGCCGGCGGGTGAATTTTAACCGCTTCTGGCAGAATTTTATTAGGCTAGCGCCGGAGAACTGGCGCCGTTTTCTTTTTTCTTTAAGCCGATGGCCAGCTGCCCAATCAGACTGGATTTGCTTTTCCGAAAAAGCCGTCAGCAGTCTCTTGCCAGCGCTGGAGGCTGATTATCGGGAATTTTTTGTTAAGGCGTTGACCACCGCCCGCCAGCTTGATTTGAAAGTCAAAATTGTGTCAGACTTTTAAGATTCGCATCTTTATGGCAGAACAATATTATTTAACGCCCGAGCGGTTTGAGGAATTAAAAGCGGAGTTAGTCGGGCTGAAGACTAGGAAAAGAATTGAAGTGGCCGAAAGGCTCAAACGGGCTAAGGAGCTAGGTGACCTGTCAGAAAATTCTGAATACATTGAAGCGCGGGAGGAACAAGGTCAAGTAGAGGGGCGGATTTTTGAATTGGAGGAGATGATCAAAAATGCTGTCTTAATCGAGCGGGGGAAAAGCGACAGCGAAGTAAAAATCGGCTCGACAGTTAGAGCAGTCAAAGATGGTCAGGAATTTAAATTCACCATTATTGGTTCAAGTGAAGCCCGGCCGGAGGAAGGCTTGATTTCCAATGAGTCACCGCTGGGGCGGGCTTTTTTGGGCAAACATGTTGGTGATGAGGCGACGGCCAATGCGCCGGCGGGCGAGATAAAATATAAAATCATTGCCGTTGAGTAGTTTTCATGCTTGAGGATTTAGTTAAAGAGCGGTTGAAAAAACTGGAATCTTTTAAAAAAGCCGGTATTGATCCCTATCCGGCCGAGTTGAAGCGGACGAGCGCTATTGGCGAAGTAGTCGCCGGTTTTGACAAATTAGCTCGGGCTAAGAAAAAGCTGTTTTTGACCGGGCGGGTGACAAGCCTGCGAGTGCAGGGAGGATTAATTTTTGCTGATGTGCGTGACTGGTCGGGCAAGATTCAGGCGGTGGTTAAGAAAGATAAGTTAGCTAAGCATTTTGCTCTTTTTCGGGATAATCTGGACATCGGTGATTTTGTTGAGTGCGGCGGCGTCTTATTTAGGACGAAGAAAGGCGAGAGAAGTATTGCCGTCAGCAGTTTAAAATTATTGGTAAAAAGTTTGCGGCCGCTGCCCGATCAATGGGCCGGCTTGGAAAATATTGAGCTGCGCCTCCGGCAGCGCTATTTGGATTTGCTGTTGCGGCCGGCGGTGAGAGATTTATTCATTAAGAAGAGCATTTTTTGGGAAGCTTGCCGGAAGTTTCTTAAAGACGAGAATTTTATTGAAGTCGAGACGCCGGTTTTGGAAGCCATTCCCGGCGGCGCTGATGCCGAACCGTTTAGAACTCATCACAATGCTCTAGCTACCGATTTTTACCTAAGAATTTCTCTGGAGTTGCCGCTGAAAAAGTTATTAGTGGGCGGTTTTGAGAAAGTTTTTGAGATCGGTCGGGTTTTTCGCAACGAGGGGATTGATGCCGAGCATCTGCAGGATTATACCCAGTGTGAGTTTTATTGGGCTTATCAGGATTATCAGGGACTAATGAAATTTGTTCAAAGACTGTACCAAACAGTGATTAAAATCACTGTTGGCAGTCTGAAAACTCAATGCCAAAGCCAAACAATTAATTGGGGCGGGCGCTGGCCCACCTTTGATTATTATCAGTTGTTTAGAAAACACACTGGTCTTGATTTGGCTAAAGTCCCTCTGACTGATTTGCGGAAAAGAGCCGAGGGGGAAAAACTGCCGCTGCTGAAATCTTATAATCGAGGGCGGTTGGTTGACCTCTTATTTAAAAAAATTGTCCGGCCACATTTGATCCAGCCCGCCTTTCTTTTAGATCCGCCGGTGGAGGTGGAACCGCTGGCTAAGCGATTGATTACTGATCGCCAGCGGGTGGCTAGAATTCAGGTGATGGCCTGCGGTACCGAGTTAGGCAAAGGATTTTCTGAATTAAATGACCCGCTTGACCAGCGGCTGCGGTTTGAGGAACAAATGAAGCTTCGTCAGGCGGGCGATCGGGAAGCTCAACGGCTGGATGAAGGATTCTTGACAGCTCTGGAGTATGGCATGCCGCCTGCCGCCGGTTTTGGTTTTTCTGAAAGACTTTTTGCTGTTTTAATGGATAAACCGGTGCGGGAAGCGGTAATTTTTCCGCTAATGAGACCGAAAGGAGGATAACTCCCTCCCTCGTTAGTTAATTTGTCCAGCGCTAAGATCTATTTTATACTGGCAATATCATGCTCGATGTTAATCTCATTCGGCAAAAACCCAAGGTAGTAGAGAAGGGAATGAGAAATAGAGGTCTTGATTCCAGCGTCGTGGGAGATTTTTTAGCAGTCGATGGCCGGTGGCGGAAGTTAGTTGATGAAATTGACGGCCGGCGGAATGAACAGAAAAAACTGGCTCAGAAAAAAGATTTTAAAAAAGCCGGGGTGATCAAGGAGGAAATTAAAAAGCGGGAAAAACAGTTGGCGGGCGTCACTGTTGAGCGGTTAAAGATTTTAGAGAATATTCCCAATATACCTTTTGCTGATGTGCCGGTGGGGAAAAATGCGGCCGGCAACGTTGTCCTTAAAGAGGTTGGCCAGAAGCCCAAGTTCAAGTTTCCGCCGAAGGATTATCTTTCTTTAGCTGAATCGCTGGGCATTATTGATGTGGAGCGGGCGGCTAAAGTTGCCGGCAGCCGTTTTGGTTATCTTAAAGGCGAAGCGGCCTTACTTGAACTGGCTTTGATTAAATTTGCTTTTGATAAAGTGGTGCCCTTGGGTTTCACTCCCGTTTTCCCGCCGGTGCTGATTAGGCCGGAAGTGCTCAAGGGAATGGGTAAGGTAAAATTTATTGAAAACGAAGAGGCCTTTTTTATTGCCAAAGACAATCTCTATCTGGTTGGCAGTTCCGAATACACGATCGGGGCGCTTTATAAAGACGAAATTCTTCGCGAGGCTGATTTGCCTAAACGCTACATTGGCTTTTCCACTTGCTTTCGCAGAGAAGCCGGGTCTTATGGCAAAGACACTAAAGGTATTTTACGAGTTCATCAATTTGATAAGGCGGAGCTGTTTTCTTTTTGCCGACCGGAAGATTCGGAAAAGGAGCACCAGTTTCTCTTATCAGTTCAAGAGAAATTGATGAAATTGCTTAAGTTGCCCTACCGAGTGGTAGAAATCTGCACGGGGGATATGGGCTGGGCCGATGCGCGGCAGTATGACATCGAAACTTGGCTGGCCGGCCAACAACAGTATCGGGAAACTCATTCAGCTTCCAACACGACTGACTTTCAAGCCCGGGGAATTAACAGCCGTTTTCGGCGGCGGGCCGGTCAGATTGAATTTCTGCACACGCTTAACGCCACTGGCTTAGCTATTGGCCGAACAATCATCGCTATCATAGAGAATTATCAAACCGCGAAAGGAACAATCAAAATGCCGGCAGTGCTGAAAAATCTCTGCTTCGATCTTAATGAAATACAAGGTTTGGGTGGAAATTGACGGACTGGCTTTAAAGAACAATGTCCGGCACCTTCGTTCTCTTCTGGGTAAAGAGACCAAGCTTTGGGCGGTAGTAAAATCTAATGCTTACGGCCATGGCTTGGTAGAATTTTCCCAATTGGCTGGCGGCTTGGTTGATGGCTTTTGCGTTGACAGTTTGGTGGAGGGCCAGCGGCTGCGGCTCGAAGGAATTAAAAAACCAATTTTAGTTCTTGGGCCGACTTTTAATTCTCTCTTACCCAATGCTTTAAATAATGATCTTACCTTAAGCGTTGCCAGCTGGGAGGCTTTGCGGGAATTGCTTAGTTTTAAAAAAGGGATCGCCGTTCACTTGAAAATTGATTCAGGAATGCACCGGCAGGGATTTTACCTCAAGGACCTGCCGCGGGTTATTAAACTGGCCGGTGCCAAGCTTAAGCTTACTGGTGTTTACACTCATTTTGCGGTTGCTAAAGATCCGAACCATTCGGCTTATACCAATCAGCAGTTTAAAGAATTTTTGAGCGGTGTAAAACTTTTAAAGAAGGCTGGTTTCAGAAATTTAATCGTTCATGCCGCCGCTACTAATGGAACGCTGGCCGATAAAAAATACCATCTGGATGCAGTGAGAATTGGCATTGGCCTTTACGGCGTTTTTCACTCCGGCTTGGCGCCGGTTTTGTCTTGGCGGACAGTGGTGAGCGACGTTAAGTCTTTTAGCAAGGGTGATTTAATTGGTTATGATTTAACAGAGCGAATGAAGAAAGATGGCCGGCTGGCTGTCCTGCCGATTGGCTATTGGCATGGCCTGCCGCGCAGTCTTTCCAGTAAGGGGGAAGTATTAATCAAGGGAAATCGGGCTAGGATTTTGGGCAGGATTTCCATGGATCTGGCGGTAGCTGATGTCACTGGGATTGATTGCCGTTATGGTGATGAGGTGACAGTGATTGGTCGGCAGGGGACGGGTTTTGTTGGAGCTGATGAGGTGGCAGAAAAAGCAGGGACAATTAGCTATGAAATTTTAACCAGAATCAACCCGTTAATTAAGCGATTGGTAAAGTGATTTATTCACCGGATCAGCGCCGGTCAGGACGGCGGCGATTGAGAACCTATTTTTTTTGGGGATCGGCCTTACTGGTCGCCTTTTTTTTGGTTTATTGGCTGTTTTTTTCCGCCTTTTGGCAAATTCAGTTTTTTGAGATTTCCGGCCTAAAGGATTTAGAGGAGGATGAAATGGTGGCAATTCTCCGGTCGCGGGTTAAAACGGAAAATTTCTGGTTGTGGCCCAGCGGTCAGTTAAATTTCCCCGACCAGCCATTATTGGCTGAAGCCAGAATCACTAAAGATTTTTTCAAGCGATCTCTGGCAGTGATTGTTCAAGAACGGCGGCCGGCGGGAGTCTGGTGTAATGCCGGCTACTCGGATTGTTATTGGTTTGATAATCGAGGTATAGCCTTTAAATCGGCGCCGCGGCCCGAGGGCAGTTTTATTGTTACGCTTGATGATCCCGGTAGAGAAAAGATCGGTGGGGGTGATTTAGTGATGAGAGGAGATGACTGGATTAATTTAAGGAAGATCATCACCTCGTGGCTGGTCAGTGAAAAACAAATTCGCCATTTCGTTATTAATCGGCCGCAGCAGGAAGTGGTGGCTAAAGCCGGCGCTTTGGAAATCCTGCTCACTTGGCGATTCGATCCGGCGGTTAGTTTGGCCGCCTTGAAGCAATTGGTCGCCAAGAACGAGTTTAATTTAGAAAAAGTGAACCGGCTTGACTTAAGAGTGGAAAATAGGATTTATTTCAGATAATGAAACTTTCTATTGGAATTGTTGGTTTGCCTAATGTTGGGAAATCAACACTGTTTAAGCTATTGACTAAACAGGAGGTTAATATTGCTAATTATCCTTTTTGCACCATTGATCCTAATGTTGGAATTGTGCCGGTGCCGGACGACCGGCTGAATCAACTGGCGCGATTATCAAAAAGTGAGCAAACTATCCCAGCTGTTGTTGAGTTTTACGATATTGCCGGTCTGGTAAAAGGGGCCAGTCAGGGAGAAGGACTGGGTAATCAATTTTTAGCCCACATTCGCGAGGTTAACGCAGTGGTAATAGTAACCCGCTGTTTTTCTGATGAAACGATTGTCCACACCGAAGGGACAATTGACCCCGTTCGCGATCTGGAAGTAATCAACGCCGAGCTGATTCTTAAAGACCTCGAGACAGTGGACAAGCGGCTGGCGAGTGTTGAAAAAGAAACCAAAGGCGGTGCTAGAGAAGCCATTAAAGAAAAACAATTGCTGGCGGAGATTAAATTTAAGTTAGCGGCTGGTCAGCTTTTAACTGAGTATCGTGATGACTCAATAGTAAAAGGTTTAGGATTGCTGTCCGCTAAAAAGCAAATTTATCTTCTCAACGGCAGAGAGATTGATGTTAATGAGAAGCTAATTTCTAAAATAAAAACCATTGGGGCAGATTATTTAACAATTAATCTCCAAGAGGCTGAAGCTGGTGTTTTAGGAGAGTTGGTAAGATCAGCTTATCGAACCCTTAGCCTAATTAGTTTTTTCACCACCGGACCCAAAGAAACAAAAGCTTGGACGGTTGAATCTGGAACTAAAGCGCCGCAAGCTGGCGGCGCGATCCACAGTGATTTTGAAAGGGGATTTATTCGGGCCGAGGTGATTGACTGGCGGCGATTGATGGAAGCGGGCAGTTGGGCCACTGCTAAAAGTAAAGGACAAATGAGACTAGAGGGGAAAAATTATGTTGTTCAAGATGGTGATGTGATGCTTTTTCACCACAACTAGTATGACTAGTATATACCGTAGTATATACTATAGTATATACCACAATTCCTATTTCCAGCCATGGCTGGAAATAGGAATTGAATTGTTCAGCCACATCCTTGTTTCCTCAAACTTAGCTGTTAGTCTTTAAAGCTGTTTTTGCAATTCTTCCAGGCGCTTGATTTGCTGTTCGAGTAATTTGATTTCCTCCCGTGATTTCTTTGTTTTTTCTGCCGGCGAGGTCGGCGTTTTTGTGTCTGGTAGGGAACTGGGCGGGGCTACAATAGCCTCCAAACTAGCTTCCAGTTGTTGGTTTTTATCTTTAAGAATCGAATTTTGTTTCCAGAGGGCGATGGTGATGATTATGAAAATGGCCGCCACCACTGTCAGAATACTGTTTTTATCAAAACCAGACATGATTTGGTCTAATTAGATAAACTGGTTGGAGCCGGGCTTGCTTGGCTGGAGGAACTAGATGAGCTAGATGAACTTGATTGGCCGTCACTGCTGGTTGAGCCACTGGAGCTGGAAGAGCTGGAAGAATCGCTGGCCGCCGGGCTCGCCCGTACTGTAATTTCCTGATCGATATCTTCTAAATTTAATTCAGCGCAGGCTGGCGGCTCGCCAAGACCAATAATCCCGGACAAAAGAGGAAGACCGGCATTTATCAAATCCTGTTCATCGGCTAAAGAAATTATCTGTTCTCCCAAAAAATCTGCTTTGATGGATTTCTGATCAGAGACTTCCACTAGCTGATCAAGCAAACGGCTGATCCCTTCATCAATTTCAGTAAGGCGATAAAAGATTGATTCCAAAATAACTTCCGTTACGTCTGGTTGGAAAACATCGTTGGCGCTGAAGGTGTTAGTCAGATGATCGATTAGACTTTTAAGATTGATCCTGCCGATGTAAAAATTGAAGTCTGTCAGACCATCGTTGTTGCCATCAACTTCGAATCGGTAACTGTTATCGTCGGTGTCCTTAGTCAAACTAGCCCAGCCTTTTGGGTTGATTGCTAACCGGCCGAGTTCTTGACTATAACAAACTGTTGGAAAGGGACCGCTGGTTGGCAGATAGGCCGCCCGAAGCGGCTGACTGGGAAGAGCAACCGACCATTGCTTAATTATCAACACAATCAAAACCAGCGCCACCAGCGCAAAAATAAAATTAATAACCCCGTTCTTTTTCTTAGCCACTGTTTTTAGTTATTAACTTTTAGATGTCTTTTATTATAGCTCTTTTCAGAATACCACAAGACCAAGCCTTTTAACCTTTTCTATCCTTTCTATTAAATTGGAAACTGGAAAATGGAAACTGGAAAATTGGAAAGATTGGCAGTGGCATTTTATATCATTTTGTGTTGTTACATTCTCTTATTCGCGCGAATAAGAGAATGTAAATGCGTTTGACGCATTTAGTTTAAATAACCAACGCGCCGTAACCAGAAATCATTCTCCCATTCCCAAAGTCTTTTAGCGCCCAGAAACGCCTCAAAATCATTTTGCCAGTAGGGGAATTCCTTGAGTTCTACTTCGCCAATTAGCTCCGACCATTGATGGCTGTCATTAGGGCAGCTTCGCCAATCGGGCGGCGCGGGATAAGGAGAGCGGATTTTTTCCCGACCGCCTTTGGTCCGCCTAATTGAGCCGCAACTTAAGCATTTTTTAGATTGATCAACCCGCAAAATCCAGCGGGTCTGCAAAGTCCGAAATTGTTCCTTGAGGGCATCCATATAGGCCGCCGTTTGCAGACAATAGTCGCGGTAGATTGATTGGGATGTCTTGATATCTAAGACACCAAACTTACCGTCAATCAATGCTAAAGCATCAACGGTACCGGCATAGCGATGGTTCTGGTTGATGACCCTTTTCTCAACAAATTCCGGGTCAACTTGAATGTTATTTATTTGGAAAAAATTAACCGCCGCGCTGATCGATGGAGCAATCTCTAGATTAATTGCTGGGTTTTCGCCAATTAAAATTTTCTCTAGGGTCTCGTGGATGAGCGTGCCTTCGCTGGCCGATTTGTTTTTTATTGCTTCTCCTTCCTCAAAACTATTTAGTCCGGCATAGTACTTGTAAAGCGCTGGTTTAGCTTTAATTTCCACAATTTTGGTGACGCGGGGGTACCACAGATCATTGATTTCATAACCGCAAACACCCTTAAAATGCTCCTCATTGGTATAACGCACAGAACTATGTTACAGTTTTTTTTGTTTGTTGCCTAGGAGCGAAGAGCAATCATTGAGAGGAGTAAAGATGATCTTTGAGAATCAAGAAGTTGAGGTGGTCGCTGAAATTAGAACATGGGCAGGGGAGACGGTAATTGTTTTTCATGCTAAAACTAACGACGCTGTTTGCGACCTGGTAAGAGAAAAAAAGCTCAAATTAATTTTAGAACCAGCGCTTATCGGCGGTAAGTTTTTAGCTTTACGAAAGCTGGTCGCCGGCGAACCGTCCAGTGGAGGATGGGTAAATATAAAGTTCAAAACCTTAAGCAGTGAAGAGGTTTCCTTTTCCGAGTAGGGAATCATGGTCCTGATAATAAGTCGGGACCATTTATTTAGCTAATAACGTTGTCGTCCAATGTTTATTTTGCGACGATAGGCCATAGAGTAGTCTAAAAAGTTATCCACAACTCAACTTTTGGAGGACCGACCTCCAAAAGTTGTTATAGATAGAACAGCGGGTTTAGATCACCACCAGAGGGCATTGGGCCGCAGAGACGGGAACTGCGTATTTGAAAAGTGTTGCCGTCGTAAACGGTAAAGTGAAGATGGGGGCCGGTGGAATAACCGGTGCTGCCAATATAACCAATGACCTCTCCCCTCTTAGTTTGATCACCCGGACTAACCGATTGTCTTGACAAATGAGCGTACATAGTTGTCAAGTTATTAGGGTGTTTGACGACAATGTATTTGCCGTAACCGGCGCGGCGGCAGAATCTGTCTTGATCACCCACGCTGACCACTAGTCCGTCCTCGGCTGCCAGAACCGGTGTGCCGGTGAAGCCGCCAACATCAACGCCGTTGTGCCACTTACCCCGATAACCATAGCGGGCGAAACGGGTAGCGCCGTAGTTTTGCGTAACTCGCGGAGGACTGCCCTGCACTGGCCAACCGAGGACCCCCGGCCGCTTGTCGGGTAGAAGGTTGGGATTGATCTGCTTGCGCAATTCCGCCTCCATTGCCTCGATTTCCTCGGCAATCTGAGCTTGTTTTTTAGCCAGTTCGTCAATCAATTGTTCGTAGAGCCGCTCTTGATTTTTAGTCAGGGTTAAGATTTGATTTTTTTCCATCTTTTCTTCTTCTAAAATCACCTTCCTCGCTTTGGCTGTTTTGTGTTCTCGTTCTATCCCCTGTTTCTTGCCGGAAATTTGGGTGAGGTTGTCATGTAATTCCTTTTTAAGGATCTGGAGTTCTATTAGATCAGCCGATAAAGCTTTTTTTACCTCCCGGAGATCATAAATCTCATTAAGACTCTCGGCCAAACTTTGATTTTTTAAAATAACAACCGCCAGCTCTTCATCTCCCTTGATTTGTAATTCTCTTAAGACTCGCTCAACCGCGTCGCTTTTTATGTCAATCTTTTCCTGATTGCGGTCAAGACTGTCATTAAGCGAACTGATCTCCAAATTAAGTTTTTCAACAGTAATCTCATTAGCCCTGATATTGAGCTGGAGTTGAGTAATGATTTGACCTCTCTTTTTAATCTCCTGACTTAAACTCCTTTTTTTCTGTTCAGTTTGGCTAAGATTCTCTTGAGTTTCCTCAATTTGCCGGTGAATTTCTTTGAGCTCTTGAGTTTTAATCTCGATGGTCTTTTGCAACTGGTGATCGCTCACCGACTGGGCGGCGGCTGATAGCCCAGCTGCAGTAAAGATGAGAATAAGAGGGACGGCGAGTTTGATCACTGTTTCTATTGCAGTTTACCAATAGCCAATCTAATCCGCCGCAGAGTTTCCCGCTTGCCCAAAACAGCCATTATTTCAAATGGCCCGGGCGAAGCTTTTTGACCGGAGAGTGCCACTCGCAGCGGCCAGAGAACTTCTCCCCTGCCCCACTTATCAGCCAGAATTCTCACTGGCGCCTCACCGATTTTACTGCCGAGGTCATAAATCATTTGCAGAAAAGTCTTGGCTTCTTCTTTAGTATTATCTTTCCAAGGCAGCCAATCTGAAGGAAAATCCGGTAACTCATAGAAAAAACCGGCTTGAGATTGAAAATCGCTAAGTTTGGTCAGTCGTTCTTTTAAAAGAGCAATGATCTTCAGGTTTTTACTGTTGGGTTTAAGATCAAGTTTGCCGGCCAGCTCTTTGTTAGTCAGCTTCCTGATATATTGACTATTCAGCCAGTCGAGTTTTTCAACATTGAATATCGCCCCGCTTTTTTGCGCCCGCTCCAGTTCGAATTTTTTAATCATCTCTTTTTCGGAAAAAATTTCCTGATCGTCGGCGGGATGCCAACCCAACAGAAAAAGGAAATTAACCACCGCTTCCGGCAGATAACCGTCTTTTCGGTATTGAGCAATGGCCGTCGCCGAGAATCGCTTAGACATTTTACTGCGATCGGGATCGAGAATCAGCGGCAAGTGAGCGTACTTCGGCCGGCTAAAGCCCAGTGCTTCTTGAATGATGAGCTGCTTCGGGGTGTTGGGGAGGTGATCTTCGCCGCGGATGACGTGGGAGATCTTCATTTCCTCGTCGTCTATAACAACCGCTAGATCATAAAGCGGCGCCCGGGTGTTTTTTGCCACGACAATATCGCCAATTAAGCCAGCATCAAAACTAACTTTGCCTCTGATGGTATCTTTAAAACTGACTTTAACAGTCGGCACTTTAAGCCGCAATACTGATGGCTCCCCTCTTTTTAATTTTTCTTTGACAGTTTTTTGATCAAGAGAGCGGCAGCGGCCGCTGTAGCGCGGCGCATGACCGTTGGTCAGCTGGCTAATCCTTTCCGCTGCCAACTCTTCCTTAGTGCAAAAACAGTAATAGACGCTCCCCTGCTTGAGCAGAATGTTGATATATTTTTCGTAGACGGCTAGCCGCTCGCTTTGGCGATATGGTCCTTCATCCCAATCCAGTCCGAGCCACTTTAAGCTCTCAAGGATATCAGTTTCGTACCTGGAGTCAGAACGTTCGAGGTCAGTGTCCTCAATCCTTAAAATAAAGCAACCACCGTTTTTTTTAGCAAACAGCCAGTTAAATAAAGCGGTTCGGGCAGTGCCGATGTGAAAGTGGCCCGTCGGCGACGGAGCAATCCGCACCCGGACTTCTTTCTTGGGGATCATCATCCATCATTGTATAATAGTAAAAGGATTGCCGTAAGTTCCTTGACAATTTTCAGATAAGCTTTATACTATGAAAAGCCGGTTGAGAGCTTGAGACAATTAACCTGATTAAAAGGGAGCCAAATGATGTTTTCTGAAAAGCCGGAAAGGACTTACTATGATGGCTTGTTTCGAGTGTGGACTGATAATGAAAACTCCCGGAAGATAATTACTGTTCACTGCGGAAGGGAAATCGGCTTCGCTAACGTTGATAATTTACTTGAGATAGTCACAACAGAGTTTCCAGAGGTTCCTTACGACCAGCTTATCTTTACTTTCAGCTGTATGGCTGGTGAAATCGGCCCCAACGGCGAGGAAGAATTAATTATTATTATTTATTACGGAGGCAGCAGCGATGACTTGCCCGAGCCAAAAAGCCGAGCAATTTCCAATTTCTCAGCCAATTAGTCTTTAGCTAGTCTCCAGCAACAGTCACCCAAGGGTGGCTGTTTTTTATTGCGTTTATTGTTTTGAGTTTTTTCCCACCCGCTCCTCTTCTAACTGCTGCTTTAGTTTTCTAATAGAGGACCATGAGGGGGACGT
>Ga0213870_1000093_pt1 | contig 44082 bp, 38 predicted proteins | sample WICALVC2017_Meta_FD_160119 | JGI IMG/M metagenome (GOLD analysis project Ga0213870, IMG submission 160119) | Freshwater microbial communities from subterranean cave lake in Wind Cave National Park, South Dakota, United States - WICALVC2017 | ecosystem: Environmental > Aquatic > Deep subsurface >...
TACGTTGACCAAGACGGAATTTACAAAGCGCATGGATATATCAACTAACCAGATAGCGCAAATTGTGGAAAAGTTACAAAAGAATGAGAAAAAATCATAACGCGTACTAACTTAGGACAACTCAGGATTGCGATACTTGAAAATTATCAAGAGGAAGATGGATCGGTTGTTGTTCCAGAGGCGCTGAGGAAATATGTTGGATTTTCAAAAATCACCACAAAGTCGTAACTGCGAAAATTTCAAATTTCTAATTTAAAATTGGCATTTTCGAGCTTCATTTTTTTTGTTTATTTCACAATCCAAACTATCATTTTTGAAGCAGGGTATTTTACTTGACAAATGTTAAGAAATTATTCAGTATTAGTATATTCACTGCCCTATCTTTTTGGCAAGAGAGTTTACAAAACAAAGTCCTCCTTTGCCAAGGGCTACGGCGGACAAAGGAGGTGATACTGTTCATGGCAAAGAAGAAGAAGAGAAAGAAGTAATTGGTAAGCTATTTGGAGTATTACCAATTGATCAGTTGGTAACCCCCTACCATACGGTAGGGGGTTTTTGTGGTAAAATATAATATATGTTTAATTTGCTCAACAAACTCTTTGACTCAAACGAAAAGGAAATTAAAAAGCTCTATCCAATTGTTTCAGAAATCAACGCATTAGAAGGCAAGATCAAAAAGTTAAAAGATAAAGATTTTCCTCAAAAGACATTAGCGTTAAGAGAAAGAGTGGAAGACGGTGAGTCTTTGGATCTTATTTTGCCAGAAGCTTTTGCTCTTGCTCGCGAGGCAGCGCGAAGAACCATAGGACAAAGACATTACGATGTGCAGCTTATGGCAGGGATTGTTTTATTTCAAGGGAAAATCGCAGAGCAAAAAACAGGTGAAGGAAAAACTCTTTCTGCAATTCCAGCTTTGTATCTGCATAGCTTAACTGGCAAAAGCGTGCATCTGGTAACTGTTAATGATTATCTTGCTCGCCGTGATGCTGGCTGGATGGGGCCCGCATTTAATCTTCTGGGACTTAAAGTCACATCAATTATTAGCGAGCAATCATTTCTCTATGATCCCCAACATTTAGACAAAGCCGCTTCGGATTTTCGACTAGCACGTTTACGACCCATTACAAGAAAAGAAGCTTATAAAGCAGATATAGTCTATGGAATAAATTCTGAGTTTGGCTTTGATTACCTAAGGGACAATATGGCACAAAGCATAGAAGATATAGTTCAGAAAGATTATTATTTTGCTGTTGTTGACGAGGTAGATTCAGTTCTAATTGACGAAGCGCGGACTCCTCATATAATATCAGCGCCTGACGAGGCGCCAGCGCAAAAATATTATGAATATGCAAAGTTAATAGAAAAATTGAACCCAGAGATAGATTATAAAATTGATGAAAAATTGCGAACTGCTCACTTAACAGATCATGGAATCGGAAAGATCGAAAAACTATATGGGATTAGCAATATTTACGAAAAAGATTTTGATACGGTCTATCATCTAGAAGCAGCGCTTAAGGCGAGAACGTTATTTAAGAAAGAAAAGGATTACATAGTTAAAGACAATCAAGTAATTCTTGTTGATGAGTTCACTGGACGGCTTCTTATGGGAAGACGCTTATCCGAGGGTTTGCATCAGGCCATTGAGGCAAAAGAAGGAGTTTCGATTCAAAGAGAGTCAAAGACATTGGCGACTGTTTCTTTGCAGAATTATTTCCGCATGTACGAAAAACTGAGCGGCATGACTGGAACAGCAGTCACGGAGGCAAGGGAGTTTCATAAAATTTACAATCTTCCCGTAGTAGTAATTCCTACAAATAAACCAATGGTGAGAGTAGATCATAACGATCTTGTTTACAAGACCGGTAGAGCAAAACTAACAGCAGTGGCAAATGAGATAGAAAAGGCTTATAAAAGGGGACAACCGGTTCTTGTGGGAACTACTTCAATTGAGAAGAACGAACTTATATCAGAACTTTTAAGACGCCGTGGCGTAAAACATGAGATCCTAAATGCTAAAAATCACGAGAGAGAAGCACAAATAATAGCGAAGGCTGGAGAAAGAGAAGCAATTACTGTTGCGACCAATATGGCAGGTCGAGGAGTAGATATTATCTTGGGAGGAGATACGCCAAAGTCTGAGGATGGTTCTACAAAGCAGAATTCTGCTGAATGGAAAGCATGGGAAAAAGAACACAACGAAGTTGTAAAACTTGGTGGGCTTTATGTGATTGGTACTGAGCGGCACGAGTCGCGAAGAATCGACAATCAGCTGCGGGGACGCTCTGGGCGCCAGGGGGATCCTGGAATTTCGCGTTTTTTTGTCAGTCTCGATGATGATATTATGCGAATTTTTGGAGGAGATAGGATCTCGGGACTCATGACAAGATTTAATATGCCAGAGGACGTACCTTTACAACACATGATTGTTTCCAGAGCAATTGAGCAAGCACAGAGCAAGGTTGAGGGGTTTAATTTTGACATAAGGAAACATTTGGTAGATTATGATGATGTTCTAAACAAACAAAGAGAGATAATTTATAAAAGAAGGAGAAAGATATTAGAAAAAGTACCAAAGGAATTAAAAGTATCACCCATTCGACAAGCTCAGGGCGGGAAAGTATCAAAAGGAGAAGAGGAAGAAAGCGGCACTTTTTCCTTAAGAGAAGATATTTTGGAGAAAATCCAAGACGCCATCTCAACCATCGTTACAATAAATAGCGCAGAAGTATTTGACGGCGGACAGTCTCCTAGTCAAAAAATAGTCTTTGCATTCTGTACAATTATCCCTTTTGATGAGACTTCTCAAAAGCAATTGGTTAAGCAGATCGAGGCATACTCATCAGACGAGGAAAAAATAGAGCTTCTTTCAAAGATTGCAAAGGGTATTTACGAAAAACGGGAAGAGCAGATGGGAAAGGATTTAATGCGCCAAATTGAAAGGTTTGTAGTGCTTTCAGTTATTGATAATCTTTGGATGGATCATTTGGACGCAATCGAAAATTTAAGAGGAGGAATCGGGCTTCGGGGTTATGGGCAAAGAGATCCTTTGGTTGAATATAAAAACGAGGCATTCAAGATGTTTGAGCAATTAATTAGTGGTATTGATGATGCAATAGTTCATAGGATTTTTAAGATTCAAGTCCAGCAAGCCCCTCCAATGCCTCAGCCACACCGTCATATTATTACGCAAGCAGCTGGTAATACATCAATATCTCCATCCCTTCAGTCACGAGAGGTGAGTCAGTCTGTTAATAATCACGGGCATAATCAGGGATTAGGAAAAAATAAGCTCGGCCGAAATGAACCGTGTTGGTGTGGAAGCGGAAGGAAATACAAGAAATGCCACTTGAATAGTGATTTAGCTTAACATATCAATCTAAACTATAACTAGCGAGGTAGCCACGTTAGGAGTAACTGATCGAGGTGAAAGAGGATCAATAGATCTTCCGCCAGAATTCGAATTGCAAATTGATGAGCATCAAAGAATGGCTTTGGAAGAAGGAATAATACCTGTTATTGCTAGGGGGCGGCTTGTTTTAAATAAGCAAGACGCGCAAGATGTAAAAAGGGCTCTTGTAAATTTATCATTAGGTTTTAGTGACAACAAATAAGTTGCATTACACCTCAATCACAACAGGCAGGACTAGGGGACGGCGGTGGATGGATTTGTAAATGCTTTTTTCCGAAACTTTTCCAATTTGCTTTCTTATATAAACCCAGTTTATGACTCTTCCTACTTTTTGAGACAGGGTGCTTCCTAATTCTTTTGTTAATTTTTTGTTTATTACAACTTGCTCTTGATTCGCAAGTCCACGTGTTACAATGTTTGGTTTCTCAACAATCTGTCCGTTTGCTCCATTAATCTCGACCATTACAACAACAACCCCTTCTTTGCTGATTTTTTGTCTGTCGCGAATCACAAAATGCTCAATTACGTCTTCCGATATTTCGTCAACATAAATATTCCCAAGCTCGATCTTTTTACCCAAGAGTACTTTATCTTTTGTAAAAATTACTTCTTGACCATTTTCAATAAGGAAAATTTGTTGTTGGGAAAAGCCCTGTTTTTCGCTCAAATTTTCATATGCGACCATCTGGCTATATGTTCCTCCAATTGGTAAAACGTTCTTAGGAGCAGTTAAGGACATCATAAGCATTAAATCCTCGGCGCTTGCGTGTCCTGAAACATGAAAGTCATCGCTAATCTTTGAGTAAACAACCCTCGTGCCTTTTTTTGCAATGCTATCAATAAGAGAATTTATAGACAATTCGTTTCCAGGAATTGGATCTGCTGAGAAAACTACAGTATCTTTTTCGGAAATTTTGACCTCTTTGTGTTCGTTGTTAACGATTCTAGCAAGTGCAGAATTTTCTTGTCCCTGGCTGCCTGCAACAAGAAGCAAAAGCTCACTTTCTTTATGATTTTTAATGTCTTCCATTTGCACCTCCATACCTTCTTCCAATTTCATATAGCCTAATTTTTGAGCAATGTAGGAGACTTTCGTAAGGGATCTGCCAACAAAACATACCTTTCTTTTGAGCTTTTTAGCAGCATTTATGGCTTGATTTAAACGAGAAATATTAGAAGAATATGTAGTTAGAATAAACTTTCCTTGTGCTTCTCGCATCTCTTCCTCGATATTTTCTGATAATATTCTTTCTGATGGCGTGTAACCTTTTCTTTCTGCTCCTAAACAATCAGACATAAGACACGTGATGCCTTCTTTGGAAGCGTCTGTTATTCTTGCAAAATCTGTTTTTTTACCATCAAAGGGCGTTAGGTCAAACTTAAAATCCGAAGCATGGTAAAAGTTGCCAGCAGGAGTTTTTATAAAAATATTGCTGCTGTCTGGTACCGAATGTGTTACCCTAACAAAAGTAAGGTTAAATTCTCCGAATTTTATATCCGGTTTATCAAAATGAACTGTTTCAACTTTCCGGTTTACTCTAAATTCTTTTAACTTTTCATTGGCAAGAGCAGCTGTTAAAGGAGTTCCAACTATAGGGAAAGATGGGAGGCTGTCTAAAAGAAATGGAAGAGCTCCCATATGATCTTCGTGTCCATGAGTTAAGGCCATTCCTACAATTTGCTTTTGGGTTTTAAGAAGATAAGAAATATCAGGAAGGAGAAGTTCAACCCCAAGCATTGTTTCATCGGCAAACCCTAGACCACAATCAACAATGAGTATCTGATTTTGATACTCATATAAATACATATTCTTGGTAACGTCACCAATGCCTCCTAGGGGGATGAAGGATAATTGATTCATAATTGATACTTACAGAGAATTAAATTCGAAATTCGAATATCGAAATTCGAAACAAATTCAAATGACTAAATATCTAAAAATCTTGTTTTGAACATTTGAAAATTTGAATTTTGAACATTGTTTCGTATTTCGGATTTTGGTATTCGGATTTTTTTGCTATGTTAGTAAAAACTCCTTAATATTCTTACTTGTGATTTGAACAGCTTGTGCCTTTTTTTCGACAATAAGTCTTGCAACTTTTTGACACATTCCCTCAATTGCTCGCTCAAGACTTCTCATGCCTGCGTCAAATCCTAGGGGTCTTATGATTTGGGGCCAAATACCATCATCAATTGCTATTTGACTTTCAGACAAACCTGATTGCTTACGAATCCTGGGAAATAAATAATTTTTTGCAATAATGGTTTTTTCCTCATCCGTATAAGATGGTAGCCGTAGAACCTCAAGTCTATCCAGAACTGCTGTTGAGATATTGTTTGTATTATTGGCTGTTGCTATAAATAAGGTACGAGAAAGATCAAAAGGATAATCAATATAGTGATCTAAAAAGGCGATGTTTTGTTCTGGATCCAAAAGCTCAATCAAAACTCCCATTATATCCGATCGAGTGGCTTGAGGAATTCTATCCAGCTCATCGAGAAGGATTACAGAATTTTTACTTTGGGTATGAACTATGTTTTTAACCACAAGCCCCGGCTGCGCATCAGGAATTGTTCTGGATTGTCCTCTTAAAGCCTCTGCGCCCTCTATGCCTCCAAGGGGAATTCGTGCATACTTTCGACCTAGCGCCTGCGCAATCGAATATGCAAGAGTAGTTTTCCCGGTTCCCACAAGTCCAATCAAGCAAAGTATCGGTGCTTTTAGTGCCTGATCCTTCTTGCCTTGCATGCTTAAAATAAGTGATGATAAATATTCCAAAATTCTATTTTTGATATCCTCAAGGCCATAATGGTTTTTGTCCAAAATTTGTTTTGCGTTAGTTAAATCCAGCGTGTCTTGCGTTTCTTTATTAAAAGGTAGAGAAGTAACCCAGTTAATGTAATTAAATACACTTTCAAAAGTTGCAAACGATCCTGAGCCTGCCGAAGGACCGGCCTTAAGGGTACTTCGTAAAATTTCGAGTTCTTCCTCAATTTTTTCAAGCAGATCTTCTGGAAGCAAAGCTGCCTTTACTTTCTCCTCGAGTTGTTGTATTTGGTTTTCCAGAATTCCCGATGCATCCATGTATTTATAATACTACAAAAATAGTTCTTTTAACAGAGGAGAAGAAGTAAGTATTCAGTTGTTACCAGTAGCTTGTCATCCTGAGCGTAGCGAAACCAGGCACCAGACGGTGCTTGGCGAAGGATCTAATAATCTTGAGATTCTTCGGCTTTCAGCCTCAGAATGACAAATCCGTTGGTAACAACTGAATACTAACTTGGTTTTCGTTTTCATAATATTGAAAATTAGTATAACATAGTCTGCTGTTTATGCACAAACATAAGTTCTAAACGCAATTACCAACCTTATTTAACTTTATGCAACGGCCGTTGAAAGATATTACATTAGATTATGAGTTCAGATCGATACGAAAGGAGCAAGACAAGTAAGGTTAATAGTGGGTTTTGCGGAATCGGGGATTTTGCCTTGGTTGGAAGGGGCGAGATCTATCAAAAGAGGCTCCGCGTTCTCTTCTAAATTGGCGAGTTAAAGGATGATCGCTTCTTTCCTCACTAGGCATATATCTTTCGGGAGCACGAACCCGTTGGGCTGATATCCCTTCACCCTCAAGTAGCATAGAAAGATTTATTCGTCCTTGTTCGTCTACCTCAGAAACTCTAACTTTCACCTTTTGGCCGATTGTTACTACGTCGCTTGGATTCTTAACAAATCCTGCTGCCATTTGTGACACATGCACCATCCCCTCTTTTCCTGGCAGAAATTCAATAAACGCACCAAAAGGAAGAATTCTTTTGACCTCTCCTTCAAAAGACTCTCCAACTTTAATTTCTCGAGTTATGCCCTTTACCCACTCCAGCGCCTTATCAACAGCATCTTTAGATGTCCCAGATACTGTTATTACGCCATCATCGTCAACATCAACAGTTGCTCCAGTTTGAGTGATTATATTTCTAATCACTCGTCCCCCTGGACCTATAACATCTCCTATCTTATCAACGGGTATATGAAGCTGTTCAATTTTTGGAGCATACTCTGAAACCCCAAGTCTTGGCTTAGAAATTACAGCTGTCATTTTTTCTAAAATATAAAGTCTTGCTTTTTTTGCTTTTTCAAAAACGTCTTTAATTTGGTTTAATGTTAGTCCCAAAATCTTAACATCAAGTTGAATTGCAGTAATACCACTGTCAGTGCCTGCAACTTTAAAATCCATATCTCCAGAAAAATCCTCAAGACCTAAAATGTCTGTTAATAATACATACTTTTCATCGCTCTCTACCATACCCATTGCAATACCAGCAACCATCTTTTCTATAGGAACTCCAGCATCCATAAGAGCCAAGGTTGAGCCGCAGGTTGAGGCCATTGAAGTTGAACCATTGGAAGACAATATTTCAGAAACAACCCTAATGGTATAAGGGAATTTGTCTTGTTTAGGGATAACTACATCTAAAGCTTTTTCTGCCAATGCGCCATGGCCAATTTCTCGTCTTGATGGAACTCCAACTCTCCCAGTTTCTCCTAGAGAGTATGGAGGCATTGAATAGTGATGAATGTATCTCTTCGATTCTTCGCCTTCAGCGGATTCTATTAATTGTTCAAGACGCGGTGAACCAAGAGTAACAACAGTTAAAGCCTGCGTATCGCCTCTTTGAAAAAGAGCAGAGCCATGTGTTCTTGGCAAGATAGAAACTTGACAAGAAATAGGCCTTATTTCATCTGTTTTTCTTCCATCTGGCCTTACGCCTTTATTTAAGATATTTTCTCTTATGCCTTTAAAAAGTATTGATTCTACTGCTTTTGCAATGAGTTGTTTGTTAATCGAAGAGGTAGAGTCGACAATCTGTTCATCTTGAAAAATTTTATCTATGAGGTCTTCGGATCCTCTCCCTGATTCTTTACCGACTCTTTTTTCAATAAGTGCTAAGATTTCTTCCTTGTATGACTTTTCAATTTTTGGCAAAAGCTCTGAAAATAAAGGATCAGGAGCCACTATTTCTTTTCTCTGCCCAACCTTTTTTGTAAAATCCTCTATAAAGTCAATAATTTTTTTATTCTCATCTTGTGCTTTTTTGATAGCCTGGAAAATTATCTCCTCTGGCATTTGGAACGCTCCTGCCTCCATCATCAAAACCTTTTCTTTTAAGCTTGAAACCACTAAATCTAGCTCCGAGAATTCAGATTCGGCAATACCAGGGTTAATCAAAAATTCAGAATTACCGCTATCTTTTTGTTTGACAAAACCAACTCTTACGGCACCAATTGGTCCTTTCCATGGAACCTTAGAAATGCTCAGTGCTGCTGAGGTTGCAATAATTGATAACACATCTGGTTCATTCTCTCCATCCACAGATAAAACCGTAACCATTATTTGCACTTCTTTTCTATATTCCTTTGGGAAAAGCGGTCTTATGGAGCGATCAATAAGCCGAGCGGTAAGTATTGCGTCATCAGAGGGTCTTCCTTCTCTTTTAACCCAGCGGCTCCCTTTAATTCTTCCTCCAGCATATAATCTTTCAATGTACTCAACGGTTAAGGGAAAATAATCAATATCTTCTCGCTTCTGTCCCTCGGTAACTGTGACCAAAATCATGGTATCACCAAGTCGCCCGAGAACAGAAGATGTAGCAAGTTTTGCAAGTTCTCCTACTTCAAGGGTTAGGGTTTTCCCAGCCAATTCTAGACTAACTTTTGTTTTTTTTGTCATGTTTCTTTGCTCCAATTCTCGTGACATTGTCAAGCCCTATCTTCTCTTCAATTACTGAGGAACGCTTTTTATTTACTTTTGCTAAAAAATTAATAAGTCTTCTTCTTTTTGCAATCATAGACAAGAGTCCACGACGACTATGCGTATCGTGTGGATGGCCTTTGAGATGTTCTGTTAGGCGGTTGATCCTCTCTGTTAGAAGGGCAATCTGCACTTCTGGGCTCCCAGTGTCACCCTTAGCGGTTTGGAATTGTTTTATTACTTCTTGTTTTTGTTTTGGACTAAGTGGCATAATAAAATAAATTAAAAAATAAAAGTGAAAAATTGACAGCGTACTGTCATTTCGAGGCGTAGCCGAGAAATCCCGTGGGATCCTTCGATAACGCTCAGGATGACTGCGGTCATTTTTAACTTTTCATTTTGCACTTTGAACTTAGTAAGTATTATAGCAGTTTACCAAAATCCTTTCAATGGTCATTTATGTTAGTATTCAGTTCTTCCCAACGGATTTGTCATTCTGAGGCTGAAAGCCGAAGAATCTCAAGATTATTAGATCCTTCGCCAAGCACCGTCTGGTGCCTGGCTTCGCTACGCTCAGGACGACAAGCTACTGGTAACAACTGAATACTTACTCATTTATACTAACATTACCCCACTGTCTTTGTCATTCCGACTAAGTCCAGCTCAGCTGGACGCATGGAGGAATCTTTCTCAACTGGGCGACTTCGGGACGCACCGTCTGGTGCATCCCTTCGCTCGGGATGACATTTGGAGCAAAACTGGGGTAAGGTCAGTCATTTATATTGCGGTAGATCCCTTGTAGATTTTTGGTGCGAGCCAATCATCTGGAGGATTTTCGTCTCTCTTTTTTTCTTCTTGCTTTGGCCAAGCTGGGCTTGGTTTTTGCCAAGCTGGGCTTGGCTTTGGCCAAGCTGGGCTTGGTTTTGGACCAATCTGACTCGACACTGTTTTTTTAGCTGTGAAGAAAGGAGAAACATCTCGCAAGCCTTCATCAACCTTCTTTCCTGTTTCTTTAAAAGCCGTTCTTCTTGCGCCTTGCTTCATAAGCATTGCTGCCATTTCAAATGCCGCAACGCTAGTTTTTGGATCTTGGAAGTTGTTTGTTGCATGGGTAATACCAGATAAAAGATTCGAAGCGGTATCGACATCTAGTTTAATCCCCAAAGAAGATATAATAGCAGCGATACTTTCGGAAACTGAAGAAAAATCTTTGGAAACCAAAACTACATCGCCAAAACCTTGATTGCTTTCCTTATTATCAATATTGATAATCGCTGTGTCTTTTAGGCTTTCAGCATCAAAAAGCCTTCCCAAATCTGAAAGCCTTGGCGTTCCAATTATAAAAATAGCGCTTGGGGCTCCTGTATTTCTTTTAAATCCTATATCTTTCTCGTCAAAAGATAAGCCTTGTTCTGCCGCCTTGACAATAATATTTATGAATCCATCCTCGCGGGTATAGGAAATTTTCTCTATATCTCCTTTGTCTGGGAACGAAACTATCAAATCCGAAGCATTACCATCGAAAGCAGTTTTTACTTTATCTATGCCAACAAGCGAGGAAACTTCAACTAAAGGTTGCGTTGGGCAAGCAATCGATACTGATTTGCCCGATTGAGTTAGAGATAGATACAGAGCAAGAGCTGCGGCCATTTCATCAATACCAGGGTTTTTGCCAACAGCAATGCCTATTTTGTCATTTTTATCTAATAATTCTCGTATCTTTTCCAGGTTAAAACTATCCATATTGCTACCCATGGCATATTAACATATCTCCTATAGTAAAGTCAACAAAAGGGGAAAGTATAACCCCTGCTTCGTGTCCTTTTTCAGCTTTTGATACAGGATTTTTACCAACGCGCATTGATAATATTTTGCTTTCTCCAGTAATCTCATCTTTTCGCGTGAGCGTTACTTTATCTCCTCTGGCAACTCTTCCCTCAAGAATAGCAATTCCTAATACTTTTGTTTTTTCGAATGGAAAAGAGGCAAGGATTCTTGCCTTGCCAAAAATTTCTTTCTCAACCTGCAGCTCCCTCCCCCTCAAAACGTCAGTTATTTCATCTATAAGCTCGTATATTAGATTGTAATTTTTGACTATTACTTTTTCTTGAATTGCCTGTCGTGAAACCTCGGGGTTAATCCTTACATTAAATCCTAAAATAATTGCGCCAACCGACTTTGCATATAGTATGTCAGAAGAAGTAATTTCGCCAGTTTTTTGTGATACTACCATAATCTCTGTAGGTAAAGCATTAACAATTGCCTCAAGCGATCCTACTGTATCTGCGTACAAGATAATAGATAGAGTCGCTTCCACCTTGGTTTTATAGAGCATGGTAGTGGATGTTTGTTTTTCACTAGGGATACCAAGAGTCGGAGATTTGACAACAATGCTTCCAACATGAGGGGCTTTATCAAACCCTAAAATTTCAACAGCATCTCCTACAAACGCTTTTTTTAAACGTTCTCCTTTATCGTTTGTAATACTTCTGACACGCGACGCTTGCCCTTCAGAATATATCTCATCTTTGGGCTCAAGGATGCCATTCTTAATAACAATTGTTGCCACAGTCCCCTTTTTCGTATCAAGCCTTGATTCGATAACAATGGCTTTAAACGGTTCATCTAAATGAGAAAGCTTTTCTCCTTTTACTTCAAAAACAAGTAAAATAAGCTCTAATAATTCCTTTATATTACTATTGTTTTTTGCTGAAATTTCCAGTACTGGCACATCTCCACCAGAACCCTCTAACATTACACCCTCTTTTAACAGTTGTAGTTTGACTTTTTCTGGATTTTTATTGGGAAGATCCGATTTTGTCAAAACTACGATAAAAGGAATTTTTGTATCTTTGAGAAGACTTATACTTTCTTTTGTTTGCGGCATTACGCCATCCACCGCGGAAATTACCAAAAGTCCAATGTCTGCGGCTTGGGTGCCGCGTCCTCGCATTTTGGCAAACGCTTCATGACCCGGAGTATCGATAAATGTAATTTGTCTTTTTATTCCTTCATGGATGAATTCTATCTTGGATGCGCCAATTCGCTGCGTTATGCCGCCGTGTTCTTTTTGGGCAACAGCAGTCTTTCCGATTGCATCAAGAAGGGTGGTCTTGCCATGGTCAACGTGACCTAGGACTGCGACAACAGGAGGGAATAGTGTCTGAGTAGTTGTTTTTGCATGTGTCTTGTCCATAAGATAAAGCTTGATTTTGATGCGCTAATTTTCAATTTAAAATTTTCAATTTTCATTGAGTTTTCAATTTTAAAATTTAAATTTTGAAAATTTGTATTTCATTTCAAATTGAAAATTGCAAATTAAAAATTTACTTTTTGTTTTCTTCTTTCTTTTTGCTCTTTCTCTTGTTTGTTTTTCTCAATGATTTAACTTTTGGCTGATCTACCGTCTGCGCTTCACTAGTGGTTTCGTCCTCTTTTGCCGCGTCTGACGCGGCTTTTGTCTCTATTTTTTTCGTTTCTTCCTTTTCTATTTGTGGCGCTTCTTCTTTTTCCTCCGCTTCTATCTCGATTCTATAACCCGTAAGTTTTGAGGCAAGGCGAACATTTTGTCCATCTTTACCAATGGCAAGTGAGAGTTCTTCTTTTGGAACGAGAACAAGAGCTACTTTTTCTTCTTCTTCAATTTTCTTAATCTTTACATTTTTGGCAGGCGAAAGTGCCTCTACGATATAGAGTCTTGGGTCTTCTTGCCACTGGATGATGTCAATTTTTTCAAGGTTTCCAAACTCCTGGATAATAGCCTGAATCCTGACTCCTTTTTGACCAACACAGCTTCCTACGGGATCAATTCCTTTTTGATTGGAGTAAACTGCTACTTTACTACGAGTGCCGCTTTCTCTTGCGACATCTTTTATAACAACGTTTCCCATGCGGACTTCTGGCACTTCTCTTCCAAATAACCCATGGAGTAAACCGGTGTGAGATCTTGAGACTATAATTTCTTCTCCCCTTAGGCCCTGTCTAATTTCAACAATATATACAGTCAATCTCTGATTGAGATGATATCTTTCGTTGGGTATTTGATCTGAGTTGAGCATAATGCTTTCGGTTTTTCCGATGTCAACAATCACATTTGGTCCCATGAATCGCAACACCCTGCCATTTACAATAGTTCCGATTCTAAGTCTATAGTCTGCGAAAATTGCTTCCTTTTCCTTCTCTCTTATTTTTTGTAAAATTACTTGTCTTGCAGTTTGAGCGGCAATTCTTCCAAAACCCGGAGGCGTAACGTCCTTTTCATTATAAAAGATACGGGCTTCCCCTGTATTCTGATCCAAAGTCGTAGAGTAATCAGTAATTTCTATGCCCGGATGGTCTTTTTTGTACGCAGCAAGAATGGCATTTTTTACAGTCTCCAGCACCACAGAAACATCAACGCCTCTTTCGTTGGCGACTTGATTAAGTGCTAGTGCAAATTCACTTCTCTGTACCGCTGGCATATGGTTAGAATTATTGAAGTTAGAAATTCTTGACGCTTTTGAGCTTGAGCTCTTGAGATGCTGAAATCAACTATTCCAAAATTCAATCTCAAGAACATCTATCTTCCAACTTCAAGATATCCGTGCTGTTAAGTATACCAAATCTCCGCAGATTTGACAAACTGCTGCAATATTTGTAACTACTCACGCTTCCGACATAAATGTTATTGTTCGAGCCCTTCGGCCCGCTTCGCCCGCTTCGCCCGCTTCGCCGCGAGGCGAGCCGCGAGGCGTGCAGCGAGGCGAGCAAGCTCAGGGTAAACTCTAACATTACCCCACTTTGTCATTCCGACTAAGTCCGTCAGCTGACGGACGCATGGAGGAATCTCTCTCAACTGGGCGACTTCGGGACGCACCGTCTGGTGCATCCCTTCGCTCGGGATGACATTTGAAGCAAAACTGGGGTAAGGTCAGGGGTAAACTCTGTCGAGAACTTTTTATTGAAAACTTCTCGATTCTCCTTCGGCAAGCTCAGGATCACTCGAAGAGTATTGTGTTAGGACTGTAAGCAGTTACCAATATTTTATGACAAATATTTCGACGCTAGACATGTTTAAAACTATAGGCTATTGACAGACTTTTGGTTTTGTTGTATAAATTATCAGTCACTTTTGCTAAGTGATAATTTTTTGGTTGAACAAATAAAGCTATGGTCAAAAAAGTAAATATCAAACCACTTTTTGATAACGTTCTTATAAAGCCTCTCGAAGCAGAAACAAAAACTGCAAGTGGTATTGTTATTCCAGATACTGTAAAAGAAAAACCCCAGATGGGTCTGGTTATGGCTGTTGGTGGAGGTATAGTAAATGATACGGGTAAACTCGTTAAAATGGTTGTAAGGGTTGGACAAAAAGTCATGTACAAAAAATGGGGCGGTAACGAAGTAAAAGTTAACACAGAAGAATGGTTGTTGGTTGAACAGAAAGATATATTAGCCGTAGTCGGCTAAAATATATGGCTAAGCAAATAAAATTTTCAGAAGATGCGCGTCAGGCCTTGGTTAGGGGTGTAAATATTTTGGCGCGGGCAGTTGTCACGACACTCGGACCTAAAGGACGTAACGTAGCTTTGGACAAAAAATGGGGCGCGCCAAACATTGTACACGATGGCGTTACTGTTGCAAAAGAAATAGAGCTTGAAGACCCATTCGAAAATATGGGCGCCCAACTTGTTAAAGAAGCTGCTAGCAAAACCAATGATGTAGCAGGAGATGGAACAACCACAGCAACACTACTCGCTCAGTCAATAATCAATACTGGTTTTAAAAATGTTACCGCGGGCACAAACCCTATGCTTATTAAATCTGGTATGGAAAAGGCTGTCGCAGAAATTGTTAAAGAGATCGGCAAAATGTCCAAAACAGTTAAAGATGCAGATGTAGCAAAAGTTGCAACAATATCTGCTCAAGATCAAAAAATTGGCTCTCTTATTGCAGAAGCCTTAACCAAGGTTGGCAAAGATGGCGTAGTAACAGTTGAGGAAGGAAAAGGATTGGAGCTTTCTATAGACTACAAAGAAGGAATGGAATTTGACAAAGGCTATGCTTCTCCTTATTTTGTTACCAACCCAGACAAAATGGAAGCAGATATTGAAGACCCATACGTTCTTATAACCGACAAAAAGGTTTCTGCTCTCAATGAACTTCTTCCATTTTTAGAAAATTTAGTTAAAGTTTCAAAAAACCTTGTTATCATTGCCGACGAAATAGAAGGAGAGGCTTTAGCAACATTGGTTGTTAATAAGCTCAGAGGTACATTCAATACCTTGGCCATTAAGGCTCCTGGTTTTGGAGATAGACGTAAGGAAATGCTTGAGGATATTGCCACACTTACTGGTGGAACAGTTATTTCAGAGGACACCGGCAGAAAGTTTGAAAACGTAAATCTTGAGGATTGTGGCCGAGCAGATAAAGTGTGGGCAGATAAAGAAAATGCTCGTATTATTGGCGGTAAAGGAAACCCAACAGCAATAAAAGCGAGGATTGCTCAAATAAAGCGAGCGATTGAGGATACCACATCTGATTTTGATAAGGAGAAGTTACAAGAAAGATTGGCAAAATTATCAGGAGGAGTTGCTGTTATAAATGTTGGAGCTGCAACAGAGATTGAGATGAAAGATAAAAAAGAGAGAGTAAATGACGCAGTAGCAGCCACCAAGGCAGCTCTTGAAGAAGGAATTATTCCGGGAGGTGGAGTTGCGCTTCTTAGAGCTAGAAAGATACTACTTAAGATTAAAGACAGCCTAAATCATCCTGACGAAAAAATTGGAGTCGATATTTTATACTCTGCGTTAGCAGAGCCCATAAGATGGATTGCAAAAAATGCTGGTGCTGACGAGGGATGGATTGCCAGACACGTAGAAGAATCAAAAATTAATGATTATGGGTTTAATGTTACGACAATGCAATTTGGATCAATGATAACAGATGGAATTCTTGATCCAGCCAAAGTTACTCGTTCTGCTGTACAAAATGCTGCAAGTATTGGCATGATGGTCCTAACCACAGAGGCTCTTATTACTGATCTTCCTGAGAAAAAAGACGCCGCAATGCCAGGAATGCCTCCAGGCGGCATGGGCGGAATGGGAGAATACTAACATAAGTTCAAAGTTAAAAGTTAAAAGTTAAAAGTTGACCGCGTTTGACGCGGTTTTTTGTTAATTGTGGTATATTATTCTGACTACTCATATATTTATGAAAAAAATTATTTTGATCGTTTTTTCTTTACTTTTAGCAATAACTATTTTCTTAAGTCTTATGTTTTTCTTAGGGAACAACTCAGGCAAAGGAGCTTTACAAGTAACCTCAACACCACGCGCATCAGTTTATCTTAATGGTAAAAAAATAGGCAATACTCCACTTTGTAAATGCGAAGCAGAAGATCTTATTAAAACCGGGGAATACGAAATAAAACTTATTCCAGATGAGGGCAATTTTAAACCATTTCAGGAGAAAATAACTATCAATAAATCTACTCTCACAGTTGTTGACAAAGAGTTTTCAAGCGGCACACAAGGAAGCAGCAGTATCATAACCCTATCTCCTACCTCCAACAAGAAGGACTCGGAACTTTTAGTTCTATCATTACCCAGCAGTGGCAACGTATTTTTAGATAACAATGCTCTTGGTGCTACACCACTTTTTCTTAAGCGTATAACTGCGTCAGACCACTATCTAAGTATTACAAAAAATGGATACAAGGATAAAACAATTGAGATAAGAACTGTACAGGGTTATAAGCTTACGACTATGGTTTCTCTTGGAGTAAATCCGACTGTATCAAGCCCTTCGGCGGCACCACTTGCATCTCCCTCTGTGTCCCCAACCCTACCAAAAGTAGTAATTATTGACACTCCAACTGGATTTTTAAGAGTAAGAAGTGCTAGCTCAACAGCTTCTTTAGAAATAAATAGAGCTATCCCAGGAGAAACCTATGAGATGATAACTGAGACTAATGGTTGGTTTGAAATAAAGCTTAAAGATGGAAAAACCGGCTGGATCAGTGGCCAGTACGCAAAAAAACAGTAGAAGACTCCGATTGGTATACTTAGTGCCCGGGCTCCAAAAGCGAAACAGAAATAAAGATAACTAAAGCCCCAATAATGAGAAGTAAGCTTTCGATAACTGCAAATCCTTTTCGCTTTTCATGGTGAATCTCAGGTATTAAGTCTGAAGACGCAATGTAGATAAAAAATCCAGCAGTTACTGCAAGAAACAATGGTATATACCCTTTTAAAATATCGCCCAGCATAAACGTTAATATCGCACCTAAGAACGCGGAAAAAGCGCTAAAGACATTTATCAAAACTACTTTTCTTCTTGAAACTCCTTTATGGAGCAATAATCCAAAATCTCCTATCTCTTGTGGAATTTCATGGACAGCGACGGCAAATGTTGTCACCATACCCAGCGGAATACTTACCGTAAATGTGGCAGCAATGACAATCCCATCCATAAAGTTGTGTACAGTATCGCCGATAACAATAAGGGGAACTGTAGTTTTCGATCTTTCTTTATGATCTAGACTGTCCTCGTGGTGATGAAACCAATGAATAAAGCGCTCTAAAAGAAAAAATAAAACAATGCCGATAAAAGTCCACAGGAATACGTTCGCATCGGAAACGTCAGCTTCATCAACCGCCTCGGGTAATAAGTCAAAGAATGCTGTAGCAAGAAGCACTCCGGCAGCAAACGAGGCAAGAAGATGAGACATCTTAAAAGCAAGTTTTTCGTAAGCTAAAAGAATAAAACCACCAATAAGAGATCCTATGCTTCCTAAGAAAGTAAATAATAAGATATAGCCTAGCGTTGACATTGTTTACAAACACCAAAAAACTCTAATGAATGATTCTTTACCAAAAACTTTTTTTTCTTGTTAATTTCTTTTACAAGCACATCAATAGAACAATCAGAAATATCTTCAATACTACCACAGGTGTTGCAAATCAAGTGGTGATGGTCTTCTTTTGAAGATGGCTCATAGCGGAATTTTCCTTCGTTGAGGTGAATTTGTCGAGTTAACCCCTTTTCTGTAAAGAGGTTGACAATTCGAAAAACTGTTGCCGGATCTGCTTTAATACTATTTTCTTTGAGGTAATCAATGATAGAGCCTACGTCAACTGGTCTATTCGTTTTTTCCAGCAGGCTGAGTACTGCAAGGCGGGTAGGCGTTGCCTTTAAGTCTGCTTGTCGCAATTCTATTTTACAGTTATGAACAGTCATACATGCAATCAACTTGCATGAGTATATGCAACTTACTTGCATTTGTCAAGGGATTTTACAAACCAACAAGGGTCATTGCGACTGTGTCTTAATCTCTCTTGAGAGATAAAAAAGCGTCTTTAATGATTTTTCCATGCCAATCAAATGCGATCTCAAAATTTCTTGGATTTGCCAACTTTATTATTTCTTGTGCAACAAGACGTATCAGGTGATAAAGAATAAGTTCTGTCTTGCCTTCAATTCTTTTAAAGAGCCTGTGGTCTCTGCATCTTAATTTTTTGTGCGATTCAGATTTCCTCTTAAGGTCAATTCGTTAAGGGTATTTTCTTCGTCAATTTTATTTAAGAAATCTGGGCTTACATTCCAACGCGCTCCATTATTAAGCGTTACTGTTATTGTCCTTTGGTTAAGCCGTGTAACTGTCCCCTTTTTTCTTTCTCCATGATGGTCAAAAAATACTTTATCTAAAACTTGAAAATTCCTCATCGCAAACAATGCTTTTGTTCTATGAAACAGCCGCAATCGTTCTCCAACCACCCTATATAAAGCATGGAGTTCATCTTCATTCAAGCGATTAACTAATTTCCGTATGTCTTTAGGTAAAATTTGTTGTTTCATGTATTGAATCTTATTATACTCAAAGAATAAAAACAAGGCTTCAAAAACACTGACATTACCTCACTTTACATGTGTCATCCCGACCGAAGTGGAGGGATCTTCTCAACTGAGCTGGAAAGTATTATAGCCTTGAACTTTTCTCAAATGCTAGTGAGAAAGATTCCTCGACTCCCATTGGTCGCTCGGAATGACAATCGAGGCAAAAGTGGAGTAATCTCAGCCAAAAATAAACTTTCGTGACACATCCAGCTGGCAATAAAACCATTGCTCATTCGGATTGCTATGACAGTATCTCTGAGGACCGTCCCCAAATCCCCAACACTAAATAAGTTTTAGCCTAACTAAACAGTTTTACTATGTAGGGAGTAAGGATTAGAAACCCAATGATAACAGATCCAACTGATGTAACCAAAACCATTCCAGCTGCCACATCTTTGGCAATTTTTGCTTCTTTTCTGTGTTCGGTTACGATAAGATTAACCATCTGTTCAATTGCGGCATTGATCATTTCGGAACTTATGGCCAACAAAATCATGACTCCTAAAAGTCCCATCTCCAGTGGACTTACTTTAAGAAGTAAACTTACTATAACAACAAGAACTGCTATAGCAAAGTGAACTCGTAAATTCTGATTGTGTTTTAACGCGTAATAAACTCCTTCAAACGCGTATAAAAATGATTTTGCAAGAGGTCTGTGATTGATCATACTTCAATTACTTTTAGTCAGACCCTGAGCGAAGCCCCGCACCGTCTGGTGCAGGGCGAAGTCGAACGGGTCATAACTTCATTATACCTGTTTTTTTAACCGAGCCAAAACTTTCTCTTTACCTAAAATTTCCAAAGACTGCGGAAGAGGTAAACCTCTATCTTTACCAGTAAGTATTTTGTAGATGACAGGCATACTTATGTTCTCCCTGCCCATTAAATATTTCATCACCTCAAGAATTTTTTCATTGTTCCATTGTTCTATTGTTGAAAGGTATTTAATAAGTTTCTCTCCAATCTTTTTCTCTTTTTGATTAAGTTTTATTTTTGGTTCTCTAAAAAAATGAGATGCTAGAATAGTAAAATCGCTTAGGGTCTTCATGCGTGTCTGCGCCAAATGTATAAGTTTATCTAATAATAAACTATCGGCATTTTTAAGTTTTTTATTTCGATCTAAGATTTGAGATTTGAGATTTGAGATTTGAGATTTTCTAATGTATACCCCATTCATCCACTCTAATTTTTTAATATCAAAAATCGGCGCAACCGGTTTAATGTCTTTTAGTTCAAAATATTTAATAAACTCATCCAATGAAAAAATTTCTTTTTCTTCCGGATGACTCCACCCAAGGAGAGCCAAAAAGTTAAGTATTGCCTCGGGCAAAAATCCTTGCTCTTGATACCAAGATACATTTGTATGGCCATGCCGCTTTGATAATTTAGATTTATCGGGATTGCGAAGATCCGCAGTATGAAAAAAAAGAGGCTTTTCCCACCCAAAATATTCGTACAGTAACTGATGTTTGGGGAAAGACGTAATCCACTCCTCGCCTCTTACTACATGAGTTATTTTCATTAAGTGGTCATCAACAGTTGACGCTAAATGATACGTTGAAAATCCGTCAGATTTTAGAAGCACTTGGTCATCAACGGTGCTGGAATCAAATTCAATATCTCCTCTAATTTCATCATGAACAATAATTTTTTTATTGAGTGGTATTTTTAACCGAACAACGCCAGATGTTTTTCCAAGCGCACGACAATGTTTGTCGTACATAATAATCTTTTTTTCTTTTTGCAATTGATCTCGCACCTGCGCTAAACGCTCTTGACTGCAATCACAATAATACGCAAAGCCTTTTGCAGCTAATTCCTCTGCATATTTTTTATAGATAGGAAGTCGCTCAGACTGCCGATAAGGCTTGTATTTTCCTCCTTTTCGCGGACTTTCGTCCTCTGTGAGCCCAAACCAATCCAGAGCTTCGTAGATTTTTTCCTCAGCCCCTTCAACAAATCGTTTTTGATCGGTATCTTCAATACGAACTAAAAACCGGCCATTGTGTTTTCGGGCAAATGCAAAATCAAAAAAAGCTTGGTAAATTGTTCCAATATGCGGGAATCCCGTTGGTGAAGGCGCGATACGTACCCTGACAGCATTAGATGTTAAATTATTCATTATTTTGGTCATTTGGATTTATCCTTCGGCTATGCTCAGGATGGTGAGCTTGCCGAACCATTTCGGATTTCGATATTCGAATTTTTAACTCTATCCTATTGATTGTACCTTAACTTTTACTTATACTCAAGGTACGAGCAGTTTTTACTACAATCAGTTTACATGATTGTAGATTACATGCTTGTACCAAGATACGTTCATTTACTCAACGTATCAAGATATGCCTACATTAACCACTGTAACATCCAAAACAAAATCCACTCTTAAGTGGTTAAGTATTTCGCTTGTTTATCTGTCTATTCTCTTTGTGGTAACAAAGATTGGTATTGCTATTAAAGAACGTCTTGCCCCAACTCCCCCTCCTCCTCCAACACTTGCCTTTGGCAAACTTCCTTCGATCTCCTTTCCAAAAGGCGAAATAGATAGAAAGCTAACCTATTCGTTGGACACAATAACAGGATTTCTTCCAACCGTTCCATATCAAGTAAAAGTATACAAGATGGAGCATATTAAACCACAGTATCTTGCTCTTGATAACGCAAGGCGAAGAACCTCCAACGTAGGGTTTAGATCTTCAGAAATAAATCTATCAAAATATTGGTATAGATGGACAAATGAGGGTTACCCGTTTCGGGAAATAACACTTAATATCTTTTCTCCCGAATTTACTCTTTCGTCTCCGTTTCTTTCCGATCCTCTAGCAGCGCGATTTGCCACTAATTTTCCGAATCAAACCAGCGCAATAAATACTGCTGTAGAATTTCTATCTGGAATGTCTTCGTTTCCAAATGACATAGATCTTACAAGAACAAAAACATTATCCTATTCAATTACAGATAGTATCCTTACTCCTGTAGCAAACATTTCCAGAACGCAGGTAACAAGGGTAGATTTTTTCCAGCAAGCTCTTGATCAATTGCCAATTTACTATCCTAATGCAACAACTTCTACCATAAATCTACTAGTTGCAAGCATACAAAATCAACAGATTGTTATTGGAGCCAATTTTACTTACCAACCAATTTCCAAATCTGCCTATACATACCCAATTAAAACATCGTCTCAGGCTTTCAGTGAATTAAAAGCTCAAAAAGCATATATTGCATCCTATTTTGGCAGCACCACAAATGTCGCTATTAAAAATGTTTCTCTTGGATACTATATTGGAAAAGAAAAACAAGACTATGTTATGCCAATAGTGGTCTTCGAAGGAAACGACGGTTTTTTTGCATACGTTTCAGCAGTTAGGGACGAATGGATAGGTAAGTAATATTGCCGGAAATTAAGCCCAAGAGTTCCTGGGTATCTAAAAATCTGTCGCTGCTTGCCATTACAACTGTAATAATTGTATGTCCCCTCTCTTCTTTTGATGTGACCAAAACTTGTCCTGCTCCATCTGTATATCCAGTTTTCACTCCATTTACCCCATCAATACCAAGAAGTTTATTGAGATTATAAATCAGAAAACTTACTTTCCTATCAGCATCGGTTATAAATTTCTGCTTTGTTGCCACGACTTGTGAGAATATCTTATTTTTAAGAGCAACTGATGTTAGCTTTGCTAAATCAAGAGGCGTTGTATAATCCTTGTCGTCCAAAAGGCCAATAGGGTCTGCAAAATGGGTATTGTAAAGATGCAAAGATTTTGCATATCTATTCATCTCTTCAACAAACGCAATTTCTCCACCAGCGTAATTATCTGCAATTGCCTGCGCTGCGTCATTTGCAGAGGGCAAAAGCATGGCATAAAGAAGATCTTCAAATTTTACTTTTTGTCCATTTTTAAAACCTACTTTAGCTCCTTCTATCTTCTGCGCGTAAACAGTTAATACATCATCCATTTTGTAGTGATTGATGGCAATTAGAGCTGTCATGATTTTTGCTGTTGAGGCCATAGAGAATAAAAGATTAGCGTTTTTAGAAAAAAGCAGAATCTTTGAATCAGCATCCATAACTACTGCTGCAGGAGCCGAAATATTTGGATCGTATTTTGTTTTTAAAATTGGATAGGAAGCCAAAGAAAATTCAAAGGGCAATGGTATTATTCTGTTATTGTGTATATATTGCCGTATTTTCGTATCTACAAGAACAAAATAGCCAAGTGTTATCAGCAAAATAAATATCACATATGCAAAAAACCACTTAAAACCTTTCATCTACTCTCTCCATATCTCTTGGGAAAAGACTAGCTTCTCTTATGTTTGACAAGCCTAAAAGTTTCATCGTAATCCTCTCTAGTCCAAAAGAAAATCCGCCCTCAGGCGGCATACCATATTTAAACGCCATAAGGTACATTTCGAAATCCGCTACCCTCATGCCTCGATCCTCAATTGCTTTAATCAGTTGATCGCAGTCGTGCACCCTTTGTCCCCCGCTTAAAATCTCAACACCCTTAAATAATAAATCATAGCTTAGGGAATATTCCGGATTTTTAGAATCAGGCATTATATAGAAAGGCTTTGCCTTTGATGGAAAATGGGTAATTGTTACCAAATCGCTTTTGTGCGTATCTTTAGCCCATTTGCAGATATCAATCTCATCCTGAGGCGTTAAGTCTTTTTCTTTCCTATTGTCGCGGCTGTATTCTTTGTAGATAACCCCTTGTGCTTCTCGGAGTGTCAAACGAGGAATTTTGCCATATTCGATTCTTTCTACATACGAACATCTATCCTCAACGTGCCTAAACATTTCAACAGCCACTTTCTCAAAAAGATCCAATAACTCTTCAAAAGTAACGAATCCTAATTCAAAATCTAATTGTGTTGTTTCGGAAAGGTGACGAGTTGTAACGGATGGTTCAGCCCGATAGGCATGTGATATGGTCCATACTCTTTCAAATACAGGCACCATCATTTGTTTATATAGTTGAGGGCTCTGAGAAAGATACGCCTTGTGATCGTAGTACTTAACTTCAAAAAGCTCCGCTCCCCCCTCCGTTGCCGATGCCACAATTGTTGGCACAACGATTTCAGTACAGTCAAGTTCCTCTGCCACCTTTCTAAACCCTTCTAGGACTTTTGCTTGTACTTCAAAAATTTCCTTTACTTTTGGGTGCCGAAGAGTTAAGGATCTGTGATCCAGAAGCGTTGGCAGCTCAAGATGGAGTTTCTCACTTCCCATATCAAAAGGTAGTGTTTCTGCTTTTGACAATACAGAAATATTAACTGCTTCAATCTCGATTCCTCCCGTTGCTAAATCTTTATTAATAGTACCTGTTGGTCTCTTGTTGACTTTGCCTAAAATCTCAACTGCAAATTCTGGTTTTAGTGTTTGAGCAACAGCGTACGAGCTTTCCGAAACTTTTGGATTAACAACAACTTGTAAGAATCCTGATCTGTCGCGAATATCAAGAAAAATCAGCTTTCCGTGATCCCTTCTTATCCTAACCCAACCCTTGATTAAAACATCTTCATCTACATGATTAACAGTGTTGGATATTAGTGTACGTTTTAATGAAGCTTTATTGTTTATTATCATGTTGCTTATTGTTCGAGCGATCAGGCTTCGCCTGAGAGTCGAGAACTAAAACCGTTGTGAACTTCTCGACTTCGTTCACTACCGCTCACTTCGCTCGAAGAATAATTTTTTAGTCATTTCCATTCTATCTTAGTTTTGCCCTCTTGACAAGCAGTTCTTAATCATGCTATATTTTCAACTAAATCATGAAAACTTTTTATTTCCATGTCAAGGTTCTCTCCATCTCTACTAATAAGTAGAAAAGGGGGGATTTGTGGAATAAAAAGTTACAATAATCTCCCTTTAAGAATAATAGGGGAGATTTTTTTGTTTTTGCCCAGCCAAGCTGGGTTGTCAGGAATTTTTCAGATAATTGTCAAGCGGGCTACAAACAAGCCCTGTTAGAATACAACAATATTTTATGGTAAACAAAGAAATGAATGGCTTTTCAGCCAGAGCTGAGGAACTTTTAAAACGAGCAGTCCAAGAGTTTGTTCCTCCGGACATAGATAGCGCGAAAGAAATACTTCCTCTGGCCAGACGTCTCTACGAAGGTCTAGGTGTGCCACCAGAAGATGCAAAGAGAGCGTCTAAACTAGTAGAAGAGAACCTTTTTGGTGGTACAGCACCGCAGCAAGCAGCCGCTTCTGACGCTCTTGATTCGCTTTGGAAAGCCCAGAGGGGTTTACCGCTACCACGAGATAATAACAACAAGTAATAAAGTATATAAGCTTCTAGCTATTTTGTTTGTTATGCTTCATATCTTTAACCTTTAATTGCAATCTCTCATTTCCATTCCATGTATCCTCATCAATTGTATAAGCCACATCAACTTTGTCTCCTATGTGAAGCTTATTTGCTCGCTCTCCCATTCCAAACGCAATTCCATCAATCCTCCGTTTGTCATTCTGAGCCGAGCGAAGAATCTCTTGAGATCCTTCGGCTGAAGCCTCAGGATGACACGAAAAGACAAATTTAATATGTTTTCTTTCTGCTCCGACCAACCTCATATCTTCAATTGTTACGCCCTTTGTTACAAAAGTCGGCTCTGGGTTTCCCATCCCAAATGGTACTAGCTTTTGAATCTCTTGATATAGTTTCGAATCGATTGCTGATAACGGAAGTTCACAATCAATTCTAAGAGTTCGGGTCAGTTTTTCTTCGTCAAGCAATTCTTTCGCTTTGTCTTCAAGAGTTTTTTGAAGTAGCATTAGCTTTTCTGTTTCAACTGTAAAACCCGCTGCCATTGGGTGTCCTCCAGCGTCAACTAGCAATTCTGATGAACTTCTTATAAATTCAATGATATTGAATCCGTTAATCGATCTGGCAGACGCTTTGCTATATTTTTCACCAACCGATACAACAATCGTCGGTCTATAAAATTCCTCAACCAGTTTTCCAGCCACCAACCCTATTACTCCTTGCTGATAACTTTCGTGAGAAATAAAAAGTAAGTTTGGGAGTTTGATATCTGTTTTTAAAGTTATTGTTCGAGCTTGACGGGTTACCATCTGGTACCCGTCTTGTAGAGAACTCTCTTCTAATAAAACTTCTCGACTCTCCTGCTTAGCAGGATCGCTCGAAGAATAAGTAATTTTAGACCCTAAACTTTCAATTAGCGATTTAGCATGCAAAACTGTTTCAGTAGTTAAAAGTTGTCTCTCCTTATTGGTTGTTCCTAATTTTTGAGCCAACATCTTTGCTCTTTCCGTATTTCTGGTACATAAAAGCCTAAGGCTATCCATCGCATACTCCAAGCGTCCCATTGCATTAAGTCGTGGTGCAATAATGTGTCCTACCTCATATACTCCTATTGTTAATTGATCTAATCCTGCTTCTTTGAATAATTCCAAAAGCCCAATTCGCTTTGTTTGTCTTAACTGCGCCAAGCCAAGCTTAACAAGTGTTCTATTTGCTCCAATAAGCGGCACTAAGTCTGCGATAGTCGCTAATGCAACTAGTTCCAAATATTTTCCATTTTCCATTTTCCATTTTCCATTACTATTTTCCATTTTCAGTTTTCTATTTTCCACTTCTTGCGCAAGTATATACGCAACACCAGCTCCGCACAGTTTCGTTGTGTGAACTATAGCAACCGCATCGGGTAACTTTTTAGATGGAACATGATGGTCAGTAATAATAACATCTATGCCTTGTTTATTTGCAAAATCAACTGCTTTATTCGCAACAATTCCATTATCAACCGTAATAATCAATCCGGTTTTGTCATCCTGAGGCGTAGCCGAAGGATCTAGATTCTTCGCGGAGTTTACACTGAGCTTGTCGAAGGTGCTCAGAATGACATTTTGTATACCCTTAATTGAAAGTCCGTAACCTTCTTCAATTCTGTGCGGAATGTAAGGCATTGCTTTTGCTCCCAATGAATTTAACGTTTCCCAAAGTATCGCTGTCCCGCAAATTCCATCTACATCGTAATCACCAAAAACCACAATCTTCTCTTTGTTCTTAATTGATTTTTGAATTCTATCAATTGCTTTTTTAAGTTGCTTTTTATCAATTCCAACATTTTCGATGGTTACATTCTCAAGCTTAGGATTTAAAAACTCACCTATTTCTTTTTTTGTTTTCAGTCCGCGATTCTTCAAAAGAATTTTTATTACTTTGTTAACTTTTAACTTTTCACTTTTAACTTTTAACTTATTCACGGTTTTCCACCTCTTCATACATACACCTCCGAGGAGTCGCTTCGCAACACCTCGGAGGTGGCCGAATGGACTCCTCCGAGGTGAATTCCGTTCTGATATACTATAACAGAAATGATTAAGCTTATTCCAAAAGAAATTTTAGAAATTTATAACAAATTCCAAGATGCTGGTTTTGAAGTTTATTTTGTTGGCGGTTGCGTCAGAAATCTTTTGATGCAAAGAGCGGTAAAAGATTGGGATTTTACCACAGATGCAAAGCCTGAACAAATATTGAAACTTTTTAAAGATGGATTTTACGACAACAAATTTGGCACTGTCGGTATCCCTGTCATTCTGGGGAACCGTCAGCAGACGGTGACACCAGAATCTCTCCGCACCCTTCATGATGTGGGAGATTCTGGACAATCCAGAATGACGCAAAAAATAATTGTTGAGGCAACAACATTTCGAACCGAACATGGATATTCAGACAGACGCCGCCCTGATGTTGTTAAATGGGGAAAAACAATCGAGGAAGATCTTGCTCGCCGCGATTTTACCGTCAACGCAATAGCTTTACAATGTCATCCTGAACCCTTCGACTTGACTCAGGGTAAACTCCGTGAAGGATCTCGCTTCGCTCGAGATTCTTCGTCCGCCTCTGGCGAGACTCAGAATGACAGAATAGAGATTATTGACCCCTTCGATGGGCAAGGAGATATTAAAAATAAAATTATTCGAGCAGTTGGAGATCCGGCGCTTCGATTCAAAGAAGACGCCCTGCGGCTTATTCGGGCAATAAGAATAGCAACCGAACATGGTTTTACTATCGAGAGTAAAACATGGGATGAAATTATTTCCGATGCTCATCTTATTAGCGAAGTCTCCGGAGAAAGAGTCAGAATTGAAGTCTTAAGGATTATGTCTAGCGATCATCCTTATGATGGAGTAATGCTTTTGAAAAATTCTAATCTTTTAAAAAATATTCTTCCAGAGCTTTTGGAAGGAGTTGATGTTTCTCAGGCAAGGCCAGGCAGACATCATACATCTGATGTTTTTACTCACAATATATTGTCTCTTAAATTCTGCCCATCAACTGACCCAATTGTCCGATTCGCAACGCTAATGCATGATGTTGGAAAACCAAAGGTTGAAAAAAGAGACGAAGAAGGTCTTGTGATATTTCATAATCACGAAATTGTTGGAGCAAAGATAGTGCGTGAAATATGCGATAGACTAAGATTCTCAAGAAAAGATCGCGATAAAATAGTCAATCTTATCAGATGGCACATGTTCACAGTTGATGAAAAAATAACTGATGCCGCAGTTCGAAGATTTATTCGAAGAGTCGGAGTAGAGAGCGTTAAAGACATGATGGATCTTCGAATCGGCGATAGATTAGGTGGAGGAACACAAACAGCGGAAAGCTGGAGACTAAAACTATTTAAAAAAAGAATCGAAGATCAATTAAAACCAGCCCCTTTTTCTATTAACGATTTGGCAGTTGATGGCAATGATGTTATGAAAGAGTTGAATATTAAACCAGGACCTAAGATTGGCAAAATCCTAAATAAACTCTTCGAAGAAGTCGACGAAGATTTATCTAAAAACAAAAAAGAATATTTGCTGAAACGAATTAAGGAGCTTAAATAACAAAACACCTCGGATGGTGGCAGCCCTGAGCGGAGTCGAAGGACATGACTCCTCCGAGGTGGAAATCCCATATGCAAAACAACATTCTAGATGTCAAAAATCTAACAAAAACGTTCGGCGAATTTACAGCAGTTGACAATATTTCTTTTTCTATCAAAGAAGGTGAAGCTGTAGGATTTCTTGGACCAAATGGCTCCGGAAAAACTACAACTATTCAGATGCTTTTAGGAATTACCAATGTTACTTCTGGTTCAATACTATATTTTGGTAAAGACTTTTTTAAGCACAAACAACAATGCCTACAAAGAATCAATTTTACATCAGCATTTAATACTCTCCAGGGAAGAATATCTGTGTGGGAAAATCTAATTGTATTTGCCAGTCTTTATAGCATTAAAAACCCAAAAGAAAAAATAATGAACCTTGTAAATTACTTCAACAGCGAATCTTTGCTTAACCAGAGATATTGGAATCTTTCTGCAGGGCAAAAAACAAGAATAAACTTTATAAAATCTCTTTTAAACGACCCCGAGCTTATTTTAATGGATGAACCAACGGCATCTCTTGATCCAGATGTTGTAGATAAAACATTATCTCTTATTGAAGAACTTAAGGATAAACGCAACTTAGCTATCCTTTATACAAGTCATAACATGAATGAAATTACTAGAATATGTAATAAGGTAGTTTTTCTAGATCATGGACAAATAGTTGCGCAGGACTCTCCGTTAAGCCTCACAAAAAGAATAGGATCAGCGAGATTACAAATTACGTTCGATGGCGATAAAGAAAAGTTGGAAAATTACTTAAAAGAAAAGGAAAATACCTATTCGTTCATTAAAAAATATATTGTAGTTATCGACACTCAAGAAAAAGATATTCCAGGAATTATCTTCGGAATAAGTAAATCTGATATATGGATAACAGATATAGAAGTAAAAAAACCAACGCTTGAAGACTTCTTTTTACAAATTGCCAGAGGAGGAACAAATGTCAACTCAAAGAATTAAAGCAATTATACTTCAAGAACTATATATTACCAAACATTCTCTAGAAGTAATTATTGACCTTTTCTATTTTTCAGTTATAACAATAATTGTTTTTGGACTTGTTTCTGTGTATTTATCAGGAACCAACAATCCACTATCCGCACAATACATATTAGTGGGAATGATACTATGGGAAATAATAAGAGTCACTCAATATTCTATATCCGTTGGTGCTCTTTGGAATATTTGGTCTAGAAATTTGAGCAACATGTTTGTTGCGCCTCTTACTCTTTCTGAATATATGCTAGCTGCAATGATTGCAGGGTTGATAAAAACAGGCATTATCCTTGTGATTATCAGCGTAATCGCTGCTTTTTTATTCAGATTTAACATCCTAAATATAGGCATCGTTAATCTTCTTCTTGCGTTCGTAAACCTAACTATATTTGCATGGTCTGTGGGAATCATTATTCTGGCGGTAATCTTTAGATATGGTCAACGAATTCAAGCCTTAGCATGGGGTCTTGTTTTTTTATTTCAACCTTTAACTGCTGCATTTTTTCCTGTTTCCGTACTGCCAGAACCATTAAGATTACTTGCATACGTTTTTCCTCCCACTTATGTTTTTGAAGCAGCGAGAGTAGCATTAATTAACCCCTCTGTTAATTGGAATACTATGGGAATCTCTTTTGCACAAAACATTATTTATTTTCTTTTATCTTTATGGTTTTTTAACTATATGTTTAATAAATCTAAAGACATAGGCCAGTTTGCGAAAAATGAAGGATAAATAATCTTAATTTTGCTATAATTATTTACGTTAAAGTAGAAATTACAAGAGAAATTGCCACTTGACGACTTGTACTTTATTTTGTACAATCTTGATGTATGATAACGGTAGGTATTTCACAAGCTAGACAAAACCTTCCAAAATTAATTGATGAGATTGATGCTCGTTTTGAGCGCCTTTTTATTACAAAAGGCGGAAAACCAAAGGCTGTAATTATGTCTGCTGATGAATTTGAAGGTTGGATGGAAACAATTGCTTCTTACGAAGATCCGGAAACAATGAAAGCAATTAGAGAGGTAGGAGACATGAGCATAGAAGATATCAGGAAAAGCAAAAAATTTATTACTCTTGAAGACCTCAAGAAAAAGCTTAAGATAAAATCTTAAATGACAATTAGAGTTTACTTATATAATAATGTAGAAAAAGGTCTCAAGAAACTTCCAAAATCAGTAACAGAACGTTTTTACAAGGTTCTGGATCTATTGAAAAACAATCCTTTGGCAGGCATACCGCTAAAAGGCACATTAAAAGGATATCTTAAGTACAGAATTGGGGATTACAGAATTGTTTATAGGTATCAATCAAAAGAAAAAGCATTAATAATCTATCGGATAGAATCCAGACAGGGAGTATATAAAAATTGACATGTTGAAGCATAAACTACAAAACGAATTAAAACAATCAATGCTGGCAAGAGATGCTTTAAAAACCTCTGTTCTTCGGATGCTCATATCCGCAATTGGATATTACGAGATTCAAAAAGGAGGAGCAGGATATGAAGCAACCGATGAGGATGTCCTTTCTGTAACCCAAAAAGAGGTAAAACAAAGAAAAGATTCAATCGTTCAATTTCAAAAAGGAGGACGGCAAGATCTGGTTGACAAGGAAACAAAAGAACTTGAACTCCTCCAAGCTTATTTACCAAAACAAATGGACGATAATCAAATTAAGAATTTGGTCAAAGACGCAATTAAGCAAACAGGGGCAACAAGTGTTAAAGATATGGGAAAAGTTATGGGAGCGTTAATGCCAAAAATCAAAGGCAAAGCAGACGGAGCGGTGGTAAGTAGGACTGTTAAAGGAGAACTTTTCCAAAACTTATAAGATAAAATGTGTTTAGAACATTACTCTTCGAGCGAAGGGATGCACCAGACGGTGCGTCCCGAGTCGAGAAGTATTTGAAATGAATTAGTTATCGATTCACTTACGTTCGCTCGAACAATAACTTCTGGATTATGGAATTTTTGTTTTTTATTATTTTTGCATATTTATCTGGATCTATTCCCTTTGGTAAGTTAGTAGGATATAAGTATGGTATTGATATTCAAAAAAAGGGCAGCGGAAATATTGGATTTACAAATTCCCTAAGAACACTCGGATTAAAACCTGCAATATTAGTTCTTATTGCAGACATACTTAAAGGCTTTATTCCGGTAAAAATTGCCTTGCAGTTCCTTCCTTTAAATCAGGTATTAATTATTGGCTCAATAGCAATACTGGCACATATATTTCCTATTTGGCTTAAGTTTAAAGGAGGAAAAGGGGTGGCAACTGGCTTGGGAGCTCTTTTGGTTATTAATCCATTAGTAGCTCTAGTGGGCGCTATTATTTTTCTTACAATTTTTCTACTATCCAGAATCGTTTCCGTATCATCCATTATTTCTTCCTGGGCTTTGCCTTTAATTTCTTATTTTATGTCTCCAAATTTTACATTATTCTTTCTGACTCTTGCCATAATTGTAACTTGGACACACAGAGAAAATATCGGCCGCCTTATTAAGGGCACCGAAAAAAGCTTCTAGGAATTATATTCCTCTACTTACGCATTGAGTCAACAACTATTGCTACTACCATTAATACTAATCCCAACCATGCAACATTTAACCCGGGAATAAGAGCAACAAGCAGTATTCCAAGACCTAAGCCAAATAGGTAGTGCATCATTGCATGAGGTTTGAAACATTCTTGCATTTTTGCATTCATTCTTCATCACCTCCCCTCTTGCCCGCCGATTGCGCTCCACGAACCGTGTACGAATAGTACTGGAAAGGCGAGTGGTAAGTTTAGGCGGGTCGCCTTATATTTAAAATTGTGTCATGAGATAAAACAATTGTCAAGGATAAATAGGGTAAGTATTCAGTTGTTACCAGTAGCTTGTCATCCTGAGCGTAGCGAAGCCAGGCACCAGACGGTGCTTGGCGAAGGATCTAATAATCTTGAGATTCTTCGGCTTTCAGCCTCAGAATGACAAATCCGTTGGGAAGAACTGAATACTAACGTAACGTAGGTTTGACAAATACATTTCTTATATATACTATTTATATATGAATGCATCAAGCCCTGCCCCCAAAGAGCATACAACTGGAAAAACAAGTGCGACGATTGCTGCTCAAAAAAAACTTATTGCAGCTTTAATCTTTGCCTTGTTGGCAGTTTTGTTATTGTTGATCATTGTGCTAGTTAAGGTTGCGCAAAAATCTAATATAGCACAACGAATAACTACCTCTACAAAACCTAATGTTAATCCTAAAAAAGAATATGAAAACCCTTTTAACAAAAAAACTCAATATATAAATCCTTTCTCTGATTATAAGAATCCTTTTGATAATCTTGAATGAAAATGAATATATTCAATTATAGAAATATATTGCATATTGCCTTGTTACCAATAATGTTATTGTCTTTTGCAATAGGAATACAATCGGTTTCTTTTGCACAGGAAGGCCTACACGGAATCGCTAAAAAGTATGGTGTAACATTTCCTATTGCCGAGCTTGGTAACTGTCAGAATATCGGAGATTGCCGCAACTATTGCGACGATCCAATCCATAAAGATGATTGTATCTCGTTTGCTAAACAAAAAGGGTTCAATAAAGAAAATAAACTACAACAAGACCAGTCTCAAATTTTACATCAAGCTAAAAAAGAATTCGGCTGTGAAACTATTGAAACATGTCAGATCTTTTGTCAAAAACCAGAAAATTTCGATAAATGTGATTCTTTTGCTCAAAAAACTGGAATTACTGGTGGATATATTAAAAATCCAGCCCAAAGACAGATATTACAAAAGACTGAAGAAAGCTTAGGGTGTAATTCTTTAGAATCTTGTAAGGAATTCTGTGAAAAGAAAGAGAATAGGGATAAATGTTCTGATTTTGCCAATAAGACCGGTTTACGTGGTGGCGAAAAAAGAGTTGGACCTGGTCCTCAAGCCTCTCCTGCTTACGAAAACGCTGACGACAGGGCCAGATTCTGTCGAGAGTTTCCGGAAAAATGCTCACTCTTGCCTTCTCCAACACCATCCCCTAGGTGTCCAACTTCACAACTGGCTGGAATTGATGGTACTTGGTGTTGCGATTCTGATAAAGCTACTGATGGACAAACTAGTGCTCGAAGTAAAGGTTATTGCCAAGACCAAAATGGGTCTTATGCAGACTTTTGTGCTGATTCAATCTATGTCAGAGATTACTACTGTACTGGGACTTGGGATGGGAAATCTTTGACTAAAGTTCATTGTGAGGATGGGGGCTATAGTTGTACCTCTTATATTGGCAACGGATGCTCTGATGGAGCTTGTAACCCTCCTAAGACATCAGAAACCACTAATACCACTTCAAGTGGAGGTGACTATAATCAAATTAAACCTTCTCCCACGTCTATTCCATCTCTAAATCAAAATCCAACTCCTACCTCTCCTCCATCATCCTCAAGCTCTACCCAAACTCAAACTTCACCTACACCTACAGCTCAAAATCCAACTCCTACCCCTTCATCTTCATCATCCTCGAGCTCATCTCAAGGAGATGGTAGTTTTTGTGAAGATTCTGACTCAAGCTATGAAACTTCAGGAACTTGTAAAGATGCCCAAGGAACCCATACTGACTATTGTGATGGAGATACTGCCAGAGATTACTACTGTACAGGAACTTGGGATGGTAAGTCTTTGAGCAATAGACACTGCGAGGCTGGTGGATATGTATGCTCATCTTTTGGTAAAACCTGCTCAAATGGAGCCTGCGTAGGTTCAGTTCAGGGCGTTAAAGCTCAAAAAAATATATTTCAAAGGATTTTGGATTGGACAAAGCAGTTTTCGTTTTAGCCCATTTAAATTATTTTCCACTTAGGAATATTCTTGCCATTAAAAAAATTGTCGTTGACAACTATATCAAAATCAGCTCCGCGGCGAGAACTCGCGAGTTTTTTCGAAAACTTAGCTCCCCGTGTCGGTCAAGAACCGTTTAACACCATAGTCAGTGTATCATCTCCAGGCTAAATGAGACAAATGAGACACTATAAAAAGGGCCTCTTGACTTTTTTCTGATATCCCGTATACTTGGGATATGAAGTTGGAAACACCTCAAGAGCCAAAGGAAGTCAAAGAGCGGATTAATATGTTTGCCCAAAAAGCAAGTGGCCATGAAGAAATTAATTGGGATTCTTTGAATGTTTGGTATGGAAATAAGCTTCCAAAGTATCTCTGGGATGAATGGAAAGTCGAACTCTCTCCTTCTGGGTTCAATTGGCAAAAGTTTTTAAAACTTATGAGTTTCAGAACAGATCAAATAATTTTATGGTCACATAACAAAATACCTTGGGAAAATCTTGTTAGAGAAATAAAGGAGCTATTATATGGGCCTTTGGGCAAAATGATTAACGAAACGAAAATGAAGTGATTGGCATGACAAAACCTACATTAAGGCTAAATGAAAAATAATTTGGCTATTGACGAGCTGTTTTTAAATTGGTAAACTAAAATAGTTGAGTTACTAACATTAGTTAATCTGCTCAACATGAATAAACTAAAACTTTTCTTTGTAATCTCTCTCATTATTTTTGGTGTTTCTGTACTTTTTATTTCCTCAACTTCAGTACAAGCCTCAATCCTTGATAACATTAAAGACTTCTTTAACCAAGGAGAAGATAAAAATGTAAAGAACAAAGAATTTACTGTTGAATCAAGTATAGAACTTGCGCCAGATGGAGATGATAATAAGAACAACGAGATTGACGCTGGCGATATAATACGATTCACTTATACGATCACAAATACTACAGATCAAGCATACTCATACGCTACTTTAAAAACAAATATTGACCGCAAGCAACTTAATTTTATTCATAATGTTCAAGGTACATCTGGCATAACCGATGATGGTGAAACCGTCACTATACCAAACGTGAGACTTGAGCCGTTGCAAACCTTAGTGGTTAGTTTTGATGCTCGAATAAACTATTATCAAGACGAAGATAAGACAATTATTACAGAAGCTGAATTTGTAGATGATAAAAAGAATTCAATCGCAAAATCTTCAATAAAACAGATTAAAGCCAAGAAAATAAACGTTGAAAAAATTAAATCAACGCTCAATAGAAAAGAAAGTAATCAATAAATATGAAGATGAAAATAGGTAAAAAGATCTTTAGGAAAATTACAGCAACTTTTCTCTTTTTTGCGTTGATCTCAACCTCCCTTGTTCCATATCTGCAAACGCCACTAAGCCCAAACCTCGCCTATGCAAACAATAATAATAATTCATGTGTCGCAGCTCCTAGTTCAGGTCCAACATCTTCAACAAAAGTCCAAGCAAAACATTTAGCTCGCGTGGGCGGTGTAGCTCTTGATCAAGCAGCAAAGTTTCTTGCTGACATGACTGATATCACTGGAGCGTACTATGATGCAACACTCGATCGAATTGTTTTTGTAGGAAGGACAAACACATCTGCACCGAAATTTAATAAAGATGATTTAGCAGTTGCAATAAAAGCAGTTATCTATAACGCCACAATACCTGCTGTCAGTATGGAAAATGATCCAGCTGATCCAAATGGGCCAAATCTTAAGGTATTCTATTATGGAGGAATAGAAAGTACTCGCTTTGGCAAGGTTCTTTTTGATGCAGATGACAAATTGAAATCTTATTCGCATGGATATAATCCAGATGGTAGCGTACTGATCTCTTCCGTTCCTGGTTATCGCTCATTCTTTAATCGCTACCTTGACAAAAATCCATCTGCAGCTACTAATGGTTCTTCCAGATGGTGGATAACACCAAAATTGATTACCATCAAGAAGGATGACATAAATGCATCATTTGTTTTTGACCAAGCGGTAATGCAGATTAAGACAGAACCTCTGATACCCGATAATGATCCAAAATGGAATCAAGCAGCACAAGAATTTGCCGATGATCAAACGAACAATTACGATGGATATGCTCAAGAGACACCTTCGTACGCTGATACAAAGCAATTAGGGAAAATTGTTTCTGTAATCAAATGGTTGAAAGATAATGGTATTGCAACTGACTTTAATTTTGCTCGTGACTATGCACCAATACAAATATCAACACCTGTTTCTGTGCCGAAGCGATATACACCTTGGGCACAGGTTTCAGATGGGCAAATTCGGATTGTAGGCGGCGTTGATTACAACACTGCAAATACATATAACCCAGATAACGGTACATCTTCAAGCTTAAAAACTTCTTCACAGGCAGTTCCTACAACAAAAGAAGATATACATTGGACATTCACTAATAGTGGGATACAATACGATTCAGTTGCAGTTACGGCTGATGCATTTAGAAGTCTTGGCTCCTACAACACTTCAGTAACAGATCTGTCGTTTCCAACTGCCGGTGACCTATCTCTTGCTTTTCAAAGAACCTATTCATCATATTCCGGTGGTCAATATAGAGTAGGGAGAGGTTGGAATATCTATCCAGCAGCTTTATTTGATAACGATCCAATTCACGCATTTACCTGTGCTGCCGGCACCTATCCGAAGGCGCTTGCTTTTAGCTCCCAGGCAGTAGGATTTGAGTCGTTTACCATCAATGATTGTAATGTGGGATATGTAGCAGATGATCCTGCATATCACTCTAAAGTTTCGCGTAACGCTGATGGAACCTTTACTGCTAAAACAAAAGACCAAGTTGAATACAGCTTTAATTCAAGCTACAGATTAACAAAAATTAAGGATAAAAATGGTAATACTATTACCTATAATTATGATGGCTCAGGAAAACTGACGAGCATCGTAGACAGCAAAAGCCACCCAATAACAATCAACTACAATGGAGACCTTATTTCCTCAATTACCGATTGGTCTGGAAGGACAGTAAATTATACATACGATGCTAACGGTAATCTTCTCAGTGTTAAAGATCCAAATGGAAATTTAACGACATATACTTATGATGCTAATTTCAAATTAACTACTATCATGGATCGCAATATTCAACTTTCCTTGGTCAATACTTATACAGACGAAGCAAAGGTTGCAACTCAAAAGAATGCTGCAAATATTACTAATACGCATACCTATGACAAAGTTAATAGAGTTATAACTGTAACTGACAATCAGACTCCAAGTAGAACACTAACAACTAAGTACGATTCTAAAGCAAGAGTTCTTGAGCAAACGGATCCTCTCTTATATAAAAATATCTATACGTATGGAGTAGAATATAGTCCGCTTACTATTAAAGACAAAAATAATAACACCGTAACAAATACTTATGATGCTAATGGTAACTTAACATCTATTATTTACCCCGATACTAAGAAAGTAACTCTCCAATATGATGTCAATAATCAGTTAACAAAGATAACTGATGAAAGATATGGTATTCCTGGTAAAGATACAACAAATACATACGATGGAATAGGAAACCTCACGCAGACCAATGAAGCAGGGCAAATTACCAAATTCACCTACGATACGTCAGGAGAAGCACTAACATTTACAGATCCATTGAATCATATATTAACCTGGACAAGGGATACTTTTGGTAATAAACTTACAGAAAAAGACGCATTACTTAAGACTACAACGTTTGAATACGACACAATAGGAAGATTGAAAAAGAGGACAGACCCGAATTTAAAAGTTTTCTCTTTCACATATGATAACAACAGTAATCTCCTGACACAGACAGATGCTATAGGTACAACTACGAATACGTACGACAAAGAAAATAGACTTACAAAAATAAAATTACCTGACAACACAGTTAGTGAATTCACTTATAATGTGTCAGACACATTAATCTCAACTAAAGATCCTGCTCTCAATCTCAGTTCTTACGGCTATGATGTATATCAAAATCTTACTTCACAAACGGATGCATTAAATAAAATTACATTAAATAATTACGATGCATTAGATAGGCAGACTCAATCAGCTACTCCGCTTGGAAAACTATATAAATATGAATACGATGGAAACGGTAATATTACAAAAAGAACTGACGCAAATAACAATGCTACAACCTACCTATATGATGCATTCAACAGGCTTACTAAGATAACGTACCCAGATACAACAACTGTTACCCTTGAATATGACAATCGTGGCAACAGAACAAAAATGATTGATTCAGTAGGTACATCTACGTATGTCTATGATAACTTTGATAGGCTGACTCAAACAACAAATGTATATGGTAAAGTTCTTCAATATACCTATGATAATGCGGACAATCTAAAAACAATTAAATATCCAGACAATGGTACTGTTACGTATGCTTATGACAGCAATAATCGTCTAAAAACAGTTACCGACTGGAATAATAAAGTAACGACCTATACGTATAATGACAATGGTACAGTCGCAACGCGTTTATTGCCTAACACTGTTAAGACAACCTACCTTTACGATACTGCAAATAGAGTAAAAACCATCACTCACACAAAATCAACAACAACACTGGCAAAATATGACTACACTCGTGATAGTGTCGGGAATATCAAAATCGCAACTGAATCAGGATCATTCGTTGGAACAGCTCAGACTGTAAAGTATGACTACGATGTGTTGGGAAGAATCACTAAAGCTACTTATCCAAGCAATAAAACATTTGAATATACCTACGATAAAATGGGTAACCGGTTAACCCAAAAAGTGGATGGGGGTACAACCACAACCTATACCTATGACAATGACTACAAACTTACCCAAAAGAATAGTTTCACTTCCTACACATATGACAATAACGGTAATCAAACAAAGAAGCCTTCAGAAAACTTTAACCCAGACCCAACATTCAACTTTGACTTTGAAAATAGACTGATAGGACATACAACATCTGTTGGTAATATTTGGGATTATACATATGATGGATTAGGGAATAGAGTCCAAAAACACTTTGATACCTCCATAGAACGGTACGTAACTGATACGTCAAGTGATCTCCCTCGAACTTTGGCAATAGCTAGTGGATACGGATCAGGAGGCGTTATAAATTGGTATACTTATGGACTAAGCCTTCTGAGCGAAGGCGATACGGTGGCTTTCGCGCGCAAGTACTATTTGGAAGATGGATTGGGTAATATACGATTCTTAACAAGTGATACTGGTTCTAAAAAAACATCTACAAATTATGATCCATTCGGCAATGTGCGTTCGTCATCTGGAAGCTTGCCTCCATTCCAATTCCAAGAGCAGTGGAAGGATGAAGAAAGTAAATTATATTTTCTGCGAGCACGGTACTATGATCCAGAACTCGGCCGATTCATAAGTAGAGATCCAGTCAAAGGCCCGCTCACTCTGCCCCAATCCCAAAACCCATACGCATATGCCCTGAATAATCCTGTGATTTACAGTGACCCTTCTGGATTATGGTATATAGATGTTGGAGTCTCTAGTGGAATAATTGGTCCATTGGGTGGTGGTTTCGGTGTACAAGTTAATGACCAAGGATGGACTCCATATGTTTCAGGAGGGGCAGTTACTCCAGGTAAAGGAATTACTGTAACATACTCACCAGACGATCCTCAACAAAATTCAACTACTGTAAATTTTGCAGGAAATGCTATTGTAGCATTCAGTGCGAGCTATCCTTACGCAAATGGACCTGTACCAGTTCTTTCTGGAGAGTTTGCGGTAGGTTTAGGAATCCCAGTCGGTCTTTCAGCAACTGTAAATCACACCTTTAGTACCTTTTGTTGGAAGTAAGGTTGTGGACAAATATGACGATCGATAAAATTCTTGATATATTTGCCATCTTAATAGGAATGTTTTTTGCAATTAGATTTAGATATCTTGGTAGAATTGCAATAGAACAAAGAAAGCGATTGAATAGGATTCTTCCATTTCGACAATCCGAGAATGACTTTGATGAGTTTGCAGTTATAATAACACAGTTCATGTTTTTACTTATTGGCATATTATTTTTCGTAGTTGGGTTAGCAAAATTATTTAAGTAAATAACTTTATTAAATTTGTTTAGATATATTGTAATCTATGCACCAATGAATTAAAGATATGAAGAAATGTACGTATTTTCTTTTGTCACTACTTTTATTTTTCACTTTATTTCCTTCGGTCTTCCAAGCCGCAATCGCCCCGCAAAAAGCGTATGCTGAAGAAAATTGTATTTATTATGTTTATGAAGTGGGAAATAAAGTCCGATCTACCGAATACGATCCATTCGGTAACTGGAGATCAGCAATCGGTCAGGCAAATATCCATATGCTCTATCAGGGTCAACAACAAGATCCAGAAAGTTCACTCTATTATTTAAGAGCTAGATATTACGACCCATTGATAGGTCGCTTCATTTCCAAAGACCCAGTAAAAGGCCCGCTTACTCTCCCCCAATCCCAAAATCCATACGCACACCCTGAATAACCCAATCAACCTTTCTGATCCGTCGGGAAAAGACGCATTAGGGATTTGTGGAGCTGTAAATGTAGGCTTAGCAGTTTTCGGGACATGTTCTCTTTGTGCTGTCGTAACTTGGGATAAAGATAAAGGTAAACAGTTTGGTTTTACATTCAGCGCTGGAGGTGGAGGCACTACGGGAATTGCATCAGGGATAGGTCCTAATGTTTTATATTCGAATGCAAATAATTTCCAACAGATTAAAGGTCAGGATATTTTCGGTGGAGGTTCAGTTGAAATATGGGGTGTCGATGTCAGTGTGGATAAAGATGATCCGAATATCAAAACTATTACAACAGGCCCATCGTTTGGCCCCGATTATAGTCCACCGTTTGCGTCTGGTGAATTCCACGGTGGTTCTACTTATACTTGGACGTTGCCTTTAGTAAATTTCTGAAATCCATTAATATTGATCTATAATTTTATGTATGATTAGCGGAGATCTAATTCCATTAACATTTTTTTTACCATTTCTTATTGCGAGTATCTTATTTATAAAAACATACATGGAGTATATAAAGTTATATCGAGAGAAGAAGAATCCAAATTATCCCTTACTACCCAATGAAGCTTCTGTTTACTTCAATATGGATCCTATTGGTTTTATAAAAAAATTACCTGCTATGCCTTTTTTAAGATGGAAAATAATCTTTGAACAACATAAAGATCAGGAATTAAATGAATCTTCGTACAGGACCCGTAAGTTCTTTTGGATACTTATGATTGTTATGATAGGTGATTTTTTTCTACATTTTTTAGCGTTGTATTTTAATTTATTTAGCTTATGAATATAGAGAAAAAAGTTCTCCTGTACGGTTTCATTATTGCTTTTATTACTATTGTTTTTCTCAGTTTGGTTTATCAGACTGTCGGCGCTCAGTCGTTAGATCCTACAAGCGTTCCAACGCCTAGCAATCTTATCAGTGAACCAACTATTACCCAAGAACCTTGGCCAACAAAAGCAGTTCCCACGCCAAGGCCATATGACTGGTGCAACGAAAATGGATGTGGATATAACCAGTACTACAAGTTGCCAGATCATAATTCTGGTAGTGGTAGTTTCGAATCGGTTTACGTTGGGCAAAAACAAAGTCAAAATCAATCGCCTACGCCCACCCTTATCCCTACCCAGGAGTCTGCAGTTAAAGGAGATACAGCATTTCCTAAAATAAGTTCTGCTCCGGTTAAATCTTCTCAGAAACTTTCTTCGACAATTTCACCTAAACCAAAAATGAGTACTCCATCTGCTATTCCTACAAAAAAGTCGTCTTCTATATCTCAAAAACAACAATCGTTCATGACAAAAGTATGGAGTTTGATTCTTGGTTTTTTTGGCTACAGAAAATAAATCTCATTTGAAAACTTCAGAAACAATTAAGTCCTCTCTCCTTTCCTTATTTATAATCTGGAAGCCAAGGATTGACTTCCAGAGAATACTTAAGGAGTTGGCGTGGGTGTAATTACCACCTCACAGTTTGATACATCTCCACCTTCACAGGTGTCTGTATCAGCTCCTCCATTGACACCTGACTTTCGCAAAAATTTAATTTTACCACTAAATTAGCCACAATTAACCAAATTCCAGGACACTAATAGGCACGTTTTAATCTACAATGGAATCATGGCTTTCATTCGCAAAGTTAAAACTTCAAGTGGAGCTACTGCTGTACAAATTGCCCGTAAGTCATCTGGCCGTATTGTGGAAATCAGACACATTGGTAGTGCGCACACCGAAGAAGAACTTAAGGTTTTGATGTTTCTGGCCAAAAAGCGTTTGCAAGGAGGCCAGCAGTCATTGTTTCCTGATCCTGAAAGATCCTCTTTTAAGATTGGACTTAAACAGTCATATTCCCATCTTTTGTTTCAGGTCTTAAAAGAACAGTATCAAAGTTTAGGTTTTTCCAAATTGGATGATGAATATTTTACCCGCCTGTGCATTGCCAGAATCGTAGAACCAACTTCCAAGCTTGATAGTTTACGGGTACTAGCTGATCTAGGAATTGAAGGCTTGAGTAAAGACCAACTATACCGTTGTCTGGTAAGGGTAGTCACTCAAGACTACCGGACATCAATCTCGAGAATATGTTTTGGCAAGGCTGCCAGTCAGGGCTTAAGCCTCGTACTGTATGATGTTACCAGCCTTTACTTTGAAATTCAGCAGGAAGATAACTACCGACGGTCAGGTTTAAGTAAGGAGCGGCGTTTGGAACCCCAAATTATCATAGGTCTATTAGTCGATCAGAACGGTTTTCCTTTGGGACTACAGAGTTTTGAAGGCAACATTGCTGAAACGAAAACTATTCTTCCAGTCATCGAAGCCTTTCGAACCGAGCACCACCTAGATACAATAACTGTTGTTGCTGATGCTGCCATGTTAAGCCTGAAAAATCTTGAAGCACTATCTTACGCAGGTTACCACTACATTGTTGGCTCCCGTCTTTCCAAAGTCCCCTACGACATTGCTCAGTGCCAGAAACAAAAGCCCCTTGCTGATAACCAAATAGTAGTTACCCGCAAAGATAACTACAAGGTTATTTACCAGTACCGAACCAAGCGAGCAGCTTTAGATCTCAAAAACATTGAAGAACAAATAGCCAAAGCCAGAAGGATCGTGGATGGCCAAGCTCCTCTGAAAAGAAATCGTTTCCTATCTCTTAAAACCCAAGGCAAGAAGTTAAACAAGGTGTTAATTGACAAAGCTTATGCTCTGGCAGGGATTAAGG
>Ga0213870_1000094_pt1 | contig 43906 bp, 43 predicted proteins | sample WICALVC2017_Meta_FD_160119 | JGI IMG/M metagenome (GOLD analysis project Ga0213870, IMG submission 160119) | Freshwater microbial communities from subterranean cave lake in Wind Cave National Park, South Dakota, United States - WICALVC2017 | ecosystem: Environmental > Aquatic > Deep subsurface >...
GTCTCGGTGTGGTCGGCAAAGATGACGCGGACTTTTGCGTCACGGAGTTGCGCTTCAATTTCCCGCGCATACGCCTCGTGGGGACCGGCAACAGGAAGAATCGCCACCTGCACCGGCGAGAGCCACAAGGGGAAGTGACCTTTGAAGTGTTCGATGAGGACACCAATGAATCTCTCGAACGAACCGAAGATGGCACGGTGCATCATCACGGGGCGTTTCTTCTGGCCATCGGCATCAACGTACCTGAGGTCAAAGCGCTCGGGCATGTTGTAGTCGACCTGTGGAATGGTTCCGAGTTGCCACTCGCGCCCGAAGATGTCACGGACGACAAGATCAATCTTCGGACCGTAGAAGGCGGCCTCTCCGACAGCTTCGACGAAGGAAAGGTTCATCGTTCGGAGCGCTGAACGCAGAGCACTCTCCGCAACAGCCCAGTTCTCCTCCGTTCCGATGTACTTCTCCTTATTCTTCGGATCGTGGAGACTCAAGTGGAGACTGAATTCCTCAAATCCGCATGTCCGGTAAATGAGGAATGAGAGGTCAAGGATGCCGAGGACTTCCTGTTCAATCTGATCCGGACGCAAGAAATGGTGGGCATCATCCTGTGTGAACCCGCGGACTCGCGTGAGTCCTCCGACCTCTCCACTCTTCTCGTACCGGTAGACCGTCCCGAACTCCGCAATGCGGATCGGAAGATCACGGTAGCTATGAGATTCTGACCGGTAGATCTCCACATGGTGTGGGCAGTTCATGGGCTTTAAAACGTAGTCGCTGTCATCTGCCTCAATGATCGGGAACATGTGCTCTCGGAAATGTGAGAGGTGACCGGATTTTTTGTAGAGATCGGCACGCCCGATGTGCGGCGTGTAAGCAAAGCTGTAGCCGCGGCGCTTAAGCTCTCCGCGGATCCACTGCTCGAGTTCCTGGCGGATGATCGCGCCGCGAGGAGTGAGCATCGGAAGACCTGGTCCGACAACCTCTGAAAGGAGGAACATCCCCAGTTCTCGTCCGAGGATGCGATGGTCGACCTTTGCGGCTTCCGCGCGCGCCGTGAGGTACTCCTCGAGCTCCGCTTTACTTGGAAATGCGGCGACGTAGATCCGCGTGAGCTGCTCCCGTTTCTCATCCCCTCGCCAGTATGCGCCCGCGAGGTGAGTGATTGTGAACCCGTCGGCAGGAATTTCGCGGAGATTTTCGACGTGACCTCCCTTGCAGAGATCAATAAAGGTCTCTCGCCCCGCTGGATCGACATTCGCGTAGTGCGTGACCTCCTTAACCTTCTCCTCCCTCTCGAGATCTTCGATGAGCTCGACTTTAAATGGTTGCGTATGGTCTTTCCAAAACTTCTTTGCTTCCTCTACAGAGAGAGTCTCACAACGGAAGGTCTGGCCTTCTTGGAGAATACGCTGCATCTCCTCCTCGATCTTCGGGAGATCCTCACTGGAGATCGGTTTCGGGAAGAGAAAATCGTAGTAGCACCCAAAGTCCACCGGAGGACCGATGGCAAGTTTCGTCTGTGGGTAGAGCTTCAGCACCGCCTGTGCGAGCACATGCGCGAGGCTGTGGCGCATCTTGTAGAGCTCTTCAGCGGATGTGCCCTTCTGCTTAGACATGACGAAAGACTACCAGAAACCCCTCCCCCTAATGAAGCCTGCCGGCAGGCAGGCTACTTCGTCACCCAGAGCTCCTGCTCGACGGCCCGCACCTCCCGGAGGAGCAGGTGATCATTCTGGAGCCGCTCCTCGATCTTTGCGACGGCATTCATGACGGTCGTATGGTCGCGGTTGCCGAAGAGCTCTCCAATCCTGGTCAAGCCGACATCGAGGTGCTTGCGCGCGAGGTACATCGCGATCTGCCGCGGGATGAGGATCTGTCGAACGCGTGACTGCCCGGTCATCTCCTGAAGGGAGACGGAGTAGTAACTGCTGACTTTCTCGAGGACATCCTGGAATGTTATGGCGCGCTTCGGCGGCAGCAGGAAACCAACCTTCTCTTCCTCGGCGTACGGATCCTTGCTCAGTCGACAGAGAATCTCCGCAATGCTCTTCACGGTCGGCATCCGCTGCTCGAGTTCATAGAGCGCAACAGCCTGCATGAGGATCCCCTCGAGCTCACGAACATTGCGTGTCACGTGCTCGGCGATGAACTCGAGAACGGACCGGTCAATAAAGAGCTGGTACTCGGCTACTTTCTCCGTGAGAATCGCAAGCCGCGTCTCGTAGTCGGGAACGCCCACATCCGCGATCATTCCTCGCTCGAAGCGGGAGTTGAGGCGCGCCTCGAGTTGCAGTTCCCGCGGTGGGTGGTCGGCCGAGATGATGATCTGCTTGCGTTCCTCGTAGAGGGTGTTGAAGGTGTGGAAGAACTCCTCCTGCGTGCGCTCCTTGCCAGCAATGAACTGGATATCGTCGATGATCAAGACATCGACACGACGGTAGCGGTTCCTGAGCTGCTCCCATCGGTTGTGCCGGTGCGCCTCGACAACTTCATTCGTGAACACTTCGGAAGTCGTGTAGAGAATCGCCGCCTGAGGCCGCTGCTTGAGGACAGCATTGCCAGTCCCTTGAAGGAGGTGCGTCTTCCCTAAGCCCACCCCTCCGTAGATGAAGAGAGGATTGTACTTTCCACCCGGCTGCATGGCGACGGCCATGCAGGCCGCATGGGCGAGACGATTCATAGATCCGACGACGAAGTTCTCGAGGGTGTAGTGGAGATTCAGCATTTTGCTGACGAGCCCCTCACCGAGTTTCACTTCCTGCCGGCCGGGGAGCTTGCGCCGCTTCGGTTCCGGGAAGTACTCGAGGAGATCGATCGTCCGATCACGGTTATCCTTGAGACCAACATCGACCTTGTAGACCACCTGCTGAATCTGTGGATCGAACTCCTTAGCACACTGGAGGGTGAGGCTGCGGTAGTGTTCGATATGCCAGCTGAGGAACATCGGGAGCGGAAGCCCAACGACGAGTGTTCCTTGGTCGCAGCTTAAGGCGGCCGTATCGCGGAACCAGGTGACGAAGGGCATCCGCTGGATCTGCGGTTCGATGCGACGGAGGATCTCGATCCAGAGTTCCTGGAGTCTCGCAGTCGGTGCCGATGGTGCCGATGGTGCCGATGGTGCCGAGGCAGTGACAGCAGGATTCATCAAAAGAGACGGAGGATGTCGTGGTACGTGATGAGAAGGATGAGGAAGATGAGGAATGCGAATCCGATCGCATTCGCCGCGAGCTCAAAGCGTCGATTCGCGGGCCGTTGGCGGACGGCCTCCACGAGGACAAAGAGGAGTCTTCCGCCGTCGAGCGCCGGCAGCGGCAGGATGTTGAGGACAGCAAGGCTCAAACTGAGGAGAGCGATGAGGCGGAGGTACGTCGCGAATCCCTCTTGAATGGAGGCATGCGTGAGCTGCGCGATGCCGACAATTCCTGTAATCCCTTCAGGAACGGTCCCCGTCCGCGCGAGGGAGAAGAAGAGCCGAGCCATGCCTGCAACCGTCTGCACGGTCACCACGCGCGCTTCACGAAGTGACAGGAGCAGTGCCGAGGCGAGCGAGCGTCGGGGCGACGAGAGCTCCTGTGGGAAGGGACGCAGGACAACACCGGCACGACCGTCCTTCAACGGAATCGTGAACGTCTTCTCCTCGGAGAAATTCTCTCCCGTGAGGAGAGTGTAGGTCACACGCTTCTTCCCTTCCTGCATCGTCGCTACGTGCTCGGGTGAGGGAACGGACTGATCGTCGAGACGGAGGAGAATACTGTCCTTTGGAACACCAACCTGCGCTGCCCCCCCTCCACTGACGATATCATCGATCAACACCACCGCTTTCAGGTGAATCTCTCCGCGCTGCGCCGCTGCTTGCATCTCTTTGAAGGAGAGATACGTCGGAATCCAGCGCCCGACCGAGAACCCGAAACTGAAAATAACGAGTGCACAGAGGAAGTTCATCGCAACTCCCGCTGTGAGGATCGCAACCCGTGCAGGGACCGAGACGCTGTTGAAGCTTCCACGTCGCGACCGCTCGGCTTCCGTCGTTGCATTTTCACCCTGGAGTCGGACGAACCCACCGAAGGGAATCCAATTCAAGGAAAAGACTGTCCCACCAGAGACGAAGAGAGCCTTCGCACGTGGTGGGAGCCCAAACCCGAACTCCTCGACTGTCACCCCGGCCTTCCGCGCAGCGATGAAATGTCCGAACTCATGGAAGAGCACAAGAACAGTCAAGAGAGCGAGAAACGCCAGCCCGGAGAGAATGATATCCATTGGCTTCTTTAAGAGCAGAACGTAGGTTCCACGATGAAGCAGAACCTGCAGTGGAGGGTGATCCTATCGGTACAGTGGAAAACTGCAAAGTTTTCCACATGAGATTTCCTTGCTGATTACAGAAAAATGGCGAGATGTACTCTTGCTCTATCTTGAAAACGAATGAGCTATAACCTTGCCACTATGAGGAGTAACTAGCCCTGTGCAAGAACGAGACCCTCGACACGCAAGACTCCCCCCTTCTTGAGCGCCTCAGCACACGCATCGAGGGTCGCACCGCTCGTCGAGACGTCGTCGATGAGGAGGACGGACGAAAGTGCGATCAACGCTGATGGTCGCATGACAAATGCCCCGTCCACGCCTTCGAAGCGCTCTCGTCGATCCTGTGCCGAGACTTGCCGCCCCAGCCGAACACGCCGTAGCAGATGCAGAAGTTGCCAACCGCGCTCACGGGAAAGGACCTCTGCGAGGAGTTCGGCTTGATTGCATCCTCGGGAGAACTTCCGTAGCCAATGCAGAGGAACAGGGCAAACCACCGGGCGCTCTCGGACCATGAGAAGCGACGAAGCTTCGACGAGCAGACGGCCGAGTTCTTCCGTGAGAGGGATGACCCGCCGGTACTTCCACGTGTGGATCGCCGTTCGAAGGAGCGTGGATTCCTTAAAACTCCCGGCCGCAACGATGCGATCAATATGCTTGAGCCCACGCGCACGGAGCACGAGCGTCTCGTGCACAACGGGAAACGACCGCAACTGACGTCGCTCCTCCTCCGTGATCCACTCCCCCTCCCTTCCCATGAGGGAGTGGCGCGGGAACAGGAGATCGAGGAGGTGATTGAACATACGGAAGTTTTTACTTGCACTGGAAGTTGAACCTGCTACACTCTCTGTGTTCACGATGAGGGGGCATCCCTAAGGATTCGTCCGACCGGTACTCCCCCTCACTTTTTTAAAGGCGATATTTTCTCGGAGATCTGACATGAACGTAAAGTAACGCTGGAAACGACGTAAAAGAGCTGAGTATTTCCAGCGATGGGGTACGAGCAAACGCAATAGTTTCATATGGTTTTCGAGGTGTTCTAAGAGACAATAAAAATCGCCATCGCCCGAAGCTATGACTGCTTTGTCATAGTGACTCCATTCGATCATCGTGTGTAGCACCAGCTCAGCATCGACATTCCCCTTGATAATGAGCTTGCGATCTTTCTTCAACTCAAGCGTTGGCTTAAAAATTAGAACGAAACCAGCTTCTTGCAAAGCCTTGTAAAGCCGTTCATTTCCTGGAAGATACCCAATGAATGTAAACGCTTTTGTGACACCATACTTATCCTTCAGGTACCGTCGGAACCTCCCCCAGTCAATTTTCCATCCTTGATCGCGCACAGAGAGATGGACGTTCTGTGTGTCGATGAAGGCGTAGATGCGTAGAGGCGCCACACCAGGAAATAAGCACAAACCAAGCAAATGATTTCCTCAATGGAAACCTGAAATTTTGTGAGATGGCAAGTTGTGTGTGTCGTAAGCGCTCGCGGGCGTTCTATGCCTCTGTGGAACACCTTGAGCATGCTATGCTTTAAAGTGGGCAATTAGCTCAGCTTGGCCTAGCCGCGCTTTGCGCGGCGTGATTGAAAATACGCGCTGCGCGTTCGCCGTTGCTGTGTAGAATGGGATAGTCCGGGCAATTAGCTCAGCTTGGCTAGAGCGCCACATTGACATTGTGGAGGTCAGTGGTTCGAGTCCACTATTGCCCACCAGTCATCACATTTACCCTCCTGCAAAGCTTCCCTAAATGGACTTCTTAGCTTGCAGACTAGCTTTCCATCAATAACAGCGTAGTTAGAAGCAATAGCTTTCAGCATAGCCTCCCGAATTTGCAGAGATCCATGTGGTAGCACTTTCTCAGTCATTTCAGGAGTTCAAAGAATCGAATGACCTTTTCCACCCATGTACTGCGCTCTTCATGGGCTTCGCTAAGTTGGGCAAATAGGCAATATGATACTGCGAGCTGGCGAAATGAACGACAGTCTATACAATGGAAATCCTGACGGATTCCTTAACTTTCCATAATGCTGGCTTTCCTACACCTGCTATACGAATTGGCTTTGTCCCTCTCAATTGAATGTCTTTCCTGAGCAAAATCATCAAATGGAGATTGAAGCCCGCTACTAGAAGCGCGTGCAAAACACAACATGCCCTCTTTCACGCCGTACAAATTCATGAACCTGGATTCAGTAAAAACGAGTATTTGGCCAAGGCTCTTGATAAGAGGCATAAGAAGAACACACATGATTCCCACGTTGAATATGAGGACGGCGGAAGCATAGATTTCACAGAGAGTGCTGGCCTGATTCAAGCTATCAAACAAATACTTTCCATAGAATTCTTGCCCTTACTGCATCAATTTGAGGAAGGTGAAAAGAAAGAGATCATGGAAACAGTCATGAGGGAGGTAGACAAATATTTTTCAGGTGTGACATGTGAAGAGTTATGAATAACCTAGCAGCCCCACTTTTGTGGACTCCTCTTTTCTCGTGGTAGATGAAAAGACTATTCTTTGCTAAGGTACAACCGCGCTGTGGAGGATCGAATCGGCCATCCGCACAGCCTACAGCAAGACACTGTAGCGCGGGGATTTGGCAAAGTTCTTGAACTTGGAGGCGCGATATGTGATGAGATGGCAAGTATCCGTATGAATACTCAGTCGGAAATTCCCCTAGAGGATGATTGACCATAGTCGTTCCTCTTTTCACCATGCGCTGAGGGTGAAATAGCTCAAATTTCTTGAGCATTATGCTTTTTGCCTGTGGGCTTTCTTTATTCCAAGTATTGGCCAAATCACATAATACAGAGGCACTTCATTACCAGGCACTCACGTGTCATTTTTGAAACTTTTGCATAACAGGAATCATGCGTAAGTCTCTTGCCTTAGCAGAGAAAACGCGCCTTCCGTCATGCTATGAGTTTCGTTGACCTCAGTTCTCACATCGTACAGTTTTGACCACCACGTGGCGAGCAAAGCGAGCTTTACGTGGCTTCTTGGGGCGCACCCACGTGGCACAGCCAAGGAGAACTCCAAACCACGCTACACTGAATTCCATGTTTGGATTCACGCGCGAGGAACTAAGGGCACTCAAATCACTCAAAACCCCGCGAAAAATTCAGGACTTCCTCGAGGAGCTGCCGATCAACTTTGAGGAGAAGGGAGAAACGTGCATGTCGCCTCGTCGAGTCCTTCGTGAACACACAGCGCACTGTATGGAAGGAGCGATGCTTGCTGCCGTGGCGCTTCGCCTCACGGGACAAAAACCCCTCGTCTTCGACCTCACATCCGCATCCCACGATGAGGATCACGTCGTGGCTCTCTTTCGCGAAGGTGCATGCTGGGGAGCCATCAGTAAGACGAACCACGCAGTGCTTCGGTACCGTGAGCCGATTTACCGGACAATCCGAGAGCTCGCCCTCTCGTACTTCCACGAGTACTTCGATGACGAGGGAAGGAAAACACTCCGATCGTTCTCGATTCCAGTCGACCTCTCGAAGTTTGATCGCCGCGGGTGGATGACAGCAGAGGAAGACGTCTGGTACATCCCGGAGTTCCTCATAGAGGTTCGCCACTTCCCGTTCCTGACACCGCGGCAGCTCCGTACTCTCCGGCGTGCCGACCCGATCGAGTGCAAAGCGGGTACACTCACGCAGTGGAAGAAAAAGACATAATCATAGAAATACGCAAGTAATGCCCCATGGGCAGAAACAGGATTTTGAGCTACAATAATAGGATTTTGGAGACAAATACCCAAACGAGAGCCGGCCGCTCGCCACAGGTGCCTGCAGCGCCTCCACATCTGCGTTGGAGTGCGCCAGTCATGCCACACCACGAGCGCTCGCTGCGGTGGTACCTCCTCGCAGGGGCCCTCGTCCTCGGTGGCGCAGCGTACGGACTTCTCAGTGGTGCGTGGAGTTTCACGTTGGTCCTTCTCCTTACCGGAGGGATCTACTTCCTCGTCCGCGAAACCCCGCCCCCTGTGAAGACAATCGAGATCTACAAGGAAGGATGTTCGTATGCGGGTGAATTCTTCCCCTGGACCGAGTGCAAAGAGTTCTGGCTCCTTGCAGGGCCTCGCTACACCGAACTCCACATCGAAAGAAAGGGCTTCTGGAAATCGGATGTTGTGATCCAGACTGGAAACACAGACCCTCACCTCCTCCGTGCCGTCCTAGGAGAACTGCTCCCTGAGCGTGCCAACGCCCAAGAAAGACTACTTGACACTATTATTCGTATCTGTAAACTATAGATGTCTCGCGTGCGCAAGTTCATCACTACGCATTTTGCAGAGAACGGCCCTCCCGAGAGGGAGCGGCGCGAGCTTTGGTTTACGAAGGATCCCCAAAAAAATAAGGACACGTTACAGAGTGAGGGAGGTGTTGAGAGAGGACGCCCGCACGAGCAACGTGAGGAAGCACCGGGAGCAGGCATCACACAACTTCGCGAGCGCCTGACCGTCGTCGTTCCCGAAGGAACGATTCCGGAGATCGAGAGGGTATATGGCTCTGAGGAACTCTGGGAGCAGGCGGTCGGTTGGCCCCCCCTACGCACAAAGATCGAAGAAGAGCTAAGAAAGCGAGGATGTGAACTCCCCTTCGAAACACCTGATGGCAAGACCATCGAGCAGCAACTCCTCGATCAGGGAATCGTGAGTCCCGAGCAGAGAGCGGCAGTCCTACGGGAACTCATCAGTCAGCATCCCGACGTCGTCCTCAATTTCACTCAGTACCTCGAGCAGCGCCTGAAACAGCACGATGAGTACCTGCGTATCGAGGAGTACAAACTGAACCTCCTCTCCAATGAACACAGAAGCAAAGGAGGCAGCTACTCTGTGAAACTACAGCAGTTCGCTGCAGAACAAGAGCTCGCCGAGACAGAACAAGATGAACGTGAGCAGGAACGCCACGAACAGGAGGCGAGAACATTGCGGAAAGACCTTCTTGATCAATTCCCTGAGGGGAAGTCACGAAATGCCGTTAGCTTCCTCCTCGATCAGTGGTGGGCTGCTACACGGAACAGCCGCAAGTTCGGCCTAAGTAGCCGCTGGAGAGAGCCCCTCACACGCGAGGAGGAGGAAAAAACTCGCACACTGTACGTCGCATCACTCTCCGAGAAGACAAGCACTCTGCGCCGCTACCTCGATGCGCAGCTCCGGACGAAAGCAGAGGAACTTCGCGCGAGAAGCAAGCAACTGTGGGAGGAGGTTCAGGCAAAAATCAAAGAAGGGGCAAAGCCCGAAGACCTCACTCTCGGCGGAAAGCCCAACCGGTCGTGTGCAAACACTCGAGCCCTCGCCCTCTGGGGAATCGGCATCGACTCGCTCGAGCAGGCGTTCACGGACGCCTCCAATCGCCTTCTCACGATCAAGCGAACGGAAGGGGGCACGAAACCACCTCCTCTCCCCGAGCAAAAGGAGTTCCTCGATCACGCCGAGGAATCCCTAAGGCACCTTGAACAGATGACCGATCGCCTCAGTGGTGGCTTGAAACGATTCGTCACGACCGAGAGGCGGGAACAAGAAGAGACCGAGCGGTGGGCGATCGACACCGCGAAGCGCCTGCGTATGATGATGTCCCGAAGGGTCTTCGATGAAGAGAAATTCCGAGAGTTCCTCGGCGATGAACTCTGGGGCTTCCTCGTGAAACTTCACGAAGGATGGATTGATAAACAAGGACGCGAGCACGCCAGTATCGATTGCTACGCTGATGCGGAGGGTAACCCAGAGAAACTTGCTCAGATTCGGAGTGATCCACTGCTCCGCATTACGGGGACTGACGCATTCTCCGACGTACGCATCCAAGAGGCGATAACGTCTCAACTCCTTGTCCTTGAGTACGACCTCGAAGGGGCACTCAAGGATAAGCGAAAACTTGAGATGTGCCAGAAAGTCCACCTCAAACCGGAGGAGCTACACGAGCGGGACGTACACGCACAGCATGAGCTCGAGACGGTTCATGCGTCCCTCCTCGCGAATCCCGCTTTGGGGCATCCAGTCTGCAGCACACTCGGCATTCGTGAGCAACTCGAGGGAAAGATCCGCACACTCACATTCACTCTACAATCTTTGACGGGAAGTGATCCGGCTCTCAAGCAAAAGACCCTCGAAGCCCTTCCCAAAGCCGAGCAGAACCCCCAAGAGCAACTCATCACGACAGAACTTGAGCTCGAGAAATTGAAGGACTGTGATGCGATGCTCCGCAGCATTCGTGTGGAGTACATCCCTGCCGGAACGGGGAACCTCCCCGCCGGCATGGATGGATGGTACAGCTATGACTCGGAAACAATCTACGTCGATCAGAATCTCGCCGCGGATCAGCGAGCCGACACCGAGGAGCACGAGCGTGGTCACGCAATCGTCGACATTCTCTCACGGAGATCTCGAGTCTTCCCCCTGCTAATTCCGACATTCTACGAGGAGCTCGAAGCCGAGTACTCGCACAAAACCGGTGAAAAAGGACAGCTCCGTAATCTCCTCGAGCACGTTGGTGAACGCTGGAAGATCAAGGAGACGGTGATGGCGAAGCTTATCCAGAAGTTCAAGCATGAGGGGTGGGATGACAAACTCGCAGAGGAGAAGGCAAGGGACTTCTACCTCCGACACATGGTCATTGACGAGCTTGTGAATAAGCATGCGACACGCCGAGGGTGCGCACGTCCACAGGGGGTGGATGAGACATCCGAAGGAGCTGAAGCCGAGCGCGAGCTCTTCTCTCTGCTGAATCAAATGCAGTCAGGGATGCCATCGGTAACGGCGGATGAAAAGTTGGCCTCTGAACCACTCAACCTCAACATTGGTCTTCCACAGCGACACGAAGAGGAGGAACAAGCAGAACGCGATGAAGGACTACCACCGGAGGAAGCAAAGCGCCATAACCCGAAACAGGACCTCCTCGAGACCGCACAGAACATTCAGAAGATGAAGGCATTTGCGGAGCAGTACCCCGACTCTCTGCAGTACCTGCGGGGGCCGATCGCAGACGCAGAGCATTGGTATGACCGACTCAATACGATCCTCATTGAAGGACGAGATACTGATGGGACGCCGTTCCCGCACGCCGATCAGCACCAAGGTTTCATCAATGCGGTAAAGGCATTGAAGAAATACACAAGGGAGAAGGTCGACAAGATCGAAGAGATCAAGATTAAGATGCTCGACATCAGTAAAGTTTCACCGACGCGGCACGTGGGGAAGCGCTTCCGGGTCCTCAGCATCCTCGATATCATGAAGATCTACCAAAACATCAAAGAGGATATCATCACCATCTGGCAACGACGCCAGGATCGGGCGCTCAGTGAAGTCGGTGATGCAATCTTCGGGATCTTCCCCGATAACTGGCTCTACGTCGGGCAGCTCAAGCAGTACCACAAGCGGCGGTACTCAGGGGCGGAACTTGAAGCCGTCGAGAAGTGGGTGAAGGCCCTCGAAAACGAAGACAGTCACACTCTCCTCGAGACGATCCCGTACACAAATAACCGTGATCAGGTGCGTGGCATCATCGAGCTCCTCTCAACGAAACGTGGAGAGATGGACTGGAACCATGAAGGGGTTTGGCGCAAACTAATGGAATTTTCCGGCTACAACATGCCGATCGAAGCGTGCAAGGGAGACGCGATGCTCCGGGACACGTGGCTGCGGAGGATGATCACCGAGATTTGGCATGACAAGGAAAAGTTCGATGAATGGCGAACAGCGAACGACAGCAAGTACAAGAGTGCCATGGCAGATTTCACGCCTACCGTTGATGCACTCTCGAATAGACCACAAGGCATGGGCGCCGAGCTCCAGAGGCAACTTAAACTCTTCGTGGAGTGGGATAAAGCCGGTCGACGCTACAAGCTCCCCTACGATATCAAACCGCAGCGCTACGAGGAAGTTATCGACTATGCGATTCGGATGGGAAAGATGTCGATGGAGCAAAAGTTCTATTACCTCGTCCGAGGAATTGCCGTAGGGCTCCTTTCCGCAGATCGCCTGAACGTCATCGAATCAAAGTACCTCAACCTCTTCCCTTTCCTCGACTACTTCTACCAAAGGAATAACACGCTCCCTGAGATTAAAGCACTCGCAACACAGCTCACCGAGAGGGTAGGAGGGGAAGACACCTACCAACCAGGCATCCGAACAACTGTCTGGCTCCAACTCCAGAACGCACGGGATGCAAACGTAAAGTTCCGTCTCTCGAAAGGAGTCGGGAAGGCAAACGCCGAGAACATTGACCACGAGGACATTCCCTTCTTCGTCTCACAGTTCGACTGGAAGAAAGTCGACTCGCTTGCAGACGTCATCAGCGGTACACGACAGAAGACAACCGATGAGGGTTGGAAGAACGCGTACGCAGGATTTAGCTCGAAACTCAAGGTGTTTGGTAAACTTGCTGCAGCAGAAGGCTTAGGGATTGACCGTCTCACAAAAGCAGATGCCGCAGACCTTGCGCAGACAATCGTGGCGTACCTCCACATGGATAACATTTTGACGCGAAATGGTGCAGATAAACCCGGGAGACCACGACTCACTGAAACTGACTACAGTAACCCCTCGCCCTCCCTCGCAAGAGATCGCACTGTGGGAGAGTACCGTCTCCAACTCAATAGGCTCACTCGAGAACTGATCACTGCACCTGCAATCCGCGCAGCCATCGAAAACAATGCGGATTGGCGACGGAAGGTAGACGAACTTCATGATCGAGATGCGCAAGGGGCCATCACACGAGAGTTCACACTTGAGGACTACATCAGGGGATTGGAAGAGGGAGGAGCACTGCGCAAGAACAATTCGCAAATCTCCGCGAAAGCCCATGACGCAACCGAGGTCTTCTCGAGTGTCTTCGAACGAGCCATACTCGATAAACTCGATCTGTTTAAGAGGATCCTCCGAGGGCATTCGGATGATCTCCTCGAAGAGCTTGGCAGCGAGGGTCAAGTGACCGACGCGAATGTCCAGCAGGCACTCCGTGGGCGCGCACAGGTTCAGCGAATGGGGGAAGCGGGGCGAGCGGCCTGAAGTAATTGCGGATGTGAGGAATGCAGGGCATCCTGAGCACAATGCAGATTCGGATTCAGCGTGTCGATCAGAGTCTCCCGCTCCCGCGGTTTGAATCCGAAGGAGCAGTGGGATTTGACCTCATTACTCGTGAAACTACCGTGATTGAGCCAGGAAAGATCGGGCTCGTCCCGAGCAATGTCATCGTGCAGGTCCCTGAAGACTACGCTCTTGTGATCCTCCCCCGTTCCTCGCTGCCGCGCCGCAAAGCCCTTGTCTGCCCGCACTCGATCGGGGTCATCGACCAGGACTACCACGGTCCCGAGGATGAAATCTGTGTGCAGGTCCAGAATATGTCGAGCGATCCTGTGACCGTCGAGCGCGGGGAGCGGATCGCCCAGGGGATCTTCGTGAAGATCGAACAAGCGACGTGGCAGGAAGTCGATTCCCACAACGCACAGACCCGTGGTGGCTTTGGATCCACCGGGACGTGAGAATCAAGAATTAGGAATTAAGAATTATGAATCATGAGACATGATGAGGTGCACTCTCGTTCGTTCCTAATTCCTAATTCATAATTCCTAATTCTTACTTCGATAGTGGTTTGCGCATGAAGGCCGGCACTTCCAGTTCGGCTTCGTCGAGCTCAACCGCGGTGGACTTGAGGCCAGCCTCGAGGCCGGGCTTCGTCTCGGCCTTCTCCGAAGCGAGTGATCGCTTGAGGATGGTTTTCAGCTGCTGTCCCGGAGCGTACGCCGCTGCGGGCATGAGTTCTTTCTCCTCGAAGCCCGTCGCAATGACGGTGACCTTCACCTGACCCGTGAAGGCCTCGTCGATCACTGCACCAAAGATGATGTTCGCCTCGGGTGCAGCGGCCTCCGTGATGATACGCGCCGCTTCGTCGACTTCGAACATCGAGAGGTCATTCCCTCCGGTGATGTTGAAGAGGATGCCCTGGGCCCCATTGATGCTGACTTCAAGGAGTGGGCTATCGATCGCGGCACGTGCAGCTTCCGCGGCGCGGCTATCACCCGTGCCATACCCGATCCCCATGAGGGCGGTCCCTGCATCCTGCATAATCGCTTTGACGTCGGCGAAGTCGACGTTCACAAGCCCGTGCTCCGTGATCAATGTGCTGATCCCCTCGATCGCGTGTTGGAGGACCTCGTCGACAACCTGGAACGCCTCGGTGAGCGGGGTCGTCTTGTCGATCAGCGACAAGATCTTGTCGTTCGGAATCGTGATCAACGTATCGACTTTCGTCCGGAGGTTCTCGAGAGCTTCATCGGCCTGCTTCTTGCGGCGGTACCCCTCGAAGCTAAAGGGCCTCGTGACGACCGCGACCGTGAGGATCCCCATGCTCCGCGCACACTCTGCGATGATGGGACACCCCCCACTTCCCGTTCCGCCGCCCAGCCCAGATGTGATGAAGAGCATGTCGGTTCCTTCGAGGGCGGCCTTGATCTCCTCGAGACTCTCCTCGGCCGCACGTTTGCCGAGATCGGGATTGGAGCCCGCTCCAAGCCCCCGCGTTGTCCCTCGCCCGATCGTAATCTTCTTCGGTGAGGGGTTGTGGTAGAGAGCTTGGATATCTGTATTGACTGCGAGGAACTCGATGCTCTGGACCTTCGCCCCCACCATTCGGGCAACGGCATTGCTGCCACCCCCACCGACACCGAGGACACGGATGACCGCGCCCGGAACCATGTCAGGGCGAACTTCCCGCGATGTGTGCTGAGGCTCCTCGCTTTTGCCTGTCGTAGTTTTGCCGGAGAAGAGAGAGCGGAATGTGTCAGACATGGTTGTGGTGGTTAGGAATTAAGGAAGGAGACTCTTGAACCAGGTACCGACGTGCTGGACCGCACGCCGCATCTGGAAGACTCCTGGGTGAAAACCGTGGTCCTCGCGCATCCCCCAAAGAAGGGTCCCGAGGGCCGTTGCATAGGCAGGATCGTCGACCTTCTCGATCACGCCACCGATCTCGACGGGGAAGCCCATCTGGACCGGCAGCCCAAGGATATCGCGTGCGAGATCAAGAACACCAGGAGCCTTGACCGCACCACCCGTGAGGAGCGCCCCCGCAGGGAGCATGCCGCTGCGGCCGATACGCTGGAGCTCATTCTTCACAAGGGAGAAGACCTCGTAGTAGCGTGCTTGCATGATCTCCGCCATGTAGCGCTTGCTGATTGTTTGAGTGTCGACCTTGCTGACCGTTGAGAGATCGATCATCTCGCGCTCACTCATCTCACTGGGGAGTACGGAACCAAACTCAATCTTGATCTTCTCCGCCGTATCGACCGACGTCCGGAGACCGATCGCGATGTCGTTCGTTACACTCTCACCGCCGAGCGGCAAGCACATAGAGTGGAGAATCGTCCCCTCCTCGAATACTGCAATGCTCGTACAGCCCGCACCGACATCGATGACAACGACCCCAAGTTCTTTTTGTCGTTTCGTCAGGGTCGCCTCAGCGGCTGCAATCGTCGCGGGAACGATTGCATCGATATCAATTCCCGCCTGATCGACACACTTCTCGATGTTCTTCACGTGCTGGATGTGACCGGTGATGATGTGAGCTTCGACTTCAAGGCGTATCCCCGTCATGCCGACGGGATTCTTGATCCCCCGCTGCTCGTCGACCGCGTACGACTTCGGTGCGATGTGAAGAATCCGACGGTTCGGGGGAATGCTGACCGCCTGGGCCGCCTCGAGCACCCTTGCGACGTCGTCGACGGTAATCTCCGCACCAGAGATCGCAATCACTCCACGGCTATCGAACGCCTCAATGTGCGACCCGCTTAAGCCAACGAACACATGGTTCACCGGCACCCCCGCCATCCGCTCCGCGTCCTCGACCGAAGAGATGATGTTATGGATGAGTTCCTCGACGTCGATGACATGCCCTTTCCGCATCCCGAGGGAGGGCGAGAGGCCGACTCCGATGACGTTCGGTACCCGATACTCCTCACGTGAACCATCAACGACTGCCACCACCACCCGCACCTTTGAACTCCCGATATCCAAGCTGGCGAGAACGCGTTCGCGTGGCATACAAAAGGTGATAGGGATGGAACGTCGGAAAGTCTAGGGAGCCCCTCAATACGCGTGCAAGCGGAATCTGAGCATCTTTGGTATTCAAGACACACACATATGATCAAAATTTCTGCTCGGGAATTTTCTCTCTCTGAAGGATTCAACTACAAAATGTGTTCAAGAAAATTCTCCCCGAATTTTGCCTGAGTACGAATTGTGCGCAGATGAAAGGAGAGAAAGGAGGAAAAGGAGAGAAAAGAGGTCGTCAGTTAAAGAGGGGCAACTGATCTTCTATAAGCGGTCCTCTAGGCGGTGCTATCCCATGCTCTGTGCTCAGGATGAAGTGTTTTTCCCCGTAAGGCGTTTCACAGAACTCCTGGAGTCGCTTCTGAAGGACCGTGAACTCGAGTTCCTGGAAGAGCATGAGAGCAGGCTCGACCGGGATCGAGCGAAGACGAAGATCTTTGAGAGGAATCGGGAGAGGGATATCGCAGACAAGCTCAGCTAGTCTTGCGCAGAAGAACGCCTGCTCACGGTCCTGTGTGAGTTTCCCGCGGATCGTCGCCTTCACCTCATCGAGGTGCGCATAGATGCCCTCGAGGGAATGGTATTTGCGAAGGAGCTCTGAAGCGGTCTTCGGTCCAATGCCCCGTACCCCTTGGAGGTTATCGGACGCATCACCAATCAATCCTTTGTAGGAGGTAATCTGCCCCGGCGTGACACCGAACTTCTCCTCGATCTCCTTCGGTCCGAGGTACTCGGTTTTCTGGTAGCCCTTGTGAGGAATGGCAATGCGAATCTTCGCGCTCGCAAGCTGCAGGGCATCGCGATCGCCGGTGACGACCGTTACCTGCATCCCCGCCCTCTCTGCGGCGCGCGCGTAACTACAGAGGAAATCATCGGCCTCGTACTGAAGGTCGCTGACGTATGCGAAGGAAAATGCATCGATGACCTCAATGATTCGTGGAATCTGGAGGTAGAACTCCTCGGGCGTTTCGGCGCGTCCTTCCTTATAGGTCTCGAGCTCCTGATGGCGGAACGTCTCCTCTCCCGCATCGAAGCAGAAGAGCAACGCATCCGGCTCCTCGGCCTTGAGGAGCGCGAGGATCATCGACGCGACCCCGAAGACGGCGTTTGTCTGCTCACCCCTCTTCGTCTTGAAGGTCGGTGGCAGTGCGTAGTACGCGCGGTACATGAGGTGATGGCCATCAATGAGGACGAGGTGTTTCATGCCGAGCGTGTAGCTTGTAGCTTGTCGCTTGTCACTCGTAGAACAAAGATGTGTCCACCATAGTCTGAAAGAGATGCAAGCTCTCTCCCATTCCAAAACACCAGATTTTTGGCTAGAATAAGAGGAAACATACACCCATGCGAGTCTCTTCTCCCGCCTACGACACGGAAATTCCCCGGCGTTACTCGATTGCAACGCTCGAGCAGAAGGTTCAGAACAAACTCACCCTCCAGCGGGAACTCGGCTGGCCCCAGGAACCGAGACGACCACTCCTCTGTCTCCCAGCGGGAATGACGGATGAGTTGGGTGGCGCTCTCCTCCTTGAGATTCTTCCTGGGATTCTGAGTCTCCCTGTCGAACTCCTGATTCTCGGGCAAGGGTCACACTCCTACGGTTCCCTCTTCACGAAGCTTGCGAAGGAGCAGGGACACCGGGTCGCGATCGTGCCCACCGAGGAGCATGCCATGCGGCGTCTGCTTGCGGCTTCAGACATCGCCCTTTTCTTCCGTGATCCCACACATCTCTCCGAGCTCTACCATTGCTTGAGTTACGGCATCATTCCGATCGCACCCGAGGTCCCCTGCTTAGAGAACTACGACCCCGTCCAAGAGAGCGGTGATGCGTTCCTGTACCCTTCGACAAGCTCCCCACTTCGCTCTTCGAGCTTCGAGGGGCAAGCAGGGCAAGCTGCTTCGACAAGCTCAGAGCAATCTCCATGGCATTTCTTCGGCTCGCTCGTGCGCGCCCTCGAGACCTACAAGCTCCCCTTCGACTGGCGGACGATCCAGCGCCACGGAATGGAAAAGGTACGATCTTCAAGCCCCCGGTCATGACTCAAGTTATTGAGCTCTTCGGCTGGTTCGGAACAGCCGCAATTGTCGGTGCCTATGCGCTAGTGAGTTTTGCAGTCCTCGATCCAGATAGTCTCCTCTACCAGTTGCTCAATGGAGTAGGGGCAACCGGCATCGTTCTTGTGTCCCTGAACAAACGTGCCTACCAACCAGCGCTCCTCAACACGATCTGGGCAGCCATTGCCGCCATCGCAATTGCGCGGGTCATCCTGTGAACGGTTGTTGGGACCTAAAGGAGTTGCTACCGTTTCAGCGGGTCAGTAGCTCAGCCTGGTCAGAGCAGTTGCCTCTTAAGCAATTGGCCGTGGGTTCGAATCCCACCTGACCCACCATGAAGTCTTGCGCAGCAAGTACTTCGGGGCTTATCCCGTGTCACCTCCGGCTACGCCGAGGTCTCACAGAGCGAAAGGTACAGCGGGGTCTCGGCGCAGCGAAGTGAAGCCGGGCGGAGCCGGCCACAGAGATCTTCAGAGACTCCGGTAGATACCGCGCCGATGTCCGACCTTCACAATCGTGACGATACGGACCCTCGTTGTCACACGATACACAATTCGGTACTGCCCCAGCCGGATGCGGAAGTAGTCCTCATATCCTCTGATCTTCTCACATCCTTGCGGGAAGGGATTTGTGCGAAGCACCTCAATAGCTCCGCGTAAGCGCTCGAGCACACTGCGTGGAAAGCAGCGGATTTCTTTGAGAACAGACCGCTTGAACTCAATGCGGTAGGGCTTCATGCCTCCTTCGGGAAAACTTTCTCGAAGGGAACGGTGTCCTCATTCTTTCGCTCTTCAATGGCCTTCATATCCTCAAGTTCCTCGAGAGCCTCGACGAGCGTTTCGTACTCATGGAGCGGGAGCAGAACAGACTTCGTCTTCGAGTGAACAATAAGGAAGACCGGCACATCATCCGGAATCGCCTTCGCCCCGCGCCGCTTAATATCTTGGAGAGTGATCGTGCGCATAAACTGATGGTAAAGCCAGTACTTATTATAGTACTAAATCTGATACTAAATCAAGAGAGTATTAGAGAACTTTGCGGGCGTGAGCCTCCCCGTCACCGGCAGGGATGAGAAGGGCAACGGGGAGATCATCGTACCAGCCGATTGTGTTCGGCTGCACGTCTCGGAAAATGTTCTGTCCGCGCGAGAGCTCTTCGAATTCGTCAGCGCTGAGCTCGAGCGCCGGGAAACCACGGAGTACTTCTTTTAAAGGAATGACATGAGCCCATGTGACCTTCCCGAGAGGGACAGCATCTCTGAGAGACCAGTCCCCTGCCTTCGCGCCTTGCGCTCCGACAGGCAGGCCTACCCTCGTTCGTCGCAAGCTCGCGAGGTACCCCCCACAGCGAAGAATTGCACCGAGATCATGCGCGAGTGAACGAATGTAGGTCCCTGATCCGCAGCGCACGGCGAGCCGCAGCACGGGATACTCATAGGAGAGAATCTCGCAGCGCTCGATGAGGACTTCACGGGCAGGGATTGCTACACCACTGCCCCGCCCTGCACCAGTCGCTACGCTCCGGTGCAGGGCACGTCGGGCCTTCCGGTACGCACGCTCTCCTCCGACGTGGACTGCTGAGTACACGGGTGGGACCTGCTGGATGCGACCGAGGAATCGGTCTTCGATCGTCCTCTGGATCGTGCTCTGCGCCGGTTGTGACCACCCCGGCTGCGGAGCGATCTCCGTGATCACACCTTCACTGTCATAGGTCGTGCTAACGGCTCCGAAACGCACCTGCGCCTCGTACTCCTTCGGGAGGTCCGCGAAGAGCTCGATCATTTTGAGAGCCTTCGCCCCGATGGCAAGCACGAGGAGTCCCGTTGCACTTGGATCGAGTGTCCCGAGGTGTCCGATGCGCCGCTCTCCGAGGGTCCGCCGGACCTCCGCCACAACGTCGTGACTCGTCATACCAACCGGTTTATCGACGAGGAGGAACCCGTGCCGCACGTGGTGTAGCATATCGCGCATGAACCTCACACTCACCTGGGATCTCTTCATCATCGTCTTCTTCGCGATCGTCATCACCTATAGTTTCATCATTGGGAAGCGTGAATCTGTGAAGATCATCGTCGCGACCTACATCGCGATCATCGCTGTCCAAGCGATTGGCAACGTCATCGAGCGATTGCTGGGTGGGTCAGAGGGTGTGTTCCGCGTTCTCGGACTCTCATTCGATGTCACTCTCGTCGCCACTGTGAAGATTATCCTCTTCATCACAGTGATCATTGCCCTCGCGATAAAAGCAGGAATCGAAGTGAAGTACTTCAAAGAACCGCGATTCATTTTCAATACCATTCTCTCCGCGCTCTTTGGATTCACAACAGCCGGCCTCCTCCTCTCGACCCTGCTCACGTACGTTGCTGATGTTCCCCTACTCTCAGGTCTCCCGCAGGCCTCCTCCCTCTCCCCGATCTTCGCGCAGAGTCAGCTCATGCAGGTGATGATCCTCAACCAAGATCTCTGGTTTTCACTCCCCGCGCTCCTCATCCTTGCCGCAGGATTTTTGAGTAACAGAGCCTAACAAGAACCGAAAACCTCTAAAAACCAACTACAATTTATGTCAAGTTCATTGCTGCCTTCGGCCACCAGAGCTCCTTGCGTTGAGGAGCACTCCTCCTCCACAATGAGCGAAATTCCTGCGCCTCCCTATGTCCACCCTCCAACGTTTCGCAGCCAGAGCTTCATTCCTCGCGATGGGATTCCTCGCGGGCGTACAGAGCGCCCTCGCCGACTTCGGTGGCCCCATACCATCAATTCCTGGCACGGCTTCCGGAAGTGATGAGGGTACGATCCGGGATGCAGTCATCCGTGCAGTGATCTTCGTCCTCAACTTCCTTGCCCTGCTTGCGGTGATCTTCATCATCGTCGCTGGGATCCGCCTCATCGTCTCGCAAGGAGATGAGCAATCGAAAGAGACAGCAAAGAAGACCATCCTCTACGTTATCATTGGTCTTCTCATCATACTGTTCGCCCGTGTCATCGTCGGCTTCTTCACAACGGGAATCCTCATCGGACAATAAACGGTACCAATAGTACGAGCGCACTGAGCCTGTCGCCCTTCGAGTTTCCTCAGGGCGACCCTGAGTGTGTCGAAGGGTCGAAGGGCGCTATTTTATGCCTCCGCGATCTCCGGTAAACGCTGGAGAAGTGGTGCACGTTCCTCTTCACGCGCCGTCTCCTTGACAGAGGGCTCGCGAACGACGATCGCCTCGCGGCGCACTTCCACAACTTCCGAGATCGGAATCGGCACCCCCCAGCGCAAGAGTCGCTTCGGAAACAGCCACTCAACGATGAACCGCCGCGTGTCGAACTGCACGTCGCAACACCGACCAAAGAACCGGCCTCCCTCGGTCTGAATGCGCTGACCAAAGACGGGTCGGCGCTCCTCGAGGAGCGGCTGTAGGCGCACCCGGTCCTCAATCGGCGCGAGGGCATTGTGATCTCGCACAGAAATCCTTGTGCCCCAGCGCAGGATATCGAACGACGAGAGGAAGAGTTCTTCCGAGCGGAGAAAGCCGGGGACAGTCACGAAGAAGCCCTCGATCCTCCCTGTGTCCGGGTGAATGAGGATCCTCGAGCAATTTCCGAGAATTTCGTCCGTCCCATCCTCCTCAACAGACATCCCGATGCAAGTTGAAAAGCGCACGTGCATACTCCTCACTGCACGAGTATGCTACGCCCTGAGACCACACCGTGGTATGCACCTCTTCGCGGGATCCTCCCATCCGGCACTCGCCTCTGCCCTCGCGAAGGAGTTGAAGATGGAACTCGGGAAGGTGAAACTGAAGAAATTCAGCGGTGGTGAGCTCTACGTCCGGTATGACGAATCCGTCCGCGGTCGAGATGTCTACATCCTCCAAACTGCCACACGAAGTCCCAATGAGGACCTGCTGGAGCTCTTCCTCATGTGCCAAGCAGCGAAGCTCAGCTTCGCGAAGGCTGTCCATGTTCTCCTCCCTCACTTCCCGTACGCTCGCCAGGATCGCGTCACCGAACCACGTGAGCCGATCTCCGCGAAACTCATCGCGCACCTCCTCGAAGAATCCGGAGCCGATCACATCATCACCCTCGATCTGCACTCCGACCAGATTCAGGGCTTCTTCAGCATCCCTGCCGATGCACTCGATTCCCGGCCGATCTTCAGTGACTACTTCAAGAAGAAGAAACTCGAAAATCCCGTCATCGTGGCACCAGATGTCGGCGGCGCGAAGCGGGCGAAGAAGTTCGCGATGATGCTCGGCGCGGAACTCGCAATCCTCCATAAGAACCGTGCCCACCATCAGGAAGCAGAAATCCTCGAGGTCGTCGGAGATATCGAGGGGAAGACGTGCATCCTCTTCGATGACATCATCGACACGGCGGGAACGACCGTTGCCGCGAAACAGGCACTCACTCGCCACGGGGCGAGTACAGAAATTTATGCCGCTGCAACGCACGCCGTCTTCTCGGGATCCGCGATCGAACGCCTACGGGAAACGAGGTTCACGGAAGTCGTCGTGACCGACAGCGTCCCGAATCCTAAGAATGCCTTCCCAGGGCTCACGGTCCTCCCGATTGCCCCCCTTCTCGCCGAAGTCGTTCGGCACATCGAGCGTGGTCAGAGCGTGACAGAGATCTATAAGAGAGAATGAGGTTTCTCTGTCAATTGGCACTTTCGCACACCCCCGCGTACCCTATCCCGTTGTTATTCTCCTCCTCATCATGAAGCTCACCATGAAGGGCCCCATTGCCCTCCTCACAATCGTCCTCTCACTCCTCACGATGACCCTCATCGCAGAAGCGTACGGAGGTGGGCGCGGTCAAGGACGCGGTCAAAGAGGCGCGCGGATGATGGAGCGTATGGAATCAAACGAAGAAGAAACCGCGACAGCAGGAGGGATGATGGAGGAGAAGAAGGGACCCAGCAAACGAATGAAAGAACGCATGATGGAGAAGAAGGAAGCGTGCAAGGGGCTGCGGGGTCACGAGAAGGCACAGTGTGTTCAAAAGTTCCGCAAGCACCGCAAGGGTAAGAGTGAGAAGGTGCTCGAATCGATCGAGGTGTGCCGAGGGAAGAAGGGGGAAGAACTCAAAGCGTGCATCAAGGAGCAGCGCCAAAAGATGAAGAGTAGCTCCTCCGCCTCATCGGCATCCTCAGAGTCTTCGACATCATCAGAAGCGTCAGCTGCCTCCTCAGAGGCCACTTCCGTCTCATCGCCCGCTGGAACTCCCTAGAGCTGGAGTCAATGTCTTCTTGCAAAAGGGGCAAGTACTTCGCTCCGTTGTGAGGAACCGTATGTGGCGCATACAGGGGCTTCACAGTAACCGATGACAACGGTACGCTCGTTCCCACTGCAGCACACTCCGGGCGATTAGCTCAGTGGTTAGAGCGCGACACTGATAATGTCGAGGTCGATGGTTCAAATCCATCATCGCCCACCACCCAGAACCAACGCAGCGCTGGCGCGTGCTCGCGCACGGCGGCCCCTTTGCAACGTGGCACGCCGAGAAGCCCAAAGGGGGAACAACGGAGTGAGTACGCATATGTCAAGAAAACTAATCTTTTTGCTCTTTCAGGGAGAGCTTTGACCATGCCATAGATCGAGGTTGAACACAAGACTTGTTCATGGCGATGAGGGGGAAGGGCTGGTACCGTCCGAAGAAAGTCCTTATCTCCTCCCCCCTTTCCCATGGGAAACACTTCTTTGTCGCAAGCCGCGCACTGGCTGCTCGTGATCGGTGGCATCAACTGGGGTCTCGTCGGCCTCGGCGGGTTCCTCGGCGGGAACTGGAACGTCGTGAGCCTCGTCCTTGGCCAGTGGCCGCAGCTTGAATGGATCGTGTACGTGCTCGTCGGCCTCTCGGGGGTCTACGCACTCGGCACCTGCACGAAGTGCTCAAGCAGTGGAATGTGAAGCTCTGCTTTCAGGAGCCTCTCACCCACGCAGCAAACGCTGATAACGGCACCGCATACGGGAGAAATCTCCCGCTGTCGCTGATGCTCCGCACCTCACCGCGGAGAACATCGAGCTCGAAATCAAGGATGCGATCTCCGGCCGATGAGGGAAAGACAATGGAATCGACCTTCGCAATGCCAGGAGATGTCGCACGAATCCTCGTGTTCACCGTAAAGAGTGCTCCTGCATCGAGGAGAGCTCGGGAGGCTCGCGCTTCGACTTCTTCAGGAGATATTGGAGGTATCGTGGGGATCTCAGGAGAAGATGCCTGCAACGTGACGTCAATCGCTCTCTCGGCTGTTTTTGCTTTCGGAATGATCTCCACAAGTTTCTCCAAGCTCCCAACCTCGTGAGCAAGGTCTGGGGGGAGCTCGAGTAAGGAAGCGGCCATCGCGAGAACGCGAACGTAGTTCTGCACGCGCTCCGGATACCCCTGTTCCTGCGCACGTCCGAGGAGGGGATGCAACACTGCCAAGAGTTCGCGGAAGAGGACGAGCGGATCTTCCTGTTTCAAAAGTTCCTCTCTGAGTGCGAGTCCCCACCGCTGTATCACAAATCCTGGAATGCCTTCGGGTAACACATCGGACTGCGGGAGGGCGAGAAGACGCATCATGCGCGCTTTTTCGCTAAGAGTCGTGGGGACCGCAAGCATCCACGCAGCGCTACGGAACTCCGGGTGCAGTGACGTAAGAAGCGTGAGTTCCTCGTCCCCCGAAGCCAAGGGGAGGAGCTCCATCACCATGCCCGGATCCTCATGCGCGTTCGCGAGGAGAGAGGGAATGATCTCCCCAAGGAGTGCAGAGGCAGTGAACACACCTTCGAGGGTTGGATCCGTGAGCATCCTATGGAGAGCGACGGTGTCACGAGCCTCTACGAGAGAACGAAGAGCAGAGAGAACCTCCTCTCTCCATGCCTCTTCCGCTCCTTCTTCCGCTGTCTGGAAGCGAATGAGTGAAGCAAGTTTCGATCGAGAAAGGGACGACGTGACGGTCTTCTCTGAGGAATGACCCTTGTCCTCATTACGCTCCGCAAGCCCCCTCAACTGCTCGCGAAAAAACTCCGGAGGGAGTGGTTGTGTGTTCCCTTCCGAGAGTGATGTTCCCCGCCACTGCCTTCCCGCAGGAATGAGGAGCAACGCATCGGAACTACGCAGGAGCACTGGCGTCGTGAGGGCCGCGACGGTGAGATGTTCTCCACCTCGCGTGATATGGAACGCACCGGCGAGACCGATCATCCGTACGTCTCTAGCTTGGACTGATCCCTTCCCCGCGGCGTTGATGAGGACAGAACCAACTTCGATCACAGGAGAATCGAGGGAATAGTCGATGCGTGCTCCCTCGGACGGAAGGAATGCCGTGCTCTCCGGAGGAGGTTCCAGAGGAGCAGCCTGCAACCTGCCTTCCACGATGAAGGCAAGGGTGAAGATCATTGCGGCGAGCGGCGCAGCCACGAGGTGCCGGTGCTTCCTGAGTGCAGTGTGCATTTTTCCTCTTAGGATAGCAGAAAACGCTGAATCTGGCAATTCTGATACGCTGAGGGTGATGCGGATCATCGGTATCGATCCTGGGCTCGCGCGCGTGGGGATTGCTCTTGTCGATGCATCCTCTCCCCATGACATTCAGGCCCGCGAGTGGTTCACAATCGAAACAGAGGCAGGACACGCAATGGGTGAGCGCCTCCAGGAAATTTCCGCCGATCTTCGGTCAATCCTTCGGGCAGAGAAACCCGACCTCGCCGCCGTCGAGCGACTCTTCTTTGCGGTGAACGAGAAAACTGCCTTCGATGTTGCGCAGGTTCGCGGCGTGATTCTCCTCACCCTCGCGGAGGAAAACATAGCCCATCTTGAACCGACTCCCTTGCAACTCAAAGCCGCAATCACCGGCGATGGGAAAGCCAGCAAACAGCAGATGCAGGACATGCTCACGAGAATGCTTGGTCTCTCTGCTCGTCCCACCCCCGATGACGCCGCCGATGCTCTCGCCCTCGCTGTCTTCGGCGCTCTGCACTCTAGTCACGTCGACCGCGCCGCTTCTCGATGAATGGACGAAGCCCTTCGATCGTCCGATTGCGAACCGCACTATCAACCTTATCGAGGTAGTGCTTAAGGTCTGAGGCCCACGCAAGCGCCGGGAAACAGGCCTCGCGCTCCGCATCGGCAGTTCCGTAGCGGACGCTGATGGGCCGCGCACGAAAGAGGAAGTCCCAGAAACCTCGCAACCCGACGTGGCTCTCCTGATACTGCGGCCACTTGATCGTAATGGTGGGTTCGCGCACAAATTGCACCGCCTCTTCGAGGCGATCCCTGCGGCGGTGCACCCAGCGGATGGAGATAAAGGGGTGGACGGTGAGAGTCGGTGGATCCTCGAGGAGAATTCGTTCCGATGTCACACGCAAGCGCGAGCGACGCCACCCGCGCCACTGCTGGAATGCAAGGAGGGCGTAACTTCCAAGGAGAATGACCACGAAGGAGAGGAGAGAGGGACGAAACTCTTCAAGGAGCTGCACAAGGCTGATGGTGAGGGCAAGGACAATGCCGACTACACCTCCCTCGATGAGAGTCCGCCCGAGGAGCCGCGACAGCAGAACCGAGATGGATGGGCACACACTACAGAGCAACCGCTCACCATCATGCAGGAACGACCGATCCTCCATGGGGTCGTAGTGTACCACTCTCGAGGTACCACAGGCGTGCCTGGCGCAGATCCTCAGGGACACGCACCGCCGTGATGAGCACCTGGTGCTCTGCAAGGGAGCCAAGGAGCACCGCCTGGTGCACATCGTCAAGTTCCGAAAAGACGTCGTCGAGGAGGACAATGGGTCTCTCGTTACGCCGAAGCTCCACATAGGAGACCTCGAGGAAGAGGAGTGCGAGGATCGCGAGGCGCTGTTCACCACGGGAGGCGAACGATGCGATGGCACGACCATCGACGAGAAGTTGCCAGTCATCGCGGTGCGGACCGATCGTCGTCGACTGGAGGAGGAGATCCCGGTCCCGGTGCCGCTCAAGGAGTCCCCGGAGTTCTCTGCACAGTGCATCGGGCTCGCGTTCGGTGCTTGTGCGTTCGTACTGAATACACGCTTCCTCCCAGCACCCCCCGAGGGCTCGCAGTTCCTCCGCGAGTGTGACACCGAACGTGCTCAAAAGCTCAAGCCGCGCAATGGTGATGTGAGAACCACGCTTCGAAAGTTCTTCATCCCAAGGAATAAGCTCCTCCCCGCCTCCCTCTCCGTGGGCAATGCGTTGGAGTGCGGCATTCCGCTGCTTGAGGAGACGCTGGTACTCCGTAAGGATCGGGCCGTACTCCGGTGAGACCTGGCAGAGGATTTGATCCAGGAACCATCGCCGCTCGGATGGAGGACCGACAAACAACCCCAGATCTTGCGGGAGGAAGAGAACGCTCGGGAGTGCTCCGACCATCTCTGAAACTGGTATGCGGACACCATTGATGAAGCAGGCCTTTTCGCGACGTGGTTCTGATTGACTGACAATTTCGAGTTCGCGTTCCTCCCCCTGATCAGAACACACGCGCGCCACGACGCGGTAGAACGCGGTCTCCCACTGACGAAGATCCCCCTCTTCATGCGGAAAACAGGACTTCGTCAGCGAGAGGAGAGCGATGGCTTCGAGGATGTTCGTCTTTCCTGCCGCATTCGGACCAATGAAGAGGTGTACGTTTCCCTCCGAGAGATCGAGAGTACACAAGGAGAAATTGCGGAACTGCTCGATGGAGAGGGAGAGGATCCGCATGGTCAGAGCAATCCTACTGCCTCTCTGGCAATCTTCTCAACGAGCCGAAGGTACTCTGTGCGGAGAATGTAGCGGTGGAGATCCTCGGGAAGCACCCACACATGCCCATCGATTTCCTTTTCATCCACATGGACACGCGCTTCAGCGTTCGCAACGGCGAACACGAACTGAATCCGCTGCCCGCGGACATTATCGGGCCTGTGCTTCCGGTAGGACACCGGAAAGTCGTACTGGTGGACCTCCTCACTCTTTCCAACGATCGTCACGCTATCGAGTCCTGATTCTTCTTTGAGTTCCCGCAGCGCCGACTGCTCGAGTGTCTCTCCGCGCTCCATCCCTCCCTGCGGAAGCTGCCAATTGTCGCGCTTGCGCGGCTTGTGGAGGAGGAGAACTTCGTACACCGTGCCGCACTCGCCTCCCGGTGCACAGACTGAAACCGGACGCAAGACAACAATCGAGGCCGACTGCCGATAGACCTCTCCCACACAGTCACTATAGCGCGCCCTTGCACCCAATCCTGCATTACTAATAACTAACTGGAGTGCTTCTCTTCCTTGAGAACGGCGGGAACGCGTTTCTTGCAGCGTGGGCAGTACTTCTCCACCTTGAACTCCTTCCATGACGTACCCCTCGGACTCTGCTTATGGAGCCGCACCGTCCCGATCCGATTTTTCGTCTCGGGACAGAACACCGCAAATACAGTACGTTTGCCGCGTGGCATAGTGGAGGCACTCTAGGAGGAGAAAGCGAGCAGTGCAAGGCCCACGAATACGACCGTAAAGCTCACGAGCTTAACCAGGACGAATTGTTGCGTGAGGAGTTCACGGGGAGTGTAGTTCGGAAGGAGGTGAAAGAGCAGCCACGAAAAGAGCATGATAAAGAACGGTTGCGCATTCGCAGCAACGGCTACGAGTGACGCAAGGCCCGCCGCATAGGCATGCGTGATGGCGTAGAAGCCTGAAACGCTGCACAGAACGACGAGCATGCTGAGAGAAACCATCCAAGCATCTATGGGACTTTCGAAGATGTCCCTGCGCCAGTTCTTCCTGAGGAGCGGATAAGCAAATCCTGACAACTTCGTTGCAAAGAAGGGCCAGAAGAACGCCACTGCAATGCTCTCTCCCGCAAGCAACGCTGCTTTCTGCACCACAAAGAACGGTGTGTAGAGGAGGGCAAGCAGGGAAAAGAGGAAGAGTGTATGAGAGATAGAAACATGCCTATGCCAATAGGAGAGGAAGAACACCCCTCCGAGGACCATCACAACACCAATGCTCTGGAGAAGGGACCAGCTCTCGCTGAAGAGCATAAATCCAGCCACGCTAATGAAGATAGCATTGAGCCCCCATGCGGCCGTTGTCACGGAGACATCAACACGATCGAGCATGTAGTAGAACATGAGCCAGCCTCCGTAGGCTAAAACCCCTGCCAGGAAGAAGGAGTGAATCCAGGAGGAACGTACATCGAGGAACACTACAATGACGGCAAGGATAACGAGATCAAAGATGCTCTGGAGCCACGTGAGTACGAGAGGATTCTTCTCATGGTGCTTCGTGAGCAGTGAACCAATGACATCTCCAGCAGACCAGAGAGCTGCTGCAGCAAGGGTAAAGACAAGCCACATGGTGGAGAGTCTAGCAGCCGTTCTCTCCGAGCATCTCTTACCGGCGGATCGTTGTGCGTGCGGCCTCTTTTCCAGCCGTCTGGAGGTAGTTGAAAACGCTGTTCGCCGCAACGGATGCTTCCCCGGCAGCCGTTGCGAACTGAGCGAAGAAGTTACTCGCATTCGTAAGGTCTCCCGCTGCAAAGGCCCCGGGAACGTTCGTCCGCTGTGCGCCATCCACTTTCACGAAACCCCGCTCATCGAGCTCGCAGCCGAGCTGCTTCGCAAGATCGGACGCTGGGTCCGAACCGATCTCAATAAACACCCCCTCGACGGCAACCGTATCGGCCCCCTCCCACGGTGTATCGAGCTTTACCGCCTTTACCTTCTGATCACCGAGGACCTCGATGACGTTTCGCTCGAGGACGAACTTCACGTTATCGCGTGCCTTCACGCGGTCGACCCAGTATGGCTCCGCCCGGAACTCCTTGCGACGGTGGATGAGGTACACCGTCTTCGCAACCTGCGCGGCAATCGCCGCACCCTCGACGGCACTATCCCCTCCCCCCACAACGGCGACGTCCTTCCCTTTGTAGAAATACGCATCGCAGGTCGCACAGTAGGTGACGCCCTTGCCGGAAAATTCTTTCTCGCCAGGAGTACCAAGGTGGCGCTTGATTGACCCCATCGTGAAGATAACGGTCCTCCCATCGACCGTTTCCCCACTCTGCAGCGTGAGCCGAAAACCCCTTTGACGAATGTCACCCTGAGCGTAGTCGAAGGGCTCCACTTTCTCCACTCTCGCAATCCTATGCGTGACGATTTCCCCAAAACTCAGCGCGTGCTTCTTGTAGCGCTCCATGAGATCGGGACCGGTGACTTCGATATCCCCCGGCCAGTTCCCCACTTCTACGGCACTCATGCCGAGTCCCCCCTCCTCCGCTCCCACAATGTACGTCTTGAGTTTGTACCGGGCCGTATAGATCGCCGCGGTGTAACCCGCACACCCAAGCCCAATAATGAGGACGTCCTCCACTGGGGCCGATCCTAAATGAGTCCTCTCAGGTTATCCACCCGCGGACGCGCATCGCCTCGACGATCCGCTTGACGCCGATCGAGAACGCAGCCTGCCTGTAGCTCAGTTTCTCCCGGTACGCCTCCCGCCTCACGGCCTTGTACGCAGTGAGCATGATGCGCTTGAGCTCGGAGTCGACGTGTTCGGCAGTCCATTGCTCGCCTGACCGTCCCTGCGTCCACTCGAAGTAACTGACAGTGACTCCTCCCGCATTCGCGAGCACGTCGGGAACAACGCGGATCTTCCGCCGCTCGAGGATCGCATCGGCAGCCGGCGTCACAGGGGCGTTTGCAAGCTCGAGGATGAACCGCGTTTGGATCCTCTCGGCATTCTTCTCCGTGGTCACGCCATCGAGCGCAGCCGGGATCAGAATATCGCAGGGAAGCTCCAAGAGCTCTTCGTTGCTCACATGCCGGACTCCATCGAGCTTCATCTTCTCGATGTCGCAGACGGATCCCGTGCAGTATTCTCCCGAGACCTGGCCGGTCTTGTGCTTATACTTCTCGATCCGCACCGGGTCGAGTCCTTCAGGTGAATAGATCCCTCCCTGGGAGTCCGAGATCGCAACAATGGTGTACCCCGCATCGTGGAGGAAGTGCGCCATGTTTGCCCCTGCATTGCCGAATCCCTGAATTGCGACACGCACATCGGTTGGATCGAGCGCGTAGCGCTCGATCATTTCCTGGAGAATGAAAAAGCCACCACGCGCGGTAGCGGTGTCTCGCCCGATGGAACCGCCGTACGCAAGAGGTTTTCCCGTGATCATCGCGGGGCTAAAGGTATTCGTGAGCTTCTCGTACTCATCGCGCATCCAGGCCATGATGTCCGGATTAGTGTTGACGTCGGGCGCGGGGATATCGGTGTCGGGACCGAGGTGCTCGACGAATGCCCGGACATAGGCACGCGAGAGCTCCTGGACCTCACGCTTACTGAGTTCCTTGGGATTACACTGCACTCCCCCTTTCGCTCCACCAAAGGGGATATTTACAACGGCGGTCTTGATTGCCATGAGCGCCGCGAGCGCTTTCACTTCGTCCTCGCCGGCCGCCGGGTGGTAGCGGATTCCTCCCTTGTAGGGACCACGTGCATTGTTGTACTGCACGCGGAATGCCGGGAACGTTGCCTTCGTGCCGTTGTCGCGCGTGATTGTGATTTCCTTTTTCAGTACCCACTGCGGCTCCTCGAGGAGATGACGCATCCCGCCCGGAACCGTGATCCGATCGAGAACACGGTGGAGGTTCGCGAGAAAATGCTGATAGGGTGAGGAGGTCACGCACAGAATATACGGCGCTCACGCCGCACATGCCATCGAGATCCCGCACCGTTCGCAGACCGCATCCAGAATCTGGTTTTGGGCAGTCAAGGAGACTTCGGCGGCCTCCCGTGCACCCTCATGGGAGAGCGGAATCGAACGCCAACTTGCAAGGTGTCGCTCCTCCTCAAGGTGCTCATCGAAGTACACGTGCGCGTCTTCACTCGAGAGCCCATAGAAGCGGAGTAATCCCTCCTTCTTCGTCCGCGCGATCTCTGGGAGTTCGCGCTCAAACGCATAGAGCGCCGCTACTCCCTCTTCGAGACCCTCTGCCACGAGCTCCTCGAGGCATTTCACAGCCGCTCGTACTTTCTGTGAGGGTTCGTGCGTGAGAAGTTCTCTCGCGGAAACACCGAGGCTTCTCGCAAAGCGCTTCCAGAGCTCGACGTGCATAAATTCCTCCTGTTCCTGCAACTCGAGCCTCACACGGAGCAGCGGATCCTGCACGCGAACACGGACCCGTGCAACGATCCCCGGCACGCGCTCGACGAGATGGAAGTACTCCTTTGCGTAGGTTCGGAGATCATCGAGTGTGAGTTCTCCCTTCTCCCACTTCACGTAGAACGGGTGCTTGAGGAGACTGCGAGACTTGATGAGGGGATCGAGGGAGGAGAGGGAGAACATAGGAATTAAGAATTAGGAATTAAGAATTAAGAATTAGGAAGTGGGAGCGAGGAGTTTACTACGGAAGCATATCAATGAAGGAGCTCAAAGATCCAGCCGTAGAGGCGCTGCGCACCTTCGACCAGGCGAGGGCCGGGGCGGTTGAGGAGGGAGTCGTCGATCACGCGGACATGCCCTTGCTGCACGGTGCGCAGTTGATCCCACCCTGGGCGTTTGAGGAGGAGTTCTTTCGGCGCGAGTGATCCGGCCCCGCACCAGCTGATGACGATGAGATCAGGGTCGAAGGCTTGCACTTCACTCAGTGTCACTACACGACTGAGCTCACCCGCGGGAACAGGGAATTGCTCCCCACCTGCGATCCTCGCAACCTCCGGGACCCAATTTCCCGACGCGTACGGTGGATCGTGCCACTCCTCGATGTAGAGCCGTGGGCGCTTCGGCCCCACTTCGCCAAGGCTACGGGAGGCAGGGAGGAGTGCCGCTTTCTTCTTCACCGCATTGAACCCCTGCTGCATTTTCAGAACGAGAGCTTCAGCTTCCCGCTCTGCCTCAAAGATCGCCCCAAGTCCACGAATCGCTTCATAGATCTGGTGAATGGTCCGTGGATCCTGGTGGATAACGGAGAATCCGGCTGCGCGCAGTTCCGTTGCAAGCTTCGCCTGGATCGCTGTGCCTGTGAGCACAATCTCCGGCTCGTGCTTCCGGAGATCCTCCGCTCTCACCTCCGTATGCCCCATGAGATGGGGAAGGTCCTTCGCCCCCTCCGGATGGTCACTGAACTGGTCCACGCACACAATCTCCCCACCCTTCCCAAGCGCAAAGAGAATCTCTGTTACCGCCGGCGAAAGGCTCGCAATACGCACAGAACCACCCTACTCACCGCACCCCTAACACTGCAATCTCTTGCACAAAGGAAGACAAGCGAGTAAGCATACCTGCGCTAATGGTTCGGAGGCACTCAGACACCGCGGCATTCCTCACTGGAGGGGGGAACTGTTCGGGGCTCAATGATGCAATCCGGGGAGCGGCAGAGCGGGCATTAGAGGAGAACTGGAACGTCCTTGGGATCCCGCACGGCTACAAGGGGCTCCTCGGGAAGGGGGAGATGAGAGATCTTCAAGAATTTATAAGAGAAGCTACCGGACACGATAGTGAGCCCATGGCCCTCTACCGACTGCCGGGGAGTGTTCTCGGGCTCTCTCGGGAGAACCCGGCACCGAAGGATGACCCGAAAAAATTCAGGAAGAACGCAGAACGCATTGCAGAGGTTACTGCGAAGAACCGCATCAAAATCATCATCGCCGTCGGAGGTGACGATACGCTGACGGCAGCACAGCGACTCTTCGAAGCAAACGTGTGTGTCATCAATGGGGTTCCAAAAACGATCGACAATGACATCAAGGGGACCGATCAGAGCTTCGGATTCGAGACGGCGGTAGAGGAGGGCCACTACCAGGCTGAGGGCATGCGCAGCGAAGCAGAGACGGGGGAACGACCGGTTATTCTCGAAACAATGGGAAGAAATGCCGGCTGGATTGCTCTCGAGACAGGGCGTCGTGCGAAAGCAGATATCGTGCTCATTCCGGAAATTGCTGTGCAAAAGGCGGAGTTTCTGGAGCGCGTCCGTGAAGTCATGATAAAAGGTCGGTTTCCACTCATCGTCGCCTCTGAGGGCTTCCCAATCGATGGAAAGCCCGTGCACCTCAACAGTAACATCGATCCACACGGAAACCACAAGCTCGGGGGAGTGCGCTACCGCCTTGAAGGGTGGCTCAACGAAATTGGCCTGAAAGCCGCAACTCAGGAAGTCGGTTACGCCCACCGCTTCGGGCAGCCGACGGAAGAGGATGCCCAGTTCGCCTACGAGCTCGGTTGGACAGCAATGGATGCGGCCGTGCAAGGGCGCTACGGCGTCGTTGCAGTGGAGAGAGAGGGAAAGATCACTGTTGTTCCTCTCTCAGAAATCAGCGGCGGTCGGCTCGTTCCCGAGGAACTCTACGATCGGAAGTTACTGAGGATGCGAGAGCCGCCAAGGCACACACCACATCGACAGCTTCAGAGGCGCACGCTAGCATCCGCGCAATGGGGTATCGACGAATCGCGCACACAGGGGACACAGGATTTGAGATAGAAGGGCAGTCGCTTCCTGAGCTCTTTCGCGAAGCTGCTCTTGGACTCCTCGATACCATCACCGATCCGGAGACCGTGCAAACATCGGTGAAGCGCGAGTTCCATATCGAGGCGCGTGATACTGAGCAACTCCTCGTCGCGTGGCTCTCAGAACTTCTGTACCGCTTTGATACAGAGGATCTCCTCTTCAGTGAGTTCAGCATTCAGATCCGAGACGGCACGCACCTTAAGGCGGAGGCAAAAGGGGAGGTCTTTGATCCGAAGCGCCACCCGATCAAAACCGAAGTGAAAGGAGTGACGTACCACCAGCTCAAGATCGAAGGAGGGCCGCCCTACCGAACGCGCGTAATCCTTGATCTCTAACTTGAAGCTAAAAGCTGAAAGCTGGAAGCTAGTGCCGATGGAGCTTCCTCCTGTCAGGCTCGAGCAGATTGATCCCTACCGCTGGCGGATTCCGAAGGCGGGTCCGATGCACGTCGATGGGATCGTCTACGCAACCGAGAAGCTGATGGAGAGCATCCGCGAGGACCAGTCCCTCCAGCAGGTCGCGAATGTCGCAACGCTGCCGGGTATCGTGAAGGCGTCGATCGCAATGCCGGACATTCACTGGGGGTACGGATTCCCGATCGGCGGGGTCGCCGCGTTCGACCTCGAACGCGGGGTCATTTCTCCGGGTGGCGTTGGCTATGACATTAACTGCGGCGTCCGACTCCTCCGCTCCGACATCACCCGGAAACAGGCAGAGCAGAAGAAGAAAGAACTTGTCGAGACGCTCTTCTCCCGCGTGCCGACGGGAGTCGGTGCACATCGGAAGGAGCTCAAGCTCAGTCGCGAGGAGATGAAGCAGGTTGCACAGAAAGGGGCAGCGTGGGCGCTCACCAAAGGATTTGGTGAGCAGGCCGATATTGCACACATCGAGGAAGAGGGCTGCATCCCACAGGCGGACCCCGATCTTGTTTCTGACCGCGCCTACGAGCGCGGCCGCGATCAGCTCGGGACCTTGGGCTCCGGAAACCACTTCGCGGAAGTCGGGTACGTCGAGGAGATCTACGACGAGAGCATCGCACAAGCTCTCGGACTCGCACCCGACTTTGTCACCGTCATCATCCACTGCGGTTCGCGAGGATTTGGTCACCAGATCTGCACGGACTACCTCGAAGTAATGGCGAGAGCCGCCCAGAAGTTTGGCATCGATCTCCCTGACCGGCAGCTTGCCTGCGCCCCTCTCTCGTCGGAAGAAGGCCAGCACTACCTCGCTGCGATGGCCTGTGGCGCAAATTTCGCATTCTGCAATCGGCAGATCATCACACACTACGTCCGCGAGACCTTTGAGGAAGTGTTTGGCATCGGGCCGAAGGAGCACGGACTCAGAGTCGTCTACGACGTCTGCCACAACATCGCGAAGATCGAGGAGCACGTCGTTGATGGAAAGCGCCAGAAGGTCTGCATGCACCGCAAGGGAGCAACCCGTGCGCTCCCTCCAGGTCATCCGCTGACACCGGAGGCCTACAAGGATACGGGGCAACCCGTTCTCATTCCGGGCGACATGGGCCGGTACTCGTACGTCCTCGTTGGCACCGAAGGAGCTCTGAAGGAGACCTTCGGGAGCTGCTGCCATGGAGCCGGTCGGGTGATGAGCCGTCATGAAGCGAAGCGCCGCGCCCGCGGCCGCTCGATCGTCGATGAATTGAAGAAGCAAGGGATTCTCATCCGCGCCGATGGGATGGCGACGATCGTTGAAGAGATGCCAGAGGCATATAAGGACGTCTCCCTCGTCGTCGAGGCTGTCCACGCAGCAGGGATCGGAAAGATGGTCGCCCGGCTAAAGCCCCTCTGCGTCATCAAGGGATAGGTTTGTTAGGTTTATTAGGTTTGTTAGGTTGGTTAGGTTGGTTAGGTTCGCGAGGGGAAGCGGTACTATATGGGAAGTGGTTCACCTCCCCTTCCCTACCCGCAAAGATGCAGGAGCGAAGCTCGCGGAATCGCTGACCACGTACGCGAACACAAAGGACACACTGATCCTCGGACTCGTCCGCGGTGGGATTGTGATCGGAAGGGCTCTTGCCGAGGCACTCCATCTCCCGCTCTATCCGTACGTCGTCCGCAAGCTGGGACACCCCTTCCACCGCGAGTTCGGCCTCGGGGCGATCGCGGAGGGAGGCGAGACCTACCTCGATGAAGCGATGATGAAACTCCAGGGAGTGTCCTGGGATGAGATGGAACCGATCATCGAGGAGGAACTCGGGGAACTTAAACGGCGCGTCGAAATGTATAAAGTGCATCCACGCCCACCTCTCAACGGGAAAACCGTCATCCTCACAGACGACGGTGCCGCAACCGGCGGCACGATGTTCGCCGCGATTCAGGATATGCGCAAAGCAAAAGTGAAGAAGGTCGTTGTGGCTCTACCCGTCTCTCCGCTGGATACCGCCGAGACCTTCAAGAAGAAGGCAGACGAAGTCATCATCCTAGCAACCCCCGAGCCCTTCGAGGCGGTCGGAAAATGGTACAAGGACTTCCAGCAAGTTGAGGACGACGAAGTCGTTTCACTGCTTCAAAGCATAGAAGTCCCCCTCGTCCACTAGAACGGGTACAATGGGAAGAGCCGGAGTGGCGGAACGGCAGACCGCTCGACACCCGAGCCATGGTGGCGGAATGGTATACGCGCGCGATTCAAAATCGCGTTCCTGAAAAGGATTGTGGGTTCAAGTCCCACCCATGGCACCAGCAGTTGCAGATATAAAAACAACGTGGCAGAATACTGGTATGGAGTCACCCGCAATCGAGCCGCCGGAATTCAGCATCGAGGGAACTGTACTTACGATGAGTGACGGGAGGAAGGGCGCAGATGTCCTGTCGATCATCATCCGTCCTGAGGACATTGCTGCGTTCTGCGGTACGCGGCAGGGCTTCGAAAGTTTCTGCATTGGAAAAACCACAAAGGCGAATATCGAACGGCTCATGAGCTCCCCATTGCGAGACAAGGTATGTGACCTGAGTCGGGAAGGAATGTCACCGTAAACTCCGCTATGCTGGGTCTTCCATGAAACAGTACGAGACATTTGTGTTCGACTCCTATGCCTTTGAGCCGAAAGCGGGGAAGATCGAGCTCTGCTACAGCCTCGACGATGAGTTGCATTTTGCCGAAACCCTCACGTTGCCCGCGGGCCCACTATTCGACATTCAAGATTCTAAATTCAAGCTTCAAGATTCAAGACTCGATGCGGCCCTCTTCGCTTTGCACCTCGTCGGCGGCGTCAGCTATTTTAAGACCTGCTGCCCGAGGAAAATCGAGGTGCGAAGTGGAGTGCTTTCTGAGGAACAGGCAGAGTTTTGGAACACGGTCTATGAGGAAGGGCTTGGGCAGTTCTTCTATGAGAATCAACTCGATTTCCGCAGACTCATTCGTTTCCCTCATGGACAGGAATCGGGAATGAGGAATAAAGAATTAGGAATTAAGAATCAACACAGAAAAATTGAACGAGTATTAGTACCAGTTGGAGGCGGAAAGGATTCGGCTGTGACTACCGAACTTCTGAAGAACACGGGATACGATGTGACGCTCTTCCGCGTCGGGAAGCATCCACTGATTGAGGAGATCGCGAGAGTCGCAGGGCTCCCCTTGCTGACGATTGAACGCCAGCTCTCCCCCACCCTCTTCAAACTCAATGAGGAGGGGGCTCTCAACGGGCATGTACCGATCACCGCATACCTCTCGTTCCTCGCGGTTGTCACTGCCATCCTCTACGACTTCGATGCCGTTGTGATGAGCAACGAGAGAAGCGCGAGTGTGGGGAATGTTCAGTACCTCGGAAAGGAAATCAATCATCAATGGAGTAAGAGCCTCGCGTTCGAGCGGATGTTCCAAGCCTACGTCCGAGAACACATTGCACCTACACTCGAGTATTTCTCGCTCCTTCGCCCCCTCAGCGAGCTCTCGATCGCAAAGCGCTTTGCGCAGTTCCCGCAGTACTTCTCCTGCACCACGAGCTGCAATGCAAACTGGCGACTTGCCACGCGAAGCCTTGCGAAGCAGAGCGAGGTATGGTGTGGGAAGTGCCCGAAGTGTGCGTTCACCTTCGCGCTCCTCGCCGCCTTTCTCCCGAAAGAGAAACTCCTCTCGATCTTCGGAAAAAATCTCTTCGGGGATGCAACTCTCCTTCCCCTCTACCGCCAACTCCTCGGGCTCGAAGGGATGAAGCCTTTCGAGTGCGTCGGGACTCCCGAAGAAATCCAGGCCGCGTTCCTCATGGCGCATGCACTTGAGACATACGAGGAAACTCCCGCCATGCAGATGTTCGGCTCCGAATCACTTACGAAGATCTCTGAGCGAGCCCAGCTCATACAAGAGGTTCTGACACCGAGCAGTGAGCATGCGATCCCAGAACATTTTCTCCCTGTTCTGAAGCGAGACGCAAAAAAATGGATTCCGCGCTGCTTCCGAGAACTCGATGGAAAGAAAGTCTGCATCCTCGGTTTCGGTATAGAAGGGCAGGCAACCTTGCGAGCACTCGAGCGATATGCGCCTTCTTGTACAATCACCATCGCTGACCAGAATCAAGAATTAGGAAGTACGAATTACGAATGCCAATGTGGACCCGCGTACCTCGATCGCCTCGACCGCTTCGACGTGATCATCAAATCTCCCGGCGTGCCACCAGAATCAAGAATTAAGAATTATGAATCAAGAATTACCAGTGCCACTCAGCTGTTTCTCAATGCCATCGCCGAGACAGGAGCTCTGGTGATCGGGGTCACTGGCTCGAAGGGAAAGAGCACAACCTCATCTCTGATCTACGAGATCCTCAAGGCCGCAGGGAACGATGCGTACTTAATCGGAAATATCGGAATTCCTGCTCTCGACTTCCTGGAGCGCACAAAATCGAACACTATTTTTGTTCAAGAGATGAGTAGTTACCAGCTCATGGATCTCACCGTGAGCCCTCACATCGCTGTGATCACTGCATTTTTCCCCGAGCACCTCGACTATCATGGTTCCCTTGGAGCATACCTTGAGGCGAAAAAGCACATCACGAGATTCCAGCACGAGAGAGACAGCGTAATTTTCAGTGCAGATTCAGAGGGCGCGCGAGAGATTGCCGGTGAGAGTCGCGGGAAGCGAATCCCCTACTCTGCTTCCGACTCGCCGGTGCGCATTGAGGAGACGCAGCTCCTTGGAAAACACAACCTCAGCAACATTGCTGCTGCATGGAAAGTTGTACAGGAACTTGGTGTACCGCGCGAGATTGCCAGCCGAGCGATCAAAAACTTCCATGGGCTCCCTCACCGCCTCCAGTCACTTGGCGCGCATGATGGCATTGAATGGATCGATGACTCGATTTCCACGACTCCTGAGTCAGCCATTGCTGCACTCAACGCTCTCGGCGAGCACGTAAATACGATCATCCTCGGCGGCCAAGACCGCGGCAATGATTTCACCGAACTCGGCAAACGCATCGCGGCCTCGCAGATCGAGAATATAATCCTCTTTCCCGTCAGTGGTCCTCGCATCCGCACAGCGATCGAAAAGGCTTGGGCTGGTACAGCGCTACACTTCTTTGAAATTGGTGGCATGGAGGAAGCTATTACGATCTCACGGCAGTACACCAAACGATCTCACGAACCCACGATTCCACGACCCATCGTCCTCCTCTCCCCCGCCTCCCCAAGTTATGGTCTCTTCCGAAATTTCGAAGAGAGAGGTGAAGCGTTTCGAAGAGCAATCATGAAAACAGCTCCACTGTCCGTGGTATAATGAACACGTGTACAAATTCCAGTACCCGAAGCTTTTCCTGTTCCTCGCATGCATCGTGGCAGCATACCTCCTCTTCGAACAGGAGGTATTCGATTGGCTGATTACGAAGCTCGGAGGGAAGTCGTACCTTGGGGCATTCGTCGCGGGACTGTTCTTTAGCTTTGGCTTCACATCGCCCTTCGCCGTTGCATTTTTCGTGGAGCTTGCACCAACGGTTGATCCTCTGGTTGCATCAGCGCTCGGTGGCATCGGGGCATTCTTCGCCGATCTCGTGATTTTTGAGATCATCCGCTTCTCGTTCTTTCATGATGAGCTGCGTCGCCTTCACGAAAGCCGGCTCCTCCAGTGGCTCCACAATCTCCTTCATCATGAGAGGATATCCGAGCAACTGAGGCGGTACCTCTTGTGGTCTTTCGCGGGGATCGTCATTGCCTCCCCTCTCCCCGACGAAATCGGCGTCGCCCTCGTCAGCGGCATCACGCGCATTGAGATCCAGAAGGTCGGGATCCTGTGCTTTTCCCTCAACACACTGGGGATTTTTCTCATCCTCATGATTGCAAGGGCGGCGACCGTGTGACCTTGAAACGCTCTATTTCGCGCGGGTCTTTGTGGGGACCTTAGCTCGGACCTTTTTCACACTAGCCTTTCCACCTTTCTTAGGACGCTTTACTTTCACTTCCTTCCCAGTCCTCCTCTTAAGTTTCAGCATCCCACGCTCGATGGCGGGTGTGACACGGAGCCCCGCCTCACCGGCGGAACACTCTGAGAGACTTCCCTCATTGAAGTACTGGCGGAAATTCCCCCAGCCGTACTGCTGCAAGGTATTCGTGTAGAAGAAATCCGTGTACTCGTACTGGAGCTCAGCAGCATTCATCTTACCTGAGACAAGACCGTGGAACGACGTCTTCCGCGCGGCCGTCACATCTTCGCAGTCAATGTAGAAGTTCACCATGTCACAGGCCTCCCAGATCGGTTTGATGAGCTCGTCAATAAGGCGGCAGTACTTCGCGGTGTTCTCAGCGATCCGTTGAAGCCAGTACGTGTAGTAGAAACCCTCGGGCTCGATCCCCTCGGAAGGCTCAAGAGAACCAATCGAGCTAGGGTAGGATGGGCACATCGAAGGGACAGGCTCAGAAAGGAGTGACTCCATCCCCTCCGACTCTCGCGGAGTGGTCGGTCTCTCCGGCGGTTCTTCGAGTGCGTCGATCTGCGCATCGAGGTTCTCTCGCGCTTCCTGGACCGCTTGCCATGCAGTGTCACGCCGTGCTTGGCAACCTGCAGCCATCCTCTCGAGCGCTGTAAGGTACGCCTCGATTTCCTCTCCCCTCCCCCGCAGCGCGCAGTCCCCGCGCTCGAGATCGTAGGGAGGAGTGGGAAGTTTCTCCCCAATCTTCTTCGGAAGAGCAGGGCAGCTCACGTTCTGATCCAGCGCATCGTAGCGCGCTCTGCGATCATCGTAGACATCCCACGGATCAGCAGGAGTAACTCCCTTCGCGGGAACCACGATCTCCGGGGTGCTTGTACGCGTCTTGAGGAGCTGCGCCTCCACAGGGAGGACGAGAGTCAGGAGTACGATGAAAACAAGGAGATGGATGGCACGCATAGCCTCCACAAGTATTGCAACAGTAGGGATCTTCCCTAAACATTTTTGATTGCCATATGGAAGAAATTGCTGCACAGAACTCGATCGCACCGACCTTGTTGTGGCTTGCCACGTCACTCGCGAGTGACGTGGCTTGCGTATTTGCGATCCTCTCCTCACGGCGCTGATTCTGACGTTCCTTCCGAAGAGGGCTGCGTCGCTGTCCCCTGCCCCACCTTCACCTTCGCAGGTCGTAGCAGGCGGCCGTTCACTTCGTAGCCGTCCTCAATCACTTCGAGGATAATTCCTCCCTCTCCGGGACCCGTGAGGAGCACCTCGTGCTTCAGGGAATCAACCTTCTTGCCGACGAGACCCTCCATCTTTCTGAGCCCCATCCCCTGGAGCTCTTTCATGAGGTCCCGCGCGATCACTGTCATACCTTTTACCCACTCATGATCCTTGAGTTCCTGGGGGAGATGCTGGAACGCACGCTGAAAATGATCAATGACGGGAACGAAACGCAGGAGTACAACCTCAGACACAAATCTCCGGCGCTCCTCTTCGTCCTTTGCCATCCGCATCTTCGCATTCTGAAGATCGGCCTGCGCTCTCGCCGCAAGCTCTTTCATCTTCTGAAGCTCCACCTCGAGTGCCTTCATCCTTGCCTCCAATTCCTCTAACTTTTTCGTATCCCCCTGCGGTTTTTTTGAAGCCGTCGATTCCATCGCACACAGCGTATCAGTAACCCTACAACCAGCAACCAGCTAACCAGCAATGAGCTCAAGCAACCCTGATCAATCACAATGTCGTGCTTCGAGACGCTCCTCGCTGCGCTCGGGGCTCCTCATCCTTCGAGACGCGCCCTACGGGCGCTCCTCAGGATGACAGGTAACGAAGCTGGGAATTAATCAGAACTTGCCTAACAAGCAACCTCACCCCAAGCTGCGCCGGATCTTTCCGGCTTCGACGATGTCGCGTTGCAGGATTGCAGGGTCAGTGGTGCTACTGCGCAGCCACTGGTAGATCGTTGAGGTGAGGTTGCGGTGGATCAAGTGGTGAGATTTTTCAGGGCTGAGAGTGACACCGAGAATCTCCTCAATGAGTGCGACGTCCTCCTGGACCCCCTGGAATATGCTCGCCGGAACCGAAGTTCCTGCATGCGACCGCCCTTCGCCAAGGCTCCGGCCGGCAGGCCAGCCTTCGCGCGCAAGGATCGAGAGATTCTCGCGGTTCAGATACTTACCAGCATGCTTGAGGTCTTCACGGAGCGCTGGGTAGTAGCTATCGAGGAGCGAGAGCTCTTCACGGAAGCGGACACCCCTCAGTCCCCTCCCCATTCCAATGATCTCAGGCGGAACGCCGATGGAGTAGAGCGCTGCTGTGAAGGGAATCGCACGCGGGAGCTTCACGGACCCGACCCCGCGGCTGTAGCCGAAGAGCCCGATGTGCAGCAGCCGCTCGCGTCGCGCGGGGACGTACTCGGCGATGTAATTAATGAGGGGCGCGAGGGCTTCAATGGTCGGCTTCCACACGCCCTCAAAAAGATCCGCGAGCGAGCGCAGTCTCCGGCGCTCCTGTGGACCGATCCTCACGACCTCCCGCTCTGGAGCCTCCGTGCGGATCCGCATGAGCGCCGTGCGGACATCCTCGAGCGGGTAGTCGTAGCGGAACGCTGACTGGATGCTGTACGTCCGTGTGCCCGCGTACTGCGCGAGGAATGTCTCCACGTAGGAGGGATTCACGCTTCCACGGAA
>Ga0213870_1000095_pt1 | contig 43881 bp, 43 predicted proteins | sample WICALVC2017_Meta_FD_160119 | JGI IMG/M metagenome (GOLD analysis project Ga0213870, IMG submission 160119) | Freshwater microbial communities from subterranean cave lake in Wind Cave National Park, South Dakota, United States - WICALVC2017 | ecosystem: Environmental > Aquatic > Deep subsurface >...
ATCGTATACTGATGGGACCATCATCTTGCATTGTAAAAACTATCATCTGGATTCTATCTTCACATTTGATAGCCACTTCCGAAACATAAATCTTCCCACCAATCTTCAGATAGCAGCGGAGCCGCCAGATAGAACTAGATAAATTACTCACTGGTCTTTATTCGCCTCATTGTTTCCAAAGAGAGTAATTCATAAATAATTGGTTCATAAAGTGCTTGTGCGGTTGAGGCGGCGTAACCTAATTCTCCATTGTGTTCAGCTTTTGTCGTGCGTGGACACCCGGTACCTCCATGTACGGAAAGCGCTAAATTTATAGTGGGATCACTTCCTGAAAATTTAACATTAGGCCCCATGAGTTGAGCTCTTCGCCCTGCATATTCTGAATTAGCCAAGTCTACCATGTTTGTTCCATTTCTGATGTCAGCCATATTATCGGGCATTGCAAATAGAGCTTCATGACAAGAAGATACACCTCTTGGACCAATAGCCATATAATTAAAACCAGAACCACAAGGGGCTGGAATAACGCCAAAGAGTTGTAGATAATCGATTTTATCAAGCGGCTGGATAGGTATACCCCGGGAGATCAGTTCACGCATTACAGCAAATCCACCGTGCAAGCCTTCTACCATCTGCTTATAACCAAAATTGTTCAGTGCTTTAAGCTGTTTCTCAGTTTGAGGACGATAGAAAGCAATACCTACCGGAATCGGTTGCCTCTCTCCGCTCCAGTTCCAATCCCGCCCGACAAATGTTTCATCCTCAGTATCCCACATTGCTCGAATAAATTCTCCAAATTGTGCAGCGTAACCAGGGTGAACCACATGGTTTATGTTGTAACTTATTCCAGCCTCATGTAATCGCTGAATGCCTTTTATAATATTTGGGTATTTATCCCGCTCTCGCCTTACACCTCGTGCTATATCATTGGCTTCTCCTAGACCCCATAAGCTTACGCTCACATGCGCGTCCCATTCTTTAAGCTCGGCAACTTCCTCTTCAGATAGATGTGTACCATTTGTGAGAATTACTTGTGAAATTTCTAAATTGGGATATTGTGAGCGAAGTGATTCTATAATAACTTGACCTTCTTTGAGAAGTTTCCGGGAAATGGGCATCAAAGCTTCTCCACCTGCCCACTTGAAACGTAACCGCTTCATTCCTTTTTCTGATACTGATCGAGTAACGTTTTCCATGTGAGTTTGAAGTGTATCAGTCTTCATTGTTTGAGCTTGACCGGCTAAATATCGATCAGCGCCCATTGCGCAGCCACCACAACGCATATTACATGCCTCGGTAGTTTCTACATATACCTCTGCCTCTTTACCAAAATCTGGCTGGATGGTAACACTCATTTCCTGACCAGCGGGAAGTAAAACCCAACGGGTTTGAAGATCATCTGCTATTTCTTTTGTTCTTTCTATTCCTAAACCTGTTTGATCTGCAACAACAGCGAGATCTTGTGATCCTTGCCCAAAAGCGTCAAAAACCGCCCATCCCTCGTCTCCTAAACGAATTAGTTCAGACTTGATAGGGTGGTAGAGAGCTAGGCGATTTCCCCAAATTGGCTCAAGTAGAGTCCCATTTTGGGAATAGCCAACCAACTCTCGGATTACCATTGTATGTGGATAGAGAGCTAAGGGAGGTGACAATGCATTTCGTGTCTCCACTATAGTCTGTTCAAACTCTGCTGGCATAATTTTGCTACTAAAAATATGTCCCTAAGAGCCTGTTTGAAAAGTCCCGATACTACGTCATCGCGAGCGACGAAGGAGCGTGGCGATCCCGTAGGAAAAATTACTATCCGACGGGATTGCTTCGGCTGCTGCCTCGCAATGACATTGATTCCTACTTTTCAAAAAGGCTCTAAGTTTTTTAGGGTCTCATAAAACAGTATTTCGTAATCAAATATTATGCCTGCGGCACAACAACATTTATTTTTATAGCTGGAGCTGCTGGCTGAGCCATAACAGATGCTTCAACTGATGGCAAAGCTGTCACACCAGTCAAAACTGGTATTACTTCAACTGAATCTGGACATTGACAATCATCTAATTTTTTTGGTGCTAATCCACCTTGCAATGTTACGGTTACTGGTTTTGCTGGTGCACAATCATCGCTCATTTTAATTCTTGATTCGGATTGACCTAAAGTTTCAATTGCACTCATTAAATATCACCACCTTTCCATTAATAAGGGCCTTATTATAGAGACTATAGGAAGGTCTGCTTGACAGGATAGCTGACATTTATTTGTCAGATTTGCCTCTATATGGTATAATCCTGACAAATTTATGGTCTACCGGCCAACCAAACAACCACCAATCTCCAGGGAAACAACAATTGAAAACGCCAGAAAGTGGCTGTCTATTATGCGTTACGGAGAATCGGGCACGGTAATACAGTTACAGGATGATTGCGAGTACAGGGTTGATGAGATACTTACTAATCCCTCTATTCTAAAACGATTCTTGGGCCCCTACTACCGAAAATTTCTTCTTGCCTACGTTCCCGTGGCCAAAATGCCTTTTTTAGAGGTAGTACGAACTGCACTTCTTGATCTACTGGAAACGCGTAAATTGAAAAAACCCAAAGACCATTTATTGGTGACTTCTATACTTACTCATATCGCACGGGAAGGATTTGAAATTGGGCTATTTATTACACACGTTTCAGAACTTTTGAATGAGGCTGGTTTTCAATCAATTTTTGCTCTTGAGCGGATTTTGCAAAAAAGCAGAAATTTATCGGTGATTCTATACGTGGAGAAAGATATCACTCATCCTCACTATAAAGTGCTTACGGATAAATGTTCACTCCTTTTTGATCACATAATAAAATATCCCCTTTATCGCGAAAAGGATGTGGAGCAATTTTTCCGATACCACGAAGAGCTATGGAATTTCAAACTTGCTCAAAAAAATAAAACTGATATTATCCGTGCCTGCGGAGGATACCTATGGCTGATAAGTCACCTGATGAGAAACTATCGAGACAATGCCAAATACGATTTAAACGGTATTGGACAAGATGATCTGCTCATAAAAAAACTTGAGGTCGTTTGGGACAAATTTTCTCAAAGCGAGCGCGAGATTCTCATCCAGACGGTTCGTCAAAATCTTTCTGATATGGACCGTAGTTCTCATGAATTTAAATATTTATGTGACATCGGAATATTAACCCTCACTGCTAATTCAGTAAAACTGAACATACCGCTTTTGTCACTCGTTATTCAAAGAGAAACAGAAAAAAATAGACTTACCGTAGCTGAGTCCCGAATATTTTTGGGCACAAAGGATATAACTGCCTCTTTTACCTCCAAAGAACGGGCGCTGCTCTCACTTTTACTTGGACAAAAAGGCCGCATCGCCTCCCGTGATGCGGTTGGAAGTGCTTTGTGGAAAGAGAAAGTTGAGCAAATGTATTCCGACTGGGCTATAGACCGTCTGGTTCACAGATTAAGAAAAAAGATGAATACACTGGGTATAGACTCATCTTTATTAAAAACCAGCAAGCGCAAAGGCTTTATATTTGGCTAAGGAGTCGTTTCTAAATAATCTGAATAGATTATTTAGATTACGCTCCATTGTGGTGCGAAGCAGATTAATTCAATTGAACATGTAAATTGCTTACGCGCCCTAATTATGACTCAATTACATGAACAAAGTATACTCAATCTGCCTAGACCTGATCTTGCGCAACCTAGCATGACGGGTCAGGATCAGGTATTAGAAGGGATGTTATCTGAGCGATACCCTAATTGTGATCGTCGCCTTTTGTCGGATGCACTTGCAAAGATGACCGAGCTTTTTCATGCACTCCCTGGAAACTTTACACTTGAGTTGACGGGCCAATTCATTGATGATCCTATTAAACTTCTCGCACAACGATCTCGTGATTCTACAGTTGGTGAAAATGGAGAACTAATAGTACGACTTAACCCTGTCGATAAAATGGCATTTTTGACGTTGTATGAAAAAATGAATGATTACTTGAGAAAGATGTATAAACCAATCTTTGATATGCCAAGGGAGGATTTTTTGCGTGATTTTAAAAGGAATGGGATAGTACAAGCGAGTAGAGCTGAGGCGTTTGACCGACTCGTATGCCCTGTCGATCCACTAGCTTGGGTGCCGTCTCAAAGTCCTGCCATTGTAGGACGGCAGCAATTTGGAGTAACTACGCCATACTCATTTCAATATAGTATCGCTATCCCTGGAATTGACGGATTACCTGTAAATGCCCTTACGATCCTGGTCGCTGAAACGGCAGAAAAGCAGCCTGTTGAAGTTATTAGCGAAACAGTATCCTTTCCTGAAGCACAGGATGATGTTGATTGGGATTTAGTATTTCATGCTGCCGAACTTGGCCTCAAAAATGATACTTACCCCTATGCCTGCTTGATCATTCCTTCTGAAGAATTGTCAACTATAATACTGGCTGCAAACCGTAACCATAAAATTGGAGAGTCTTTAGAAGGACATGCAGAACACCGAGGTATGCATGAGGTACATTACTTGTCCACTAACTATATGGGGTTTGGTATAATAAATCCTGAATATAGATCAAAAATGTTGAGTATAGCGCAATTATGCCCTGGTTGTAGCCAAATGGCTCGGGAGAAAGGAATAGCGGCAATTGACTATGCGTTGGAACAGCCATCGCAGTGGAGCGGACAGTCATATTTGGAAGACGATAGACTCACCGGCGATTGCGGGCCTCCTATACCAAGTATTCAGGCAACAAAATATACACCAAGAGCTCTGAAAATTTTTGAAAGAGCAAACTCATATTATTTTCCGGGAAAATTTGCAGAAACACTTAAAGCAAACCAAGACATTGAATCTGAAAGTTGAATTCACTATCCGATTTTTTCGAAAATCGCAGCTGGAGTAGGCACATTCAGCGAGTTCAGTGTAAAGGCGCCGCTCCTTATCCTATTTGTTCTAGAAACCCGAAAATATCTTGCCAAACCTTCTCCCTGTTGAAAACTCCGGTGATTATTCTAAGTCTACTATAGTACAATAACGTTACAGTGACCGAATTGCCAGGATCTCCTGCAGATATGCATGTGTCGAGAGAAGCACGTACTATTCGACGCAAAACTCCCCAGGATTTGGAATGGGAAACCTATGTCCGTGAACCCATGCGGGAGATTGTAGAAACACTTTCTCTTAATAACTACCAAATAGATGATGAAGGACGCGCTATGGGGTATGATCATTTGGACGCGCCATTTATCATAAGGCGATTTTGTTTCCGGCAAAATCCCGATTTTTTACAAAATCCTGATACACCTCTAGAAAACACAATCGTTGCAGATATTGATGCGAATGTTTTTACACTGAAAAAATCGTCCGAAAGAACTCCGCTTACGCCTGACGTGTTTTTTGACGTCACCAATGATATAGCGCGTGGACTACTTACTGCAGTCGATTTACAAAGATGGTGTAAACCAAAATCTGAATATTCACAAAAAGCTCAAGCGATCATAGAAAAAGACCCACTACTCAAAGATCTAAATGTTTACTCGAATCATTTATTGACACAGGCACAAGACGAATTATCAATAGCTCAATTTGACCGACTGATCAGACGCTTTGTGGCGCACTGTAGATTTCAAAACATCCTAAGCAAAGACGACAACAAAGGGGAACGGTATAGAATTGAAAATTTGAAAGAAAAAATTTGGGCATTGACCGGCGCTTTGTATGAGAATCCTCATCATTATCGCGCGTTTTGGGAACTTCGCGCCATAGGATACCGTAATAAACATGAAGACGTATCGATTGCTTATGCAACACATGAGGGCACCAGAGAAGAAAATCAAGACGGGATTGGTCTTTTCGTAGCAGGCTATGATGAAAAGGTCCCAAAATCATCAGTTTACACACGGTCTTTGGGCACTGTTGTACTGGCTGATGGAGTGGGTAGTACGAGAGGAGGAATCGCCCGTGATAAACTTCTGCAGTTGTTGCAGGGTAAAAATACCTACGATCAACAAACGGTTGAGGACGCATTGGGTGAAGTAAATGAAGAACTCAATCGGATGAAATATAATATTCCTCCCATGACGACGGTAGCCGCGGTATCTCTTGGAATCGCTTACCCTAATAAATGGAATGAGCCTAAACGCATCACGCTCGATGAAAGTGTACTTAAGCTGGAAAACATCAGCGTCGGTGACGTGGGAATAAAACGTATACGCACAATTTTTCCCGGCCGATATTCAGTCAAGACGGCAAACGAACTTGAAGGATTTGAAAACTTTTTAAGAAATGCGGTAGGGGCAAGCCCAAAACTTTATATTAATGAAAAAAATAAGAACATGTTGGAACTTATCCCTGGCGATACTCTACTATTATACTCAGATGGCTTACGGTTTCTCACTGATGCAGAAATTACCTCTATTTTATCTCTTGATGACTGCACACTGCAAGAAAAACTCGACACCATGGTTGAGGGAGCAAAAGAAAAAGCGATTGCAAAAGAAGGAGTCTCTGACAATATCACCGTGATTGCTATCACGCCAGAGAGGATGCTGACATTTATCGGAGGTGAACACAGTCATCTCAGATGGTCGCGAGAATCCACTATCGATGCTATCTTCAAACGGAAGTGATCCTAAGGACCTAGTGGGACTTGGGGAGGTCCTTGCAGAACATTTATCCAAATGTGCTGTATTCTAAAGATAGTTCGAACGCATTTCGCCGCCTGCGGCGGCGAGGAAAGCCCCCCGCGAAATTCAGAAAACGCGGCGGAGCCGCACCGATGACAATTTCCAGTTTTCCTTTGCCGGCAAATTCTTTTAGGACGGGGTCTTTGGGACGGGGGCAGATTATCCTGCTATAATAATATAAACTATATCATTTTTATCATGAGCAGTAATTTCTTGACATCAGTATGTATGTATGATAGTATGATTTTATTATGAATAGTTTAGTCAGAACTACAATTACACTTCCCAATGACCTTTTTGAACGGCTTAAAACGACCGCATTTTATCAGAAAAAAACAATTTCTGCTCTGATCAGAGAGGGGGCAAGTCTGGTGGTTGATTACAAGAAGTCTACTTACGGAAAAGGTATAACCAGATTAGTGGGTAAATATAATACAAAGGGTAAAAAAGGCGAATTTATACGCCGCGATTTCTATGATAAATTTATCAGGGCAAAAATGTCTTCTTGATACAAATATACTGGTAGCTTTGCTGAACCGGGGGAACCCTAACTTTAATAAGGCCAAAATTCTATTCCAAAAACTTACTTCCCGTGAATTTACAGCCGTAATTTCTTCACAAAATATTTTTGAATTGACTGCAGTATTAGTGCACGGCCAAAAAGAACCAAGAAAGAAAGTGGCGCAGGATATTGATCTTTTAACGAAGGATCCGCTACTTCAAGTCATCTACCCAGATTTTAGAGTTATGGATATATTTATCCGGCTTTTAAAAAGCGAAGGTAGTCTACATATAGCTGATTTATATCTGTTGGCTACAACTATTACCTTTGATATTGGAATAATTATAACTGCGGATGAAAATTTCAAAAAGCTAAATAACATCACTACCACCATCTATAATCCATTCAACTAAATAATTTTTGAATTATTTTCAAGGGCGCAGAGTACGATTTTGCGCAGTGGTGCCAAAGGTGGGACTCGAACCCACACGGGCTGTTAGGCCCACTGGTTTTTGAGACCAGCCTGTCTACCGATTCCAGCACTTTGGCATTTGCGGGCAGGGACCTGCGCGCCTGCCTGCCGGCAGGCAGGTCTGCCAATTCCACCACCGCGGCGTCGTCGCATTGACTGGGTCAATTATATTGTGTATAAGTAGAGTACGTCAACACTATGCAGCTTCGCGCCATACCACATGACCCGGCCAAACTTGAAGTAGATGCACTCGTCACGTTTCTTGCTCCCAACCAAACGCTTGACGCCAAACGATTTGGTGCGTCATTTGTAACTTTGGTATCAGAGGCAAGTAAGCGGGAACAATTTGGAGCCAAATCTGAAGAATTCCTTCTTTTGTCAGGGAAAGGTACCGTTGGCGCGTATAAAATACTGGTGTGCGGAGTGGGCAATGAAAAATTTACGCGTCTTGAAGATCTATATCATATACTTGCCTTCGCGGTGAAAAAATCGAAAGAATCAAACCCGGCAAAAATTGCCCTCGTTGTCCCTGATGAATGGATCAGAAATTTTGACACCGCAGACGTCTTTCGGGCAGCTTGCGAGGCGTCTTTATTATCTTCCTATCGATTTCTCAAATACAAAGATACCAAAGACGAGATAAAAAGTGAGATTGAAGAAATTCTTTTCCCCGTTTCTCCCGGAAAACTAAACTCTGCTCAACAGGGGATTGATGAAGGTCAAATCGCAAGCTCTGCCACATGTTTTGCCAGGGATCTTGTCAATGAACCCCCGGAGGTGACGACACCCGAGTATTTAGCCCAAGTTGCGCACACAATAGCCAAGGATTCCAAGGGAGCAATCAAAGTGACAGTTCTTGAAAGAGAAGATGCTCAAAAACTTGGAATGGGTGCTTTTTTGGCCGTTTCCCAAGGCAGTCCCAAGCCTCCCAAATTCATCATTCTTCGTTATAAAGGAAAAAATCCCAAAAAAAAAGTGGTCGTTATCGGCAAGGGGATAACCTTTGATACAGGAGGATTATCCATCAAACCGGCAGAACACATGGAGACGATGAAACTTGATATGGCTGGGGCCGCTGCCGTACTGGGTGCGTTCAAAGCACTTACACAGCTTTCGCCAGCAATTGAAATAGTGGGTATGATTGCCTCCTGCGAAAATATGCCCTCTGGCAAAGCTATAAAACCAGGAGATATTGTAACGGCCGCCAATGGTAAACATATTGAGATACTCAATACCGACGCAGAGGGACGTCTCACTCTTGCCGATGTGATCTCCTATGCCAAGGCAAAAGAAAAGCCATCTCACATTATTGACCTCGCAACACTTACGGGTGCTTGCGTGGTAGCCCTTGGTCAAGACATAGCAGGACTTTTCTCAAACAACGACGCGCTCTTACAAGCAATTGAGAAATCTGCATCTGAAACGGGAGAACTGGTATGGCGATTACCACTTTTTTCTGGATACAAAAAGCTTATCAAAAGTCATATTGCTGATATCAAAAATATCCAAACCGGAAAATACGGCGGGGCAATCACCGCAGCATTATTTCTAGCAGATTTTGTAGGAGATACGCCATGGGTCCATTTGGATATCGCAGGTCCCGCCTACCAAGAGAATGAGAGTCCTCTCATGCCAAAAGGAGGCACCGGATTTGGAGTACGTCTATTACTACGGTATTTCTCAAGTGCCGAAAACTCCTCTTAAATGATACGAGACTATCTCCACGTAATCGGCCATAGTCATTTCCGTAATCTTCTCTTGGGACAGATTGTTTCTCAAGTGTCCTTAAATATGCTCTCGTTTGTCTTGGCGATACGTATCTATCAGGAAACAAAATCCAATACTGCCGTCTCTCTCATGCTCCTCTCATTTGGCATTCCCGCGATTCTTTTTGGCGTGTTGGCAGGGGGAGTCGTAGATTATTTCGATAAAAGAAGAGTCATGCAGTTTTGTAATCTCTCAAGAGTAGGAATTATTATCCTCTTTTTCTTTTTGCACAAAAGCCTTTTGGTAGTATACCTATTGTCAGTACTCGTCTCAGTCGTCACTCAGCTTTTTATACCTGCGGAAGCCCCTTCAATACCAACACTTGTGAAACGCAATAATCTTCTTTCTGCCAATTCTTTATTTACCATATCATTTTATCTTGCAACCATCACGGGATTTATTTTAGCTGGTCCTGCTATTAAACTAATGGGTCCCAAAAATGTCTATCTTTTTATTGCAGGTCTTATGGGTACTGCGTTTTTATTTGTGTCCAGACTGCCTGCTATGGAGGCAACGCGTAAAAACGAGAAGTTTGCGTATAATCTTCCATTTTTTTTCTCAGTCATACGCGATGGAATCAGATTTATACAATCAAATTTGCGAGTAGGGCAAAGCCTTGTTCTTCTCACCATTGCTCAGGCACTTGTGGCTACTCTTTCTGTTCTTGCCCCTGGTTTTGCAGACCGGATACTTCGTATAGATCTCTCCGACGCGTCATTTGTCGTGATGGGGCCGGCCGCTCTGGGATTGATAATAGGAGCGCTCTGGGTAGGTGCGGTAGGAAAACAATTTTTAAAAAGAAAATTAATCATATTGGGAATCATTGCCACCAGTGTCACACTACTTTTATTATCGATACTTTCCATGATTCAGGTAGTACCTAGATGGGGGATATCTGGACCGGGATTCTATTGGGGTGGCGTGGGCGTAGCCATGGGGCTTCTTTTACTATTGGGATTTTCTAACTCATTTATCACCGTACCCACCAGCACTGTACTTCAACAAGAATCAGAGAGTCAGATGAGAGGCCGGGTCTATGGAGTACTCACCTCTCTCACCGGCGGCGTCTCGGTGCTTCCTGTCGTATTTTCAGGAGTTCTTGCGGATTCAGTGGGTATTGACAAGACTCTCTTTGTTATTGGTACGATAATACTGGTGATTGGTATCGCGCATATGAAAGATATTTATCCTTCGCACATGAAGCGGTTATGAAACCTATACTTTTTACCATCGGCTCCTACAATGTCTATGCCTTTGGTTTATTTCTGGCGTTGGGCTTTTTATTGTCTACATTTATTGTGTGGTTTTTTGGTCGAGAAGATTTGAAAGAAGAAGAATATCTGGACGCATATATAGCCACGTGTGTAGTAAGCCTGATTGGAGCGCGTCTGGGCTATATTGCGACCCATATCCAGGAATTTGGCGATACGATTTTGCGATTTATACTCGTTCGAGAAACTCCCGGTTTATCCTTACTATCAGGTATCTGTGTAGGAATAGTATACCTTTTTTTCTATTGTCGAGGGAAAAAGTTATCGTTTGTGAGATTGGGAGACATATATGCTGTGGCGATATCGTTGGCTTTGGGGCTTGTGAAGTTGGGACAACTTTTAGGGGGAGCGGGAATGGGCGCGATTACGCAGGCACCCTTTGCTGTGAGAATTGTAGGACTGGCCGGAAAACGGCACCCTGTGGAGTTGTATGAAGCAATCGGATATTTTATTTTGTTTGTTGCTCTTATTGTTTTACTCAAACAAACAATTCGACGAAAATGGATGCCAGGCAGTATCACAATGGTATTTATGATCGGTGCAGGAATTATCATTTTCACACTTGAATTCTTAAAGGAGTACACCATATACTTATATGGTTTGAGTCTGAGACAGTTTATAGTGTCGGGGTTTACTCTTATTACATTGGTAATTCTTATGATACGTTTACGAGTAATTCCCAAACTTGTCGTTTATTTTAAAAAGAAACCATGACATATCCGGATGACGTCCTCTCAAAAATAAAAAAATTTCTTGTCAGGCAGAAGAATAAGACTGAAGCGACATTAGCCTCACTAAAAACACAAGATCCATTCTCTGACCCCGACCGGCTCAACGACAACGCTGCATCAGATACTGAGGCAAAGGAAGAAAGTTCTCACGAGCGGATGGAAGCACTTGAGAAAGAGTTATCAACTCATCTGTCAGAAGTGGATGAAGCATTGGGAAGACTCACCAAGGGAACCTATGGGAAATGCTTATCATGTGGGGTTATGATTGATACAGATCGACTTGCCATTAAACCCGCTGCCCGCTATTGCGTAGACTGCGAACGGAAGAAAGAGAAATAGACGTAAAAGTATCAAATGTATCAGAAAGTATCAGAGGTATCAAAGGGAGAGCGAAAATTATTAAAAGCTTTTGATACTTTTGATACCTTTGGTACCTTTGATACTCTTCGTTTCCTCGGTTAAATCTCATCTGTCAATTGTCAAATATCAAGAGTTAACGGTATGATGATTACGTGGATGTTCCTATACTTTTTGAGGATGAATATTTTTTAGTTGTTGACAAGCCTTTTGGGATTGTTGTTAACCGATCAGTGCATTCTCCGAATAATACGCTTGCAGATTGGTCAGAAAATTACTTACAACTAAATACCTTGGAGGAAGACAATGCTTCTTCATTTATTCAACGCGCGGGAATTGTCCATCGATTGGATAAAGAAACTTCAGGAGTAATACTGATTGCCAAGGATGCACACACATTTGCCAAACTGCAAAGGGAGTTTCTCAATCGGAAGGTCATCAAACACTATCTGGCACTTGTTCATGGGAATGTTACATCCGACGAAGGTGAAATTAACGCACCGGTAGGTAGATTACCATGGAACCGTATGCGCTTTGGAGTACTTCCACAGGGACGTGACGCAGTAACTATGTATAAAGTGCTCGCGAGATATCAGCAACGCAGTATGCTACTAAGTTACCTCTCTGTAACTCCTCGTACTGGTCGTACACACCAGATTAGAATACATTTGGCATATTGTGGGCATACCATCGTTTCTGATCCACTCTATGCGGGTAGGAAGGTTTTGCGGCAAGACCTTTTACTTTGCCCACGAATGTTTCTCCATGCTACGTCACTGCAATTTTCTCATCCGGTGACCGGGAACCCCATAACGATACAAAGCCCGCTTCAGAAGGACCTCCAAAACGTACTGACTCATCTATCAAGAAAAACCTATAACCAGGTTAAAAATTAAACACGGGATGGGATAGACAAGAAGTATCACAGGAATCACGGGTACCACAAGTATCACGAGAATAAATAACTACCTGTGGTACTCGTGGTACTTTTCATTCCCGTGGTACTTTTGTATAATTATTGTATGGGCCAATTTGGTGGATTTTATAAAGGCGAAAAGAAAAAAAACAAAAAGCAGTTTCTTGAAAAGAAGGCTCAACAATTTGTGGGGAGTGGAGTGTTTGTGCTTCCTAAAGTGGAGATCATTAAAAAGGGCAAGAAAGATGAAAAGTGAGAGTCCGTTCTGCAGCTCACCCTGCGCGAAAACACTTTGTACTATTGGTTAGCCTTGTTCTAATTTTATTAGTACTTCTTCTAACTTTTTTCTCTTCAAAAACATGGGATGGAGCGGGGAGATACTCAATTGTTATACAGGAAAATTCCCAAAATTCGATAGTTGCTGCAAAAATTGCTATTTTCTCCATAGAACCAGTAACGAATCGTGCGATATGGCTTTCAATACCTCCCGAAACGTTACTCGTCGTACCTTTTGGCTACGGAGCGTATCCTGCCGCATCAGTATTTAACCTTGGAGAACTTGATGCCAACGATACAGGAGGGGAATTGCTTGCCAGAAGTATCGAGAGAAATTTTGGTGTAGCTATTGATGCTGCTATCATCATCCCGCACGAAGCTATAGTGTCATTACCACAATCCTATCAAGAGCTCATCAATTTGAAAAAAAACTTTTTTACGGTATCTGGATTTTTCCGTTACCTACTGCACATGAAATCTCATTTTGGAAACAGGTCTTTGAACTCTCTTGCCCCGGGAGACGGGTGGAAACTTTTTTGGGAAGTTCGCTCGCTTCGCGCCGATCAAATTACCTATCTTGACGCGTTCCAATTAGAGTTAGTTGAGCCATTGAAGCGTCCCGACGATAGCATCGTATACTCGCTGCGTACTGATCGATTTGATCTTTTAGTATCGGATTTATTTATCGATCATATGATACGCTCACAAGCCGTAAGCGTAGCGGTAGTAAATGCATCAGGGCAAACCAATCTTGCGTCAGTTACCCAGCGAATTCTTGTTAATCTTGGTGTGAATGTAGTTTCTAAATCTACTGCAAAAGAGACGATAAAAGATCGCTGTACTATTCGACTTTCCACAAACCAAAAAGAACCACTACTTGTAAAAAAACTTACTGCGCGGTGGGGTTGCAGTGTAGTATTTGGACTATGGGATTCGCTCGCTGCAGTTGAGATAATTTTGGGTGAAAGTTTTGTGAAAAAATGATTACCGTAGTTGCTATCGCAATAATTTTGATTATTTCATTACTACTTGCGCTGCGATCAGCCAATACTGAGCTTGCCGTACCAGAGGAGGTGAAAGGACTCAAAATCAAGCGGAGAAAAAAACTGACAGGAGTGATTCTTTTTTTGAAAGAGAAAATTATCCACTATTCTTCATCAGATTCATCCTGAGATTCTCCATCATCCCCAGTATCTCCGCGGTCTTTTTTGAGCTCTTTAGGAACAGAGAGGGAAAAATCTCTGTTTGTGGGAAGAAACGTTGGTTGAGTGGCAAATCGCTTGCCGCGTGTGAGTTCACGTATAAAAACAGTTGCACTGTTTTTGGCTATATTTTTGATGCATACGTGATAGGTGTTTCCTGACTTTAAAAATCGCAAAAGACGAAAAGCAATATCATCGGGGAGGGCTCCCAAGTACGTTTTAGTACCATCTCTGACCTCAATTGAGTGGCGTTTGGGAAAAAGCTGTACTGTATCGCATATATGGAGTTTGGAAAGTATTGAGAATGGAGCGATATTTTTAAGTATTACCGATTTAGTTTTGCCGGGTTCTTCTATAAATAAATTTGGTAGTACGGGTGTTGAAATGGAGGTTTGTTCAAGTGATGCTTTGGAATGAATCGAGTTTAGTTTGTCCAAATTTTTTTGAGCAATTATGTTATATCGATCAAGATTGAGAATTTTACGGTAGAGTTGTCTCGCGCGGTCTATTTTACGAAGTTGCGTATACGCAAATGCAAGACGTGAGAGGGCATCGACATCTGATGGTGAGTGGGAAAGGATTGTTTCATTTAATTCAATTGCTTTTTTCCAGTTTCTGGAAATAGCGGCGTCTATGGCAGTAGCGGAAAGACTATGCATAAGGAGGCTGCAAAAGAATGGGAGTAGTGTACGTACAATCTTGAGAAAAGTCAAGAGGAGAGATACAATATGATGTACCACGAGTAACACGGGGAGTTATTTATTCTCGTGATACCTGTGGTACCCGTGATTCCCGTGGAACTTTAAATTATGTCAGGACACTCTAAATGGTCAAAGGTGAAACATCAAAAAGCGATCACCGATAGTGCGCGTGGGAAAATCTTCACCAAAATGGCCAATGCTATAACTATTGCAACACGAGAAGGGGAGAGCTCCGATCCAAATACCAATTTCAAACTCCGTCTTGCGATAGAAAAAGCCCGATCCTACAATATGCCCAAAGAAAACATCCAACGGGCGATTGAAAAAGCAACACATAGCGGGAATGCTGATGGATTAAATTCCGTACTCTATGAAGCGTTTGCACCATTTGGTATAGGACTTATTATTGAAGCAAATACAGATAATAAACAGCGCACTGTGTCTCAAATAAAAAACACACTTGAGAGGGGAGGGGGAGTACTTGCGACACGAGGGGCAGTTTCACATTTATTTGAACAACGAGGAAAAATTACTGTCATAGGAGCAGGTGACGACATTATGGAAGAAGCAATTGATAAGGGAGCAATAGATCTTGAGGAGGCAGGGGAGAATGAAATACAAGTATTTACACATCCGGCAGACCTTCACAGGATGAAACAAGCACTGGAGGATAAGTCTGTTGCGGTCAAAGATGCATCGCTCGTTTACCACCCGACCACAAGTATTCCTGTTTCAACCAAATCAGAAGCACAAAAAATTCTTTCACTTCTTGACGCTCTTGAAAATCTCGATGATGTTACCAATGTGTTTGTCAATGTAGATATACCTGATGAACTCCTCTAAAACGCACATAGTACATCTTAAACGATTTTTTATTCACTTTTTTCTAAAGGCGCCAAAAAAGAAGAAGGGATTTATCAGGCTTACGTATCCATTTCCCAGAAGAAGTGGATGGCTAAAACGATTTGTAAGACTGCTTCGAAGAAAAACAGTTCATATAACGATATTGGATAAAAGGCAGCGTTTTGCTGCCCAAACACTAATTTTAACGACGGGTATCCTGGTCACACAATTTATCTGGACTGATTATCGATTTGCTCTCATAGTTATTTTGGCGTTAGCGACTTATATTCTAACTTACTGGTCATTGAAAGAAGATATTAGAGGGATAGAACGGCTTATTTTATTTCTCCTGCCTGTTGGGTTTACGATATCTGTTTCATTCTTTTACTTTCTTTTACCACAGCGTATGTTTGTAAGGATTGCTGTCGCCGTTGTTTTTGCGATTGGGACCTATGCCATACTTCTTGCAGAAAATATCTACAACGTAGCGGCAGAACGATCAATACAACTTCTGAGAGTTGCCCAAACGGTAGGTTTCTTGCTCACGTTGATTGTAGTCTTTCTGTCAGCCAATATAGTATATGCATTAAGACTACCTTTTTACTTTAATGGACTTATCATAGGTAGTACTTGTTTTATTCTTTCCTTACAATCTTTATGGACGGTTAATCTGGAACAAAGTATTGAAAAGAAACTTATTCATTATTCTTTTATTGTTGGACTTATTGCTGCTCAATTAGCAATCACACTCTCTTTTTGGCCCACTTTACCCGCGGCATATTCACTTCTTGTGACGGCTAGCTATTATTGTCTCGTGGGTTTATTCCAGCAATATTTCTCAGGCAGACTATTTGGCAATATGGTGAGAGAGTATATAGCTGTTTTTTTGTTTATTCTTGTTTTGACCGTTCTTACTACCAGATGGGGCTGAGGGAGGGGAGTAGAGTGTTTACATCCCGATACATCGATGATATAGTTTGATACGTAAGAATCCTATAATATAGATCCTATAGTTAATTTATTATTTTTCACGAAATAAATTACGACATTTCACAAATGGCAACAAAAATGTGGATATCTAACCGCAAAGGGTAAATACTACACTCTCTTAGCATCCCACAATGAACACAAATTATACGCATAAAATATGGGTTTAGATTGTTATGAAGCTCTATTTCATATCTTAACACATAAGAGATCCACCCCTTGGCCTTAAAATTTCAGTTTAGCTTGTCGTGAAGCCTCAAATTATCCGAAAGCCTACATACAAAGCGCAGTGTTAGCCTCAATATTAAGGGTTTAGCATGTTTCAAGGCTCCAAATTCCGTATACACAATCCACCTGGGGGGTGGATTAGCTTGGCACATAGGGAATTACTAGTTCCAGACAAACTAGGACAACACCCTCATAATGCTTTTTCGTAGCCTCAGAATATTTTAATAGATTGTCGCAAGGCCCTATTTTTCGTATTAGTGCAGCAAGCTATACTCGAAGAATTTAGCCTCGAAATTATTGATTTAGAGCATGATAAAGCCCTAAACTATATCATTAAAAATAACCCGAAACCCTTTAAAATATTATTTTTGTAATTAAACCACTGGTGAGTGTAATTATGTTTGTATACTCGTGAATGTAGTATATGAATTCAAAACAAAACCGCTATTACTATATATAAAGAAGAGTGCCTCTTCTCCAATGTGCCCGTCATTGCGAGGATGTTCCGACATAAGCCGGGACAACTAAGCAATCCGGACCTAAGCGACGTCCCGTGCATAGCGAGGGATCTACCTTATAAACGATAGGGTCGCAATGACGACCTGAAAGACCGCTTTTATGGTTAAGCAGCCAGAGAAGGAGACTGCTATAATGACGCACAATAATTCTTTTACGACGAGTCAGGCTCGTCGTAAAAGAAGTGCCCATTGTTACGACGTCATTTCATGACATCGCAAAATGGGCTTTTTCATTTTTGACTCGATCTTTTATAAAGTCATTATACTCTCTTTTATATGTCATTTTATATTCTTGATTGTCATCCCGGACTTGGTACGTTCATGTAAACTGAACGTACCTTGATGCGGGATCCATACATTTTAAAGAGCAAAAATTATCAATTTCCCTCTGGTAGACATTTTAAAAATGGACAATGAGCCATGGTCATATATTTTCAGCCATTGTAGGGCATTACAGTGAGCCTCTTTTAGACTCGATAGTGGTTATGATGTGCTTGACAATAACTTCTGACGTCGCATAATGGAAATTGTAAGGACGTTTATTCAAAACGTCTCACAATTTCGGGATCATTGTTGCGACGTTGAAACATCGCAAAATGATCCCACCAAGTCATTCCTGCGAAGGCAGGAATCCAGCCTTAAAGGAAGAACATTATGACCATATCTGAAGCTGTTGAACGATTCCTCGAATATTTGGAGATTGAGAAAAACGCTTCCAAACTAACCATTCGTAATTATCGGCACTATCTAAACCGCTTACTCACGTTTTTATCCAGCCAGCCCTCCCCTATCGACAACCCTTCTGCAATTTCACCAGATATCATCAGATCATATCGTCTGTTTCTCTCGCGTTTTTCAGATGAAAAAGGCCTTACGCTTAAAAGAATAACCCAAAATTATCACCTCATTGCGCTTAGGGCTTTTCTGCGGTATATGGCGCGTATTGATGTGAAAGCCCTCAGTCCGGAGAAGATTGAGCTACCCCGCGCAGAAAGTAGATCTCTGAAGTTTTTGAATCGTGAGCAGGTTGAGAGGTTACTGAACATGCCGCAGCTATCCACACCACAGGGAATGCGGGATAAGGCAATTATGGAAGTACTCTTCTCAACAGGATTACGCGTTAGTGAACTTGTTAAACTCAATAGAGATTCGGTGAACTTGGAGAGAAGAGAGTTTGGAGTGATTGGAAAAGGCGGCCGTGCGCGGGTAGTTTTCCTCTCAGAACGGGCTGTAGAGTGGTTGGGCCGATACCTTAAAGAACGAACGGATGACGCACGACCATTATATATAAGGTATGCGGGGAAAACTCCGGTAGATGGTAACAACGGAGTTCGTCTCTCAGCACGTTCAGTACAACGAATTGTTGAGAAATATGTGAAGAAAGCTCGTTTACCCGTAAAAATCACGCCACACGGCTTGAGACACACCTTTGCTACCGATCTTCTTGCAAACGGAGCCGATCTGCGTGCCATCCAGGAGATGCTGGGTCATAAAAACATTTCTACGACCCAAGTCTACACCCACATCACCAACCCCCAGCTTCGCGAAATCCACAAGAAATTCCATAGTCAATAGTTCTGCAAGGCCTCGCCTTGCGAAGCTGATGCAGCGGCAACTACGTTCTCCAAAAGACTCGCCACGTTGACAGGTCCTACGCCGCCTGGGACAGGTGTATAATACGCCGCTAGATCATTTACCTCATCTAGATCATAATCGGTATGTAATTTACCCTCTTCGTTATGGAGACCCACACCAATGAGTATAGTTTTGTTTGTTAACATTGAACGTCGCACAATCCATGCTCCATTGTTGCGACTACTTGCAGTAGATCGCAAAATGGAGTCCTTTCCTACGCAACTTATTATCACGTCAGAAGATCGGCACAACTCTGCCAAATTATCTGTTTTACTATGAGCTACAGCGATTGGAGCACCTTTTTCCACTAGATACTCTGCTATAGGCTTACCTGCGGTTTCTCCCCTACCGATGACGAGTGTCTTTTGTTTTTTTAACCATTGAACATATGGTTCACAAAACGGTTGTTTCAGAGGTGAATCCGGATTGTTGCACACGTCGTGTGCCACCCATTGAAGTATTTTGTCCACAGCCATAGCGATGGGCGGATCGAAACGAGTTTGCGGATGAAATCCGTCCACGTCTTTCTCCGGCGTAACGAGTAAATCAAGTTTCTCTTTGGCGATATCAATTGGTAGTGGCCGTTGTACTATGATACCGTGGACTGATGGATCTTTATTTAGTCTTTTGACCAATACAATTAATTGTTTTTTATCCAATGATAAATGATTTGAATCATTTATCATTTTTTCATGGGGTTTTATCTGGTGTGGGTATATCGTTACCTGAATTCCAATCTCTACACCTGTCCTTTTTTTAGCACGTACATAAGCCGCTGATCCCGGATCATCGCCGATTAATATGACGGCAAGCTGTGGAGTGATACCTTTTTTCGAAAGCTCTAAGACTTTTTGTGTAAGTCGAGATTTTATTTCAGAGGCAATTACCCTGCCATCTATTATCATAATAATGGTAGTATAACAGTTTGTGGCTTATGAGAGGCAGGTAGCGGCGGCGACTTGGTCTGATTTATCAGAGAAACGCATGAGGATGACTCCAGATGTGGCACGAGAAAGTTTTGGTACCTGACTCATGGGAAGTTTGACAACTTGGCCTTTCATTGAGGTAAGTACCAAGCTTTGACAATCTGCGGGGATCTTCTGAGCAGAAGCTATTTTACCGGTCTTGGGTGTCACGACCGCTACTTTTATTCCCTGTCCACCCCGATGTTGCCGTGGAAAGCCTGAGAACGGTGTCTTTTTCCCGATACCTTTTTCCATAATGGTAAGAAAATCTGAGGTACTATCTTTTTTGGCAATAATTTCAGTACCTACGACAAAGTCGCCTTTCCCAACCAGGATCCCTCGCACTCCCATAGTATCTCTTGCTGTTGCCCGTACTTCAGTCTCTGCAAATTTGATGGATTTTCCCTCATGTGAGACAAGAAGTATGTCGTCAGCGCCAGTTGAGAGTTTAGCCCATCTCAGCTCGTCTCCAGCTTCCAGTTTGATTGCGACCAGACCATTTCGGCGGATATTTTCATATTCTGAAAGTTTGCTTTTTTTCACCGTGCCGTTTTTGGTAGCCATTGCGATAAAGGCGTATTGTTTGCTTTCCTCACCTTTAAGAGCATAGGAAAGAACTGAGGTGATCAGTTCGTTTTGGTCTACATTGATTAGGTTTACGATTGCTTGTCCTTTGCTTACCCGTGAACCTTCCGGAATGTCCCATACCCGCAGTTGATACACTTTTCCTTTGTTTGTAAAAAATAAGATATTGTCGTGTGTCATGGCTGAGGAAAGATGCTCAATGACATCTTCTTCTTTGGTTGTCATACCAATTACTCCTTTCCCACCACGTTCTTGCGTTCTAAAAGAAGTTGGTGATTGTCGTTTGATATATCCGCTTTTGGTCAGAACAATTACCGACTCTTCGTTGGCGATAAGCTGTTCATCGGAAAACTCACCGACTTTTGATTTAAATACCCGTGTCCGCCTCTGATCGCCATATTTTTCTTTGAGTTTAGTGAGCTCCTCTTTGACAACTTTTAAAATCTTTTCGGGATGAGAGAGAAGATCGGTTAGGTAGGCAATCGTTTCTCGGATCATGGCAAGTTCATCCTCAATTTTAGCTCTCTCAAGTGCAGCCAAACGCTTCAATTGCATATCCAAAATTGCCTGAGCTTGAAGTTCGGAAAGTTTGAATCGAGTCATCAGTTTGTTGCGTGCTTCATCCACGTCTTTGGCTTTTCGTATGATTGCAATCACTTCATCGATATGGTCGACAGCAATTTTAAGGCCTTCCAAGATATGCTCTCGCGCTCGAGCTTCTCTCAGCTCAAATTCGCTTCTTCTCCTTATTACATTGTGTCGGTGCCGTATGTACTCTTCCAAAATCATCTTCAGCGTCATCGTCTGAGGAGTACCTTCAACCAAAGCCACCATGTTGACAGGGAAGCTTGTCTGAAGATCAGTGTGTTTATAGAGGTTGTTTAGGATCTTTTTGGGTACTGCGTCACGTTTAAGTTCGATAACAACTCTGATACCATGTCTGTCTGATTCATCCCGCAGATCGGAAATTCCCTCGATTCGTTTGTCTTTTACTAAATTGGCGATATGAATGATCAGGGTGGCTTTGTTTACTTGATAGGGAAGCTCCGTGACAATGATTGCTGACTTTCCATTGCCTATCTCCTCAATTTCAGCTTTGGCACGCATGACGATCTTGCCACGGCCTGATGCATACGCATTTTTAATCTCATCTTGATCATAAATTGATGCCGCGGTTGGGAAGTCCGGTCCCTGTATAAATTTCATCATGTCGTCAAGCGTGACTTCGCTATGAAGCATCGATTTTGTCTCGCCTTCAGGAGTTGTAAAGGTAGTTTTACCCAGCATATATATAATTGCATCAACGACTTCAGTGAGATTGTGTGGCGGGATCTTGGTGGCCATTCCAACAGCAATGCCATCTGATCCCATCAGAAGCAGGTTGGGTAGTTTGGCAGGGAGCCAGTCCGGTTCTTTTAGTGTTGCATCAAAATTGTCGGTGAAATGTACCGTTTCTTTTTCAAGATCCAAAAGCATCTCTTCAGCTATTTTTGAGAGTTTTACCTCTGTGTAGCGCATGGCGGCCGGCGGATCTCCATCGATTGAGCCAAAATTTCCTTGACCATCGATGAGAGGATAGCGCATAGAAAATGTTTGGGCGAGTCTTACGAGCGCATCATAGACGGGCATATCTCCATGAGGATGATATTTGCCAAGTACTTCTCCTACCACTTTGGCTGATTTGGTGTGCTTTGAAGTTGCATGCAGTCCTATCTGGTGCATGGCGTAGAGAATTCTTCGGTGAACCGGTTTGAGACCATCCCTGACGTCAGGAAGGGCGCGAGACACAATCACGCTCATCGCGTAGTCCAGATAGCTACGTTTCATTTCCGAAGTGATGTCAGTTGGATTTACTTTTCCGATGTTCATATTTCTAGATGTATCACGAGAATCACGTGTACCACGGGTATCACGGGAAGAATTTTTCTGAGAGCTCGTGGTACTCGTGGTACCTTACCTCCCCGTGGTACTTTTGTATTATTTCCCTATAATCGTGATCACATAGGGAGCTATAAGAAGCGCGACTATCTGCACGATTTTCATCATAGGATTAAGCGCCGGTCCTGAGGTATCCTTGAGAGGGTCCCCTACCGTGTCTCCCACCACCGCAGCTTTGTGCGTATCGCTTCCTTTTCCTCCCAGGTTGCCATCCTCAATATATTTTTTAGCATTATCCCAGGCGCCACCTGTATTGCAGGAGAAAAAGGCAAGAAGGAGTCCCGATAAAACCACGCCTCCCAGAAATCCACCTAGCGCTGATGCTCCCAAAAACCCTGTTAAAATAGGTGCTGCAATCACAATTAGTGCCGGAATGACCAGTTCTTTTTGAGCAGCAGCAGTGACGATTGCAACAGCTTTGGAATAATCCGGAAGCTGTTTACCTTCCATAATGCCTTTTATTTCCCTAAATTGCCTTCTTACTTCCTCAACTACCTCAAATGCAGCGCGACCAACTGAACCAATGAGCCGAGAACAGAAAAGATACGGGAGTGCGCCTCCAATAAGTAGTCCCACAAACACCTTTGGTTGCGCGATATCTACCGCGGTGAGCCCTGTGGCTTCAAAATAAGTTGCAAAAAGAGAACTTGCGGCAACTGCTGCAGAACCAACTGCAAATCCTTTGGTAAGCGCTTTGGTCGTATTTCCCACCGCATCAAGCGCTGAGGTCACGAGAGGCGCCTTACCTTTCATGTGTGTCATTTCAACCATACCCTGAGCGTTGTCCGCAATTGGTCCAAAGGTATCCAAAGACATTATGATTCCGGTTGTCGCCAGCATTCCCATTCCCGCCAGAGATATTCCATAAAAGCCGAGGAAATAGTAACCAACAAATATCGTTGCCGCTACAATAAGAACTGATACGAAGGTCGATTCCATACCCACTGATATTCCGGCAATGAGATTGGTGCCGCTTCCTGTTTGAGAAGCTTTTGCTATCGCAACAACTGGTTTTTCACCGGGTCCGGTGTAATATTTGGTTACGTACAAAAGGGCAAGCATCGCAACAATTCCAGAGACTGCTGCATATCCAGCTTTTGGTTCACCCAGAAGAAATGTTGCCAGACCCATAAATATGAAAATTGCAGCGACAGCTGCGATCACAAAGCCGCGGATGAGAGGATCCATAGGGTTTTCGAGATCGTTTTTGGCTTTCACAAAAAATGTACCCAGGATTGAGGTGAGGATGGCTCCAGATCTGGCAAGAAGTGGGAACACAACTCCCGGCAATCCAAACATTGCTCCTCCCAAAATCATTGCTGCTACAATAGTGAGAGCATATGATTCAAATACATCAGCTGCCATGCCAGCACAATCACCGACATTGTCACCCACATTGTCAGCAATAACAGCCGGATTTCTGGGATCATCCTCGGGAATTCCTTTTTCAACTTTTCCCACTAAATCAGCACCCACATCAGCGGCTTTGGTGAAAATTCCTCCACCCACACGCATGAAAAGAGCCAGAAGTGCTGCACCAAATCCGTAACCAACCAAGACCTCAGTGGCATGCCGAGCGACACTATCTGCACCTTCTCCAATAAATGAGAAGTAAGCCCACATATAGATTAAAGACACACCCAAGAGACCGAGACCAACAACAAGCATCCCATTTACCGTACCTGCTCCAAAGGCAATCTTAAGAGCGGGGTTAAGCCCAAAAGATGCATTATGTGCAGTGCGAACATTTGCTTTGACCGCTATCCACATCCCAAAATACCCAATTATTGCTGAAAATGAAGCTCCTAAAAGAAAAGTGGCCGCAACCCCCATACCAAGGGTGAGAGCAATGACAACTGCCAGAATCCCCATCAAAGGTAATACAACTGAAAACTGTTTGCCCAGATACGTCATGGCACCGTCTGAGACTGCTTTGGCGATACGTTTTAGATCTTCACTCCCTTCTTGTTCGGAAATCACCCTTTGGGATAAATAGACTCCATAACCCAAGGCAAAAAGTGCGGTGGTTGGAGCGACAAAAAGGGCAAGAAGCTGAATATCCATAGATACTTCCTATATGTCTTATAAGTCTTATAAGACTTATAAGCAATTTTTAAATATCGAGTGTCGCCATCTTGGCATGTGTTTGTATAAAGCGTTTTCTGGGAAGCACTTCATCTCCCATCAGCATCGAAAACACCTCATCTGCTGCTGCTGCATCCTCTACAACCACAATTTTCAAAAGTCTATTTTGCGGGTTCATCGTGGTATCCCACAATTGTTCAGGATTCATTTCTCCCAATCCTTTGTAGCGCTGTATGACTGGGCTAAATTTGGAAGATGTCTTTTTTGACGCAATAATTTGGTCGCGTTCTTCATCTGAATATGCATAAAAAGCCTCGCGGCCGGCAGTAATCTTAAATAGTGGTGGTTGCGCAATATACAGATGACTATTGAGGACTACATAGGGTAGATGTCTATAGAAAAACGTCAGAAGAAGCGTGCGAATATGCTCACCGTCTACGTCTGCATCCGTCATGATGATAATTCTATGATATCGAAGTTTGGCAGGTGTGAGGCTCTCGGCGATTCCCATGCCAAGGGCTATCACCAAATCTTTGATCTCTGCAAACTCAAGAATCCTATCCAGTCGGGCTCGCTCCGTATTGAGAATTTTACCCCGAAGTGGGAGAATCGCTTGAAACTTGCGATCTCTTCCTTGTTTTGCACTTCCTCCTGCGGAGTCTCCTTCTACTATATATAATTCTGAGTCGGCTGGAATTCTTGTTTGACAATCGGCGAGTTTACCAGGGAGCGATGCGCCCTCAAGTGCGCCTTTTCTGATGATGGCATCCTTGGCGGCTTTGGCAGCACGTCTGGCTTTGGCTGCCAAGAAAACTTTCTCGATAATTTTTCTGCCATCTTGCGGATGTTCCTCAAAATACATATCTAATCCTTCATTGACGACAGTCTGTACGAGTGGCTGAATTTCTGCATTTCCCAGTTTTCCCTTGGTTTGTCCTTCAAATTGCAAATCCTGTGAGGGCATTTTGATATATACCACCGCAGTGAGGCCTTCGCGAGTATCCTCACCGATGATTGAATCGCTTCCTTCTTTCACGGCGCCAATTTTTTTCGCGTAGTCATTAATCGAGCGCGTTAAGGCCATTTTAAATCCAGTGAGATGTGTTCCTCCTTCAACCGTGTTTATGACGTTTACGAAGCTTTCCACATTTTCATTGAACCCGTCATTGTATTGGATGGCGACCTGTACCTCCACAGGTTCTTGTGTTTTTGTGATAAAGATAGGGTCGTGAAGAGAGGATTTGTTTCTGTTGAGCGCTTCAACAAGAGAGGCTATTCCGCCTTCAAAATAGAAATGATCTTCCCGACCGCTTCGCTGGTCAAAAATATGAAAATAGAGATTGGATACCAGATATGCACGTTCTTTGATGGCTTTTCTGATTGTGTCGTATTCAGGAGTTATTCCCTGTTTGAAGATTTCTTTATCCAAAAGATAGGTAGACGTAGTACCTGATGAAAGAGATGGTTGAAAATGGGGGGGAAGTTTTTCATCTTTCTTGACAGTTTTAGAGAGTAGTTCTGATTGAATTTTGCTGGTTGGATTTCCGCGTTTGTATGATTGAAAATACCGTTTTCCATCTCTGATGATAGAAACGCTCATGAATTCTGATAATGCATTTACCACAGATGCACCTACACCATGAAGTCCTCCAGAGACTTTATATGCCCGAGAGTCAAATTTCCCACCTGCATGAAGCTTGGTCATCACGAGTTCCAAGGCTGAGGTTTTATATTTGGGGACCAGATCGACGGGAATTCCTCTCCCATCATCAATGACAGTGACGGTATTGTCGGCGCGAAGTATCACCCAGACATTTTTGGCAAATCCGGCCAGTGCCTCATCGACGCTATTATCAACAATTTCTGCGATACAATGATGGACACCCGTGAGGCTTGTGGAGCCTATATACATCGCCGGGCGTTTACGAACCGGTTCCAGGCCCTCCAGAACTACTATGTGCGATGCGTCGTACGAAGATTTCTTTGAAGCTCTATTCACAGAGAGATTATAGAGAAAGGAGTACAGTTTCGCAAGAGCTAACCACCTGGGGGGTGGTTTACGTTGGCACCTAGGAAATATACATACAAATACGTAAATGAAAGGAATTTTTTATTCAATAATGAGATGCTGAATTATATCTAATTTTCTCTGATAATCTGCCTGATTTAAGATAAATTTTTTGTAGGTATTAACTTTATTGTCAAATAATTTCAGTATGAATTCTGTTGTACAAATACTATTACTATTGGTTGAATGAAGTAAGTATTCTCTAAGAGAAGACCACGGATATTTTGTGAGTTCGTCAAAATTATCAGTTACATAAGACGTATAGGGATTCAAATGGATATATCTGCTGACATGTATGAGCTGTTCATCGGTCTCGATTCGTATAGCTTTAAATTGATCTAAAAAAAGTGACCCATCTCTTTCATTTTTTGTATTAAAATATCTTGTATAGCTATTTTGAAAATTTCCGACGAACTTTGAAATTCCTCCATCTTTAATTTGTCTTGTTAGAAAATGAAAGTGATTTGTCATAAAACAAAAGGTGAATATCTCAACAAGCTTTTCGCCTTTTTTAAGCATGTCCATTATTTCATCCTGCTCATCTTTTCTCTTAACCAAGAATTTAGAAAGTTTTACTATTGGTAAGGAATGTTTATAGAAGTTAATTGCTAGTAGTGCTCTTTCAAATTCTTTTTTCCTAATAAAAGTTGGTTGTCGAGCAATACCACGATTAAAGACATGGTATATCTCACCAGTAATTAAGGGAATGATTCTGCCCGGCATTCATATAATACTTACACGTGTTACCCTAGGTGTCAAGCTATTCCACCTCCCAGGTGGGCAAATTGGGTGGACAAATTGCCGGATATAAGACGGATCCAATTTCTGGGTTAGCAATTTCTCCTGTGGTGGATAGACATACGATAGCTATGTTGAAAACAATCATGGCGGTAGGACGTGATCCAGTACCTGGCCAAGATTATATTATGAGAAAAGTCTATAAACCAGATGAATCAGAAACATGGGGTTTCCCCATAGATGATGAAAAATCTTATTTAGAGTTCACCAGGAATTGGGCTTACTGAGGCTTTAATTTACCCGATTGATTGGAGTACCTTTGAGAAAGTTTATCAAGTTTTCAATAAATATCTTTTGTTTTGCTGCAAGCGCCTCTTTGGTGAAGTATGCCATCGGGGGATAGATAATACTATTTTTGTATTTTGCCAATTTCGAAAGGTCTTCTTTACTCATTTCATCCGAATGATCCCACAGAAATATCATATCATTTTTATCAAGACGTTGTGCCAGCGCATCGATATCAACCAGTTCCATAGGAGATACATTGATTACAATGGCGCCCTTTTTAATCATTTTAATTCTTTTGCCATTGAGGAATTTCTGTGTATCACTGTTTAGCACAAAATGTAAGGACAGAAAGTCACTTTGAGCAATAAGCGAATCCGCATCCTGATACTTTACATTTTTGCGCTCATAGTCATTTTTTCTATGCATTGACCAATACCGTACATTTGCCCCAAAACCTAAAGCAATTTCCGCCACTCTTTTTCCAATTCTACCCAAGCCCAGTATCCCAAATACTTTGTATCTAATTTCAGAACTCAAAAGTCCTGCTTCGGAATAATTTCCCTTCTTCACCCGTTTTTTTCCTGCTTCCAACAGTCTCATTTCGTTTAAAAGTATGGCAAATACAAATTCTGCAACCGCTTCTGTGGTTGGACCTGGTAGATTACAGACTGCAATATGTTTCTTTTTTGCATAGTCAGTATCTACTCGTCCATACCCAGTAGAAAAAGTACCAATATATTTTAGTTTGGGAGTTTGGTCTAAGAAGTCTTTATCTATTTTTATCTTAGCCAAAAACTCGACGAGAAGACAATCAGCGTCTTTGAGGTTTTGCGATAGTTCACAGATTTTTTTCCAACTTTGTGAATCAAGTTTTGATTTGACTGCCCCAAGCAAAAGCACTTTTTTAAACTTCATACGTATGTCATTCACATACTAGTATACACCTGTATACACCTGCTTTTCAATGAATTAACTGGGAAAGTTCATTACGTTTATTTATATGCGATAATGTAGCTATTCACGATAGTGAACGAGGAAACCCTAAAAGAAGCACATCAACGACAGCGCGGGGGGTTACATTTGCCTCGATGAAGGAACGTGCCTTTTGGGTACGATTCAAAAGATCGGCAGTAATTTTATGATCCGTGCGATTGGAATCGTGTAATCGAGTATAGAGAACATCCGTCAAGGCTGTTAACAATGAAATTGCTTGTTCGCGGCTGGTTGCCTCTTTGGATGCAAAAACAAGCCTTTGACTTTTTGATGATTCCAAAATATCATCGAGAATCTTCGTTTCCTTTACATCAACAGGAGTGCGAGCAGGAGGTATTTTTTTAATAACTACACATCTTGAAACAATTGTGTCAATCACCATACTTAGGTTTTCGCACGTTGCAGCCAGAATCGTATTGTTCGGTGGTTCCTCAAGAAGCTTAAGAAGAGCATTTTGTGCAGGTATGGAAGCATAATCAAGGTCACCCAATAAAACCATTCGGTAACCGGGACCACTATGAGCAAGTCTGAGAGAATGAATTATTTGTCGCACTTCATCAATACCTGAGTCTTCTTTGAAGGAATACACTTCTTTATTTACAAAAGATACATGGTACATCTCAGTAAGCCTTAGTATTTCTTTTTCTCTACTATTTACCGGTGCCAAAATAATAATACTTTGCATAGCGTCATTGACAATTATAAGGGAGGGAGACGATAATGGAAATAACCCAATAACCCAATTTCAAATAACCCAATAAATGGAAGAATGATAAAATAAAAAATTAATTTTTAAATTTTAGATGATTGGGTTATTGGTTTTTTGGGTTATTGAATGACTGCCCATGTATATTGATAAACAGCTCACTGATGCCCTTGTTTCCTCCAAACTACTCACCGACGCACAGGCGCAAGAGGTTACCTTTTCCGCACTCAACACCGGTATGCCCATTGAAGATATTCTTCTCAAGCGACGGATGGTTACCCCCGATGATATTTATCACGCCAAAGCCAAAGTTTATGCTGTTCCTTTTGTAACGCTTGTCGGTCGTGGTATATCACCCGATGTTCTCTCATTTATCCCAGAACCTGTCGCCAAAAAATATCTGGTGTTTCCCTTTGACGTAGACAAAAAAACGGGCAAACTCTTTGTGGCAATGAAAGATCCGCTAGATTTACCTCTCATAGAATTTTTAGAGCAAAAGTCCGGTAAATCAGTGACGGCATACCTGGCAAAAGAGGATGAGATACGGGATAAAATTACCGAAGAATATGCACAAGGTCTGACTGTGGAGGTTACTGAGGCATTGAAGGAAACGGGTGAGTCACGCGTCAGAACGATTGAGGTAGATAAACTCGGACAGATTATCAAGGAAGCTCCCATAGCCAAAATAGTTTCAACGATTCTTGAGTATGCGGTAAAAAGCAGGGCATCTGATATCCACATCGAACCGCAAGAGTTAAAGACTCGAGTCCGTTACCGAATCGATGGAATACTCCACGAAAAATTAGCACTCCCCCGCTCTGTACATGATGCGGTGATATCACGGGTGAAAATTCTCTCCGGTATGAAAATAGATGAGCGTAGACTTCCACAAGATGGTCGGTTCAATTTCAAAATAGTCGCCGAGGAGGTAGACCTTCGTGTTTCCACATTGCCTACCGTTCATGGAGAAAAGGTAGTGATACGACTTTTGAAAAAAACAGGAGGGATCCCGCAGCTGAGTGAGTTGGGACTTCGGGGACCTACACTTAAAAATTTGGAAGCATCAATTGCTCGTCCGCATGGAATTATACTCATCACCGGACCTACAGGATCCGGTAAAACGACAACTCTTTATTCAATACTCTCAAGACTCAATACAGGTCGTGTAAACATTATTACGCTGGAAGACCCTATCGAATATGAGTTACCAGGTATCAATCAGGTTCAAGTGAATCCTTTGGCGGGACTGACATTTGCATCCGGATTGCGCTCTTTCCTGCGTCAGGATCCCAATATCATACTCGTAGGTGAGATCCGCGATAACGAGACGACGGCTTTGGCAATACAGGCTGCCCTCACCGGGCATCTTGTATTTTCAACACTTCACACCAATAATGCCTCTACCGCAATCCCCCGGCTTCTGGATCTTGGTGCAGAACCATTTCTCATCGTATCAGCTCTCACCGCCGTGGGGGCACAGCGTATAACCCGAAAGATTTGCAGCAGCTGCAAAGAAACCTATACTCCGTCCCCTGTAATAATTGGTGATTTCAAAATAGTATTAGGCTCTCTGTATAACAGTTTTTGGGCGTCACATCCAGGCATCCAGCCACTTTTGTACCGTGGGAAAGGATGCAAAGAATGCAACGGTACCGGGTATCTTGGCAGAGTGGGAATTTTTGAGACTCTTATGGTGTCACCAACTATTATGAAGCTTATTTTAGAGCGGGCATCAGCCGAGGTGCTTGAGGAAAAATCAGTTGAAGAAGGTATGATCAGCATGAAACAGGACGGGTATTTAAAAGTTCTTGAAGGAGCGACAACCATTGAAGAGGTGCTAAGAGTTGCTCAACAATAATATGGAAATACGTGAACTTCTTTCCATAGCCATTGCTCGCAATGCGTCAGATTTACACTTGCTCGCGAACTTTGCACCAACTGTGCGTGTCAACGGAGATCTACATCCTCTGGTAACTTTGCCCAAACTTGAGGCAGTGGAGATAGATCGATTGATATTCTCTCTTCTCACTCCGCTGCAAAAGGAACTTCTGATTGCCAACAAAGAACTTGATTTTTCAACAGTCATTGAGATGGAGGGCGGTGTAACGGTACGTTTTCGTGGTAATGCGTATTATCAGAAAAATACGCTTTCTGCTTCCTTCAGGTTGATACCTACCAAAATCAAATCTATTGAGGAGCTTCGCCTCCCCCCAATCCTTCGGGAGTTTACCAAATTACGGCAGGGTCTAGTATTGGTGACAGGACCCACATCAAGTGGAAAATCTACAACCCTGGCCGCCATGATACAGGAAATCAATCTTTCAGCGTGTGTTCATATTGTCGCCATCGAAGATCCCATCGAGTATGTGTTTTTTGGAGGAAAAGCAATCATTTCACAACGGGAAATGTATCAGGATACCAACTCGTGGAGAAATGCGCTTAAAAATGTATTACGAGAGGATCCCGATGTGGTATATTTAGGGGAAATTCGTGATTTTGAGACCATATCAGCGGCTCTCACCATCGCTGAAACCGGGCATTTGGTATTCTCAACGCTGCATACCAACTCTACCTCACAATCAATTGACCGGATAATCGATATATTTCCTGCTACACAACAGTCCCAAGTACGTATGCAGCTTTCGATGGTAATCGTGGGAATCATAACGCAGCGACTGATACCTACTCCTGAGGGAACACGGGTACCCGCGTGCGAGATACTTATCGGGAGCGCCTCAATCAAAAATACTATTCGGGAAGGCAAAACTCATCTCATTGATAATATCATTCAAACGTCCGCTGATACGGGAATGATGCTGTTTGAGGATAATCTCAAAGATTTGGTTGAGCAAAATATTATCACTCATGAGACGGCTCTTGAGTATGCGATTCGTCCTGATACCTATATTCAGATGACACAACGATGATTGATAGTAATTTTTAATTTTCAATTTTAAATTTTTAATCAATTTTCAATGACGCAATTTTTAATGTTTAAAACATTAGAAATACAATATAGATTTTCCCGCCTCATCCCGATCCATCGGGACTGATGTCGGGAGATTAGAAATTAGTCCGCCAGCTGGCGGATAGAAATTAGAAATTTCGCATATGCCTAGATATCAATATCGAGCTAAAGATACCCTCGGACATAGCCAAAAGGGAATTGTGGAGGCAGGTAATATAAATTTAGCCACGAGCCTTCTTCATGAGCGCGGATATTACATTATCACCCTTCATGAAGAAGCCGCCAATACCTTAACTCTTGGAATATCTCAAAAGGGAATTTCATTTGGAGATGTGGTTCACTTCACACGGCAGTTGGCAACCATGATAACAGCGGGACTTACCCTTGTTGAAGGACTTTCAATCCTTCAACAACAACTTACTAAGCAATCGCATATCAGGCTTATTAGTCAACTGGAGGATGGAGTGCGCAGCGGTAAATCCTTCGCTGAGACATTAGACCGTTTTCCTGCCTATTTTCCACCCGTTTATCTGGCACTAGTTCGTGCCGGTGAAGCATCCGGAAAACTTGACGTTATTTTGACAAGACTGGCAGATAATTTAGAGAAAAACCGTGATTTCAAAAACAAAATCAGAGGAGCCCTTATTTACCCGGCAATTGTGGTGACTGGTATGGGTGTCGTGACTATCATCGTCATGACAGTTGTCGTTCCCAGACTTACCTCGTTATATAATGAATTTGGCGTTGGGCTTCCTCTTCCCACGCAGATTCTTATCGCTTTTTCTAATGCGCTTATATCATATTGGATTCTCTTTCTTATCGGAGCAGTTGGGGCTGTCATTTTTTTCTTTCGCTGGCGGATGACTTCATTTGGAAAACATGCGCTGGCCGCCCTCTCCCTGAATGCTCCTGTTTTTGGTACTATCGTACGTGAGGCGACCTTAGTAGAAGTTACGCGTACTCTATCCATTCTTATAGACAGTGGAGTCCCTATTTTAACGGCACTTGAAATCTCTCAAGATACGACAAACAACATACTTTTCAAAGAAGCATTCACGGATATTTCCAAAAAAGTGGAGAAGGGATTACCACTTTCAGAACCACTCTCGCACAATAAACTTTTCCCACCCATCTTGGGACAAATGGTATCGGTGGGTGAACAAACTGGCAAACTCGGTGATTCACTCATCAAACTTTCACGGTATTTTGAGGCAGAAGCTGACAGGGCTGTACGATCCTTGACAACATTGATTGAGCCTCTTATCATGGTTGTATTGGGTTTGGGCGTAGGATTTTTAGTGATGGCTGTCCTTTTGCCTATCTATTCATTAACGAGTAAATTCTAGAGGGGGTGAAACCTATTTTCAATTTTCAATTTTCATCCCGATCAAATCGGGACAATCTTCAATCCAGACGTGGTTTCACCCTGATTGAACTTCTTATAGTTATTGCTCTATTGGGAGCATTGGCGGTAGGACTGCTTGCTACCGTCGATCCATTTGAGCAGCTGAAAAAGGGCACAGATACATCGCGAAGAAACTTGACGGCGGAGGTGTATGGCGGTTCGATTCGTCATTACGCTACAAAGAGTAGTTTCCCCTGGACGGAAGATATTTCGGCAAGGGCAATTTCAGATACTACGTTCACATCGGCTGGCGGGTATTTTGACCAGATGGTAAGTTCAGGCGAGCTAAAACCTGGGTTTGGTGAACTGTTGGGCAACAACGGAGGAAAAATCTTCCTTACCTCAACAGCGGATCTAAACGCAGTACGTCAGAATGTAACGGTATGTTTCTTGCCGGAGGCTAAATCGTTTCGCAACGAGGCAAACGCCAAATATGGAATTGCCGGGAGTGTCGCTACAGGATGTTTAGCAACAGATGCCGCTGGAACCGCCTGTTACTGGTGTATAAAGTGACCCCGCCTTTGTGAAAACTAGACAGTATCGAGTTGGATTAGTTCTGGTTTGTTTCGTCACCGGCGCGCTGTTACTTTTTACGCAGGCGACTACTATCTATGGTGGTGACGCGGGAGATCTGGTATCGGCTATTGCGACTAAAGGAATCCCTCACCCACCAGGATTCCCTTTATATACTGCACTGGGCGTTGCCATTACTACTCTTTTTACGGGAGGTACTCTGGCCTTCCGAACCGGACTCTTATCAAGTATCCCCACAGTTATCTGCACACTCTTTTTGTTTGATCTTACCTACCGCCTTACCAAAAGTAGTCTCATAGCCGTTATCTCATCACTCACTTTTTCATTCTCGTATCTTGTATGGCTTTATGGGATAGTGCCAGAAGTATTTGCGCTCAACAATGCATTTACCGTCCTTCTTTTATGGTGCAGCTATCGACTGATTGAGAGTCGAAGGAAAAAGTTTCTGCGGCTGATGGTTTTTTTATTCGCGCTCTCCCTCACGCATCATCAGATCATTGTTTTTTTAGTGCCATCGCTTCTCTTTGCCGTTTTCGTATCACGACTTCGCTTCAATTGGTCAGAAATGCTTAAACTGTGCGCGCTGTTTGTAGCCGGACTACTTCCCTATGTGTATGTATTTATCAGTGCGCCTCATGCACCTGCCCTCAATTGGATGGGAGAGGCAACTATTGCGCGATTTATATCCCTTGTATCACGTGAAGGGTATGGCACGTTTCGGGCGGGTCCCTTTGCGGTGCTTGAATACCCACTTCGACTCCTTTCGATTGCCGCATTTGGGGAATTCCTTTGGCGTGATTTGCGGCCCGCGGGCGTGTTTTTAGGAGCGATCGGTTCTTTACTCCTTTTTTTTACCCGAAGGAACGTGTGGGGTGTATACGTACTTTCTTATATCTTCTATGTTTTTTTCCTTTTTTACGCATCGTTTCCCTTGCATCAAGAGTTCATGTTGGGTACCTTTGAACGCTTCATGCTCCCCCTTTACCTTATCATGTCTCTATTTATTGGATACGGTATATATGTTGTTGTTCAACTTTTATCCCGTTTGGTCAAAAAATCGTTTGCCACGAGCATAGCGACGGTACTATTTCTTATTCTTCCGGTTGGGCTCCTCCTTCGTAACTATTCCACTCTCTCCCCTATCAAAGATGACCGTACTGCCGAAAATCTGGCTTTGGATATAGTATCTACGGTTGAGGAAGATGCGATCCTGTTTCTTTCTACCGATACACCGCTTTTCAATACGCAATATCTGTATTATAGCTCTCAAAAATGGCCCAACGTAAAGCTTATCCATTTCACCAAGCTCTTTACTCCTTATTATCCCGCTCAAATTAGTGCAATCTACCCAGAAATCTATATTCCTAAGGAAACTGACGAACCTGAAGCGTTCTTTGATGCAATGCTGACTCACAATGCTGGCAGATACCCAATTTACTCAAAGCAGGTTTTTACCACCAGTGCTGGATCGTGGGTACCATGGGGATTACTGTTTCGATTTTATCCCAAGGGTAGGGAGCCAAAAAGCGAAAGTATCGCTTCCCTAAATGATTCACTTTGGAAGGGGTACCATGATCCTTTTTCGGGTGTACTTACAAAATTCCGTCATCTTATACTTAACGATGTACTTCGTGTATACGCAATCTCCCACCAGGAAACGGCATTTTTTCTGGCAAAAAATGGTTTTGACAAAAGCGCCGAAAAGCATTTATTGTCGGCTATTTCTTTAGATCCCTCTGATACTGACAGCTATATTATTCTTGCACAGGTCTACTCACGACTGGGTTTATGCGATAAATCAGAGGAAATGATACAAAAAAGGCGGCAGGTAAGCGGTAGAGATGATACTACTACTTATCTTCTGTCGGCACTAAACGAGCGCCTCTGTAGGAAAAATAACGATACGGCAAATAGGTATAAAAAACTCTTCGAGCAAAGTGTTACCTCAGACAGTACACGGTTGGATAAACTTCTTTAATACTATCGCGGTGAATACAATTATGCCGGTAAGTACTGTTATCCATTTACCGATAAGAAATGACACGGGTCTAAATTCGAAAAAGACTTGATGCTCCCCTTTCTCTATACGTATTCCCCGTTGGGTGAGATTCACCGTTTCAATGGTGGCAGGTTTACCATCTACGGTTGCGACCCACCCGGGGTAGTTATTGTCGGCAACAGCTAATAGAGATTTCTCAGGTGCATTTATATTTATTGAGAGTGAAGTAGGTTCTTCGTGGGTGATTGTAACAGGTACTATTTTGGTCTGTGATGACGTTATAATAAGATCATCACGTTCAACCAAAACAGATCCTCTGGAAAGAAACTCCGGATCCGAAAATTCGCTGGAGGCTTCTTCAAGGGTAGTAACCAACTGAGTGGTATTGGCAAGATACGCCCTTGGACGGGTGAAGTTTAGGCGGTACAGCCGTATCGGATCAAGCCGTCCCGCTTCGTCGTGTACGCTGTTAACTTCAACTACATTTGCTTCATTGAGTATGTAAGGTGAAGTGATAAAGGCTGTAGCCGACAGAGAAAGTACGTTTACGGTTTGGGCCGAGAGTGTGGCGACGTTTAGCTGGTCATTAAATTCCACATGTCTCCCCATTGAAGTGAAGTATCCAAGTCTTTTTGGATGCAATCCTCCGGTATTAAAATTGAAATTTTTAAGGCCAAAAAGAACGGTACTATTGGGAAATAAATTATTTTTGAAGAAATAGTACGGCGCTATATCTTTCCATCCTTTGCTTAAAAATACATCATTCCACTTCTGCGGCGCTCCGATACTCGCTACAGTTGAACCCTGCGGCAGCAACGCAACAATTTTTGGCGGATCCAACCATTGGTCTACCCCGGAAACCGGCGGATAGTTGTATGAGAAGGCAAATCCATCCGCAATAAAAAAAAGAGTTGCAAAACTTACCAAAGTCACCGATATGAAAAACCCCTTTTTGAATCGTGCTTCCAGCGTATTGACTATTTTTGTCAACCCAAAACCCATAAGTACGGTGAGGGACAAAAGAGTAATGAGTAAAAATCGCGAAGGCACTCTGAAAAGTGAAAACGGCGGCAGCGAATAGAGAAGATAAAAAGGTGAATATTTACCTGTTACTAGAAGAAGCGAAATTATCAAAAGACCAAAAAACGGGAGAACTATGCGATGTCGTAGCGCAAACAATGCACCCAAAATTGCCAGTACAAGAGGGAGTATGCCTATATAGGCCGTATTTTCCCAGAAAATTCCCCAAGAATCATTGAAGGGGGGGTAACTGCCGTCAGAGGGTGAACCGAAAAAGTAGGGAAATAAAAATGTAATCAGGTGTCGGGGTGGATAGGGATAGGCGGTTGCCGACGCAAAGTCAAGGCCGCCCAAGCGAAAAGACCGTTGCCATAGTTCAAAGGTGGGCACAAGCTGTACAGCCGAAAAACCAACAGCTAAAAGAGTTGCCAAACACAAAAGGACGCATTTACCTACTTGATCGATGACTCTATATCTGTCAATGATGAGCCTGATTACCCACCACACTGAAACCGACGTAAGCGTGACAAATACTATAGGCAGATACCCCGCAAATATTTGTTGGGAAAGAAGGAAAGCAAAAACAACTGTTTTTAGGTATGTAGGCCGTCGGTACAGTGAGATTCCCGCCCACATGATGAGAGGTAGCATTGTGGCAGTTTGTACGAGATTGTAATGTGATAGGTGAACGGCAAAAAAACCTGAATACGTGAAAACAGTCGCACAAAAACTGGCGATAAAACGAGTGTACCCTAAACATTTATAGAGTAAGTAACTTCCGGCAATAGCAGTTATATACGCCGTAAGTAACCCTGCGTTGTAGGAAAGTACGAAGGGAAAAAAGCGGTATAAAAGTAAGTTTGGTAGAAAAAAAGTCCCGATTTGTCCTTCCGCAAAAAGTGGAAAGCCTGATGCGATATCAGAGGACCATAACGGCCACCGTTTATCTTTAAGTGCATCGGACAGGATTTTTTTCATAGGGATGTTCAGATGAAGTACATCACTTTCTCCAAAATCAGGTATCATAAACAGTGATTGATGCGGTACAAAGAGGCGGATGAAAAAAATGTATGTCATTGTGAGAGGCAGAAATAGTACGAGGGTCGTATGGTAGACTGTTTTAAAGGACATAATAAAACATATAACATAAAACATATAACAATTAACAATTAATAGTTAACAAGTTCAATCAATATGGAACTTTTTTTATTCTTTATTGGCCTTGCCGTAGGATCGTTTGTCAACGTACTGGCTGATCGGCTTTCGCATGGTATATCGATAATGGGTAGATCACGCTGTGATCACTGTAAAAAAAAGCTTGCGTGGTACGATCTTGTTCCCGTAGTTTCATACATCCTTTTGAGAGGGCGGTGCCGATATTGCAAAGGAGAAATTTCCCTTGCGTACCCTCTTGTGGAAATCGTAACTGCCCTTCTATTTCTTTTGGTACTGAAAATAAACAAGCAATCAAATGTTATCGGTATTGATGCGATCCAACTAGGCTACCAGCTTACTATCACAGTAAGCCTCATAGTCATCTTCGTTTCCGATATAAAGTATCGTATTATTCCGGACGAAGCAAACATCGCCATAGGGTTGTCTGCAATTATTTTTTTATTACTGTATATGCCCGGCACCTTGGGTATACATTTCACGACAGCGTTTGTAATGGGAGGATTATTTCTTTTACTTGTTATTATCACTTCAGGAAAAGGCATGGGGTTGGGAGATGTAAAATACGTGTTTGCAGCAGGACTTCTTTTAGGATTTGCCAAAACTGTCATTGCTCTCTACCTTGCATTCTTGACAGGCGCTGTTTTCTCTCTCATACTGATTCTGATTGGTTCAAAAACGATGAAATCAACGATCGCATTTGGACCATTTCTTACCGGAGCTACGCTGGCTGCGTTTCTTTTTGGAGAACAGTTATGGAGGGTATTTGCGAAGATACTGGGAATATGATCAAAAAATATCAAATATCAAATATCAAATATCAAAAAAAGTACCCACAACATACAACATACAACTTACAACCAAGGTCCGGCTTTACCCTCATTGAAATTATCATTGTTATGGCTATTATTGCTGCAATTACCGCCACAGTATGGGGTAATTTTTTTACGTCAATTACCAAAGGTCGCGATTCCAGACGCAAGCAAGATCTCCAATCGGTCGCACGTGCACTTGAGATATATTATAATGATCATACTGCCTATCCTAGCCCCCCACTTCCCAATTGGGGAGAGTCGTTTGTGAACGAGGAAAATTCGGCAGTAGTGTATATGTCAAAACTGCCGGTGGATCCCTCTTCACCCCAGCGCAATTACTGCTATGAGTCCGATGGTAGTGGATCGTACTATAAGCTGTATGCCAACTTGGAAAATGCAAATGATACACAAATTTTGTCACCAACTCAGCAGTGCGCATCGGATGATTTACAGTATAACTATACCCTTACAAGTACAAATATTGAGCAGTAATGAGAAAAATTCAAAGCGGATTTACGCTGGTAGAACTTCTTGTCGTAATCGCAGTTATTGCTATGGTTATTGTGGTTATTTTCCCTAATTTTATGGGTGTGAGACAGCGCGCGAGGGATACTACCAGAAAAAGTGATCTATTTCAGCTGCAAAAAGCACTTGAACTCTATAAACAAGACCAAAATCCTCAAACATATCCCACCACAGGCGCACTTGATTCATCCCTATGTGGTCAATGTTGGTCCTCAGGAGCCGATTGCACGGGAAATATCTATATGCGCAAAGTTCCCTGTAATCCGGGAGGTGGTGCTCCAAATCCTTATACATATACACGAGACGAGACTGATGATTTTCGTTATTCAGTATCTGCCTGTCTAGAAAACATAGTAGATTCGGATCGTGATCCCACACCGGTACCTGCTTGCGATTCTACCGGGACTAGTTATACTGTAGAAGAACCCTAGTATGAGTTATCAGCGTTCAGCGTTCAGCGTTCAGTTGAGTAAACTTCGTCTTAAACTAGACGCTAGACGCTGGCAACTAGACGCTTCCCATGGTTTCTCCCTCCTTGAGCTTCTCGTTGTTATCTCTATCGTTACCATCCTTATTACTTTGTCCATGTCCTCGCTTGCCCCAGCCGGCAAGAAAGGCCGGGACGCCAAACGAAAAAGCGATATCAGAGAGATTAAGAATGCGCTGGAGCAGTACTATTCAGTATGTGGTTTTGTGTATCCCGAGCCGCCTGGAGCATTTTATACGGAAATTATATGTCCTGATCCCAATATTGCAATCATGCCGCAAGTTCCTACTGATCCAAGAGGGGGTGCTGCCTATTACTGTGGAGGTACGTGTGACTATTTAGGCTATACCATTTGTGCAGATCTAGAAGCAGAAAATCCGGTGGCGTTTTGCGTCTCAAATAGCCAGTGACATTATGAGTTATCAGCGTTCAGCGTTCAGCGTTCAGTTACGGAAACTTCGTCTCAAACTAGACGCTAGACCTGCCTCGCCGGCAGGCAGGCGCTGGCAACTAGAGGCTCGTTTGGGTTTCTCGCTGATTGAAATTCTCGTCGCAGCCACGCTCATCGGATTGTTATCAACCATTGGCTTTACCGGGTTTCAGGCGGTTACCAGAAGCGGTCGAGATGCACTGCGAAAAAGCGATCTAGAGCAAATTCGATCTGCCCTTGAGATTTACAAATCAGAGAACGGTGCCTATCCTGCCAATTCATCAACCTGTCAGTCAGATGAATTAACAAGCGATTACATAAATCCCTACCCCGATGATCCAAAGCCACCGTTTAGCTACTGTTATGTCCGAGGTGCCAGCGCACTTAGCTACGATTTGTGTGCACATCTGGAAAACGGGAGCACTACTGACCAGTTTTGTGGAGCGGTCGATTCGTGTACCAGCAACTGTAACTACGTAGTGACTAACCCATGATATGTAGCGTTCAGCTGACGAAGTCATCCCGACCATCGTTGCGGGATCTCTCGCGGATGCGAGATTTTCTCAGACGAGCTGAGAGATTCCTCTCCGCCAGCAGGCGGATCGGAATGACATTTAAACTAGACGCTGACAAAGGTTTCACCCTCATAGAGCTTATGATTTCCTTGACCGTGATTGTGGGTTTGATGGGAGTGACGTTTGCCTCATTTGCCAGACTCAGTCTGCGCCAGACTCTTTTGGGAGCGGGAGCAACACTTAAAAACGTCATGCGGGATGCTCAAAGTAGAGCGGTGACAGGCGAAATAGACTGTTCTGTGTGCGACTGTAATGCCCCAGCCGGACAGCTTTTTTCAGGGTGGTATGTGGACGTAGCCTCAAAAGAATTTTATGGTGAATGCGGGGGGAATGAATTCTCAAACAAAACGTTTACGCTTCACGATGATGTGATTGTAACCCCATATATCACTCCGCCGACAAGAATACTATTTAAAAGTTACCCTCCCGGAGTTGATCGAGAAGCTATAATTTGTCTATCTCACCCAAACATTCCTGATCAATACTACCAACTTATCGTTGAACCGGGAGGCGAAATCACCGGCTCAGACGGTCTCGTAGCCTCATGCCCATGATTAATCAATTGTCATTCCTGCGAAAGCCACGTCAGACGTGGCGAAAGCAGGAATCCACACATTTAAGGAATGGATCCCCGATCAGGTCGGGGATGACATATTGTAACGGTCAAACCATTCTCGAGGTAATCATCGCTCTGGCTATGATTATACTTTTCTTATCAGGAGTTACCGTCGTACAGTTGGTTTCGATAAAAAACGTAGATTATGCCAGGCGTAAAAGTAGTGCTACCGCTCTTTCCCGCCAGCAGATTGAGAGAGCACATGTCGTTCGGGATGTACATGGAATATCTGGTTTGTCTCCTTGTCTTTCACGTTGTTATATAAATAAGGACCTTACTCCAATGCCCATTACTCCTACTGGAATGTATGGCCAATCACTTTTGCTTGCTCCTGCAACCAGCTTCGACTGTCCGCTTCCTGAGGTTACCGTGACGCCTAGTCCTGTCGTTTATTTGGCGCGTGCGCTAACCACATGGGGTATAAGTCAGCCTGATATCACACCCGCTCCACAGGTTGAGATATCATCGTGTATTACGGATTGGAGGTAAAAATGAGTTATCAGCGTTCAGCGTTCAGCGTTCAGTTAAATAGGTATCTTCGGCTTATACGTCCCAAACTAGACGCTAGACGCTGGCAACTAGACGCTAAAAAAGGCTATTCCCTCCTTGAGCTTCTCATCGTCATTGCACTTGTGGGTACAATTGGCGTGATTACATCACAAGTCTTTATTATAGGACTTAGGTCACAGGCCAAAAGCGAGATTCTCAAAGAAGTCAAGCAAAATGGTGATTACGCATTGCAGGTGATGGACACAATAATCAGAAATGCCGTGAATATCGATGAAGCTTCGTGTAATGCAAATACTCAGGATATCACTATTACAACCAGCGATGGGGCAAGCGTCACATTTGACTGTACGACACCACGGATCGCATCAGTGAGTGGCGATCCATCTATTACACTATATCTGACAAGCAGCAAAGTAAGCGTATCTTCCTGTAACATAAGAGTCGTATGTCCTACTCCACCGACATCTCCGAAATATGTATTTTTCAACTATACGATTTCACAAGTTGGTACGCAACTGGCTAAAGAGCAACAAGCTTCAGTGGAGTTTCAATCGACCGTGTCGTTGCGCAAATACGAGTGATATAATGGAGGTATATGCTTAACTGGAACGTTGATGAAGAGAGATTTAAGAAAGAAGATCCAGAGAATTATAAACTATGGAGGTTGACGCAACTGATCAACTACGGCACTGATGGAGAGAAGCTTTCAAGGAAGGAGCTTAAGAAAGCCTGGCCAAAAATTAAAGACGAAATAGATCCGTATAAGAGGCGTTTATTTGAGTACTTATTATGGGGAAAACTATACTTACTCCCACACAACGTCAATTTTTGGAATCAATCGAAAGGTTTGATGAAAAAGAGCTAGTTGACACGTTCGATAGAGCTGTTGATAAGGTTTATAACATATCAAGCAGGATAAAGATTCACGATTTTATTGATCTTTATTTTATACTAAAAAAAGAAGAATTCTCTGTTGAGCAGACGTTATCCAGAGTCCCGGATAAATTTGGTGTAACAGTTGATATGGTATATTTTACGAGTCAACTACTTCGCGTTGCTGATCTTCCCAAGGATTTCCCTACCATGCTTGTGCCGTTTGAGTTTGATGAAATGGTGGAATTTTACAAAAAACTGGCAAAAAAGTTGGGCAGTAAAGTATTGAAATAGACAACACAAAACAATCAGTACGAAACTTCTCTCTTACAGATCAGGACGTAATAATTTTCATATACTCTCGTATCCTGACCGACCAGTCGTTTCTCATCCCCTCCTTGATCCTTGCCCTCACGATTTTTTTGTCTTTCATGTCCTCTCGGACCGCTTTTCCCATGTTTCCTATAAACTCTTTATGATTTTTCGACCAGTATATTAGGT
>Ga0213870_1000096_pt1 | contig 43604 bp, 34 predicted proteins | sample WICALVC2017_Meta_FD_160119 | JGI IMG/M metagenome (GOLD analysis project Ga0213870, IMG submission 160119) | Freshwater microbial communities from subterranean cave lake in Wind Cave National Park, South Dakota, United States - WICALVC2017 | ecosystem: Environmental > Aquatic > Deep subsurface >...
GATGAATAGAGGTCCATAGTCCCGAATCCAGACATCCCCCGCTTCGATGAGATGCCAGTGAAGAGAGAGATGGGAAGCGAGTGCGCTGAGCTTCCCACGCGCTCTCCGCTCCACAACGCCATTGGGTACGAGGAGGTGTACCGCCTCGTGGGGGAGCAATGCTTCAACCATCCGGACAAAGGCCGCTTCCGCCCCCTCGAGATGCCCCTCCCACGTCTCGAGATTGTATGGCCACGCGAGCCATGTTGCGTGATGTAATTCCCACTCAGCAGGCATGCGGTACCCCAATGCCGCGGGCGACTTCGCGCATTGTTCCCCAAGGACCGCTGCGCGCTTCGCCAGAACGGGAGGATGAGGGAGTCTCATACATTTCGCGTCAAACTGCCGTACATCTCCGGCCTCCGCTTCGCGAGGAATCCCCATGCCTCCTGTATCGTGCGGCTGCGCTCGGGATCCACCTCCACGAGGAGGACTTCCTCCTGGCTTTCCCCACCGCGCTTCAGAATATTCCCGAATGGGTCAGAGAGGAATGACTGTCCCCAGAACTGGAGTTTTCCTTCCCTACCGACACGGTTCACCGCCGCAAGGTACACGTTGTTCGCAATTGCGTGGCCTCGCTGCACGGTTTCCCACGCCTCGTGCCAATCCCCCTCCCATTGCGCCTCTCCACGGATGGAACCAATAGCCGTGGGACAGAAGATGAGCTGGGCGCCCTGCAATACCAAAGCGCGTGCTGCTTCTGGGAACCACTGGTCATAGCAGATGAGGACACCGAACGTGAGGTCCGGAGTGGTGAAGACGGGAAAGTGCCGATCACCTGGGCGAAAGTAGTGCGCCTCGAAGTACAGATGATCGTGGGGAATGTGGCATTTCCGGTACGTCCCGAGGAGAGAACCATCCGACCCGAAGACCACGGCAGTGTTGTAGTATGCACGATGACCCGCATGCTCGAAGATGGAGCCGCTGATGAGGGTGATGCCAAGCTCGCGCGCGAGACTGCCGAGCGCCTCCGTCGTCGGGCCGGGGATAGGCTCGGCACGCCGGAAGTGCCGATCACTCTCCTCACAACAGAAGTACGGACCGAGAAACAGCTCCGGGAGGCACACCACGCTCGCTCCACTCTTTGCCGCCTGACGGACGAGAATGCGTGCGTTTTGTAAATTATCCTCACGACGCCCGCCGCACCGCATCTGGATGAGGCCAACCGTCAGAGTGGAGGGAGATTTCTTGCTCATCGCGGATGTGGCACAACGGCGGATGTCCTTCGCAGGGAGGCCACACGCAGAGGGGCGAAAACCTCGAAGAGCGACTGGAGACGTTTCGCCTTTCGAGTCCGCCATGTCCCCCGATGGTGGAGGTAACTCACCATGAGAGGGAAGGTGAGAGAGAATTCCGAAAACACCATCTGCTCTGCGATATCATCCACCTTGCCCCAGGAATGCGCCTCTTTGAGCGTGGACCCGGAGAGTCCTCCATCCCGCTCGTCCGCAACCGTCAGCTGCACGGCATACTTATGCATGGGGACAGCGTGCCCGAGCATCTCGGCGCAGACGACGGTGTCCGCCGTGAAGTTTTTGGGGACCCCGCCGCCGAGCATGATGATCCCCGTTTCGCCTTGTGTCACTTTGATGTGGGTGAGTTCGCGAAAATCCGCAACGGAATCATGCGTGACGTGGGGGGGAGGGTCCTCCACCTGGTGCTTCACAAACCCGAAGCCCGCGGAACAATCGGAGAACGAGGGTGTAAAGACGGGAATCTCCATTTCATAGGCGGTCCGCAGGACCGATTCTTCCCCTTTTCCGTTCTCCGCGAGATGCGCGCCAAATGCGGCCATGATCTCCCGCGAGCTATGCGGTCGCGGAGGCAGCGACCGTGCAATCGCACGGGTGGTTTCATCAACAACACGGAGGTCATCCTCATCAATATAGGTGTCGTAAATCCGGTCGATGTGGAGTTGCCGGAGTTCCTCATCATCAACGGCGGGGGAGCCGATGTAGTGCTTGAATCCCAAGGCCTCGAGTAAGTCCATATCCACCATGGTGGCGCCTGTGGAGACAACGACATCAACGACGTTTTCCCGCAACAGCTGCACAAGGCATTTCTTCATCCCCGCGGAGATCGTACAACCTGCGATGGTGAGGATGACGGTGAGGTCCTCCCGGACCATTCGATCAACGATTGCGCAAGCATAGGCGAAGTTCCGTGCCTGGAACGCCATTTTCTCCATCTGCTCGATCATGGGAATGGCATTGAACGAAGTAGGATCGATGTGTTCAACGGGATCCCGGAGATACTGTTTCTTCGTCGCCATGGAGATGGAGGGGAATGGATAGAACACATTCTCCACTCTCCTAGAGGACCATGCAACTTATTCAACTGCGATCTCTTCATCGCGCTCCGGCATGAGCACCGTGAGATCATGTCGTACGTGCGTGAGGCGCTTTGCGAACGGCTCCATTTCTGAAAGCTCCCCGTGGACGAGAATGACCTTCTTCAGCCCTTTGACCGGAAGAACAAAGGCATCGAGCCCTGCCATATCGGCGTGCGCGGAGTACGCATTGATCGAGACAACTTCCGCTTTCTTCTCGTAGGTCTCATCGAAGATCCGTACCTGCTTCACCGTGGGATCAACGATCTTCCGTCCGAGCGTATGCTCCGCCATGAAGCCAACGGCAACGATGCTATTGCGAGGATCCTCGATGCCGTGCCGGAGGTGATGGCGAATCCGTCCGGCCTCGCACATTCCCGACCCCGCCATGATAACCATTGGCCCTGGAATTGTATTGAGCGCCTTACTTTCTTCAACGGTCTCCGTAAAGCGGACGAGGCTGAACTCAAAGGGGTGGTGCTGCCGGGAGAGGAACTGCTCGTACATCTCCTTGCCGTAGCACTCGGGATGCTTCATGAAGACATCGGTCACCTTTGAAGCAAGAGGTGAATCGACGACGATGGGAATTGCCGGGATCTCTTTTGCGTCCCAGAGGACGTGGAGGTCGTAGACGATCTCCTGCGTCCGCTCGAGGGAGAATGCAGGAATGAAGACTTTCCCCCCGCGCTTCGCGGTCTTCACGATGATGTCCCGAAGCTCGTGCTTCGCGGTCGCAATATCCTCGTGTGACCGATTTCCATACGTTGATTCGCACAGCAGCACCTCAACCGATGGCATCGGAGAAGGATCGCGAATGATCGGCAGCATTGGTCGACCAAGATCTCCGCTGAATCCGATGCGACGAATCGTCGCATCGCCTCGGCGAAGCCCCTTGGGCGAAGCCGGGCCGCGCTGCTCTCCCTCCAGCACCACCATGGCCGCTCCGATAATGTGCCCTGCATCCAGGAATTGTGCCTTTACGTTTGGCACAACATTGAACCACTCGTTGTAATTTTTTCCCTCAAAGAGCTCCATGCACGCAGCTGCGTCCGCTTGTGTGTAGAGCGGTCCATCACAGGGAAGCATTGAAGCTGGCAGGTTCTTACAGAAGTACTCCTCATCCTTCTCCTGGATGTACCCCCCATCCTGGAGCATCACCTCAGCGAGATCGCGCGTTGCATAGGTGCAATACACGGGCCCACGGTATCCCTTCTTCCAGAGCACAGGGATACGGCCGACATGATCCATGTGTGCGTGTGTGAGGATCATTGCATCGATCTCTTTGGGATCGAACGCAAACGATGAGTTCTTCTTGATGGCCTCCTTCCGGTGCCCCTGAAAAAGCCCGCAGTCGAGGAGGATGCGTGTACCGCCAACCTGCACCTCATGGCAGGACCCCGTCACCTCCCGAGCCGCGCCATGGGGGATGATGTGCATGTGCAGTACTCTAGAGGACACCGGCCTCCACTGCCTCAAGCTTCATCCGCTCGTAGATGATCTTCGCGACTTCTGCACGGTTAATCGGTTGCGTAGGACGGAAAGTGCCAAGGAGAGCACCGGTGGCATCGGTGTCTCCGCGCACGATACCTGTGAGCGCTCCCTGTGCGATATCCGCTTCGAAGGGGTGTCCGCGGCTATCACGGAAGGGGGCGTACAGTGGGATAATGGGATCACCGAACGCATCATGAACAATCACCAACACCTCAGCGCGTGTCGCAGGGCGGTTCAGCGAGAGGGATGATTGGAAGAGCCGCATCCCACGCTCCTCCGCACAGGCAACGTAGGTCTCAGACCAATGCCCCACAGCCTGCACATTCTGCGGGGCTCGCACGCACAATGCCTCATCGATCTTTGCTGCCTCGAGTGTCATTTTCAGCACCTCTGCGATCGTCACGAGATTCGCCGGTTTAAAGAGGCCAAGTGAAAGACCCTGGGCATCACGGTAGCCTGACACAATCCCCCACTCTGCGAGTGCAGCGACGTAGGGGTTGAACCAATCCGAGGACTGTACGTCCGTGAAGACAGGCCCGGCGATCGTCTCGAGCCGAGCAATCACATCGGAGAAATCGGCAGCGTGGGCAGTCTCCCAAGCTGTGAGCTCTGCCCGGAGCGACGTGATCTCATCGAAGAATGCCCTCGCGGTGTGCCCCGTGATGAACACAGCAAAGAAAGCAAGGACGAGCAATGGAGAGAGTTTCAGAGCAAGTTGTTTCATGTGTGTGTTGTTGTATTGCTATTCTACAGCGCGAGTGGAATTTTGTAAAGGAACGTGCTCCCCTTGCCCAGTTCAGAGGTCGCCGTGACATCGCCCCCCTGGAGCTGCATGAATTCCCGTGCAATGTAGAGACCAAAGCCTGTGCTCCGGTCAGGCGAGGCGCTGCTCGAAACAATCCCCTCACGCGTGAAGAGCATACGCAGGACCTGTGGGCTCAGCCCCTCTCCTGTATCGATGACGGCGACGTAGCCGTACGCGCGATCGGCAGAGAGCTTTACTGTGATTAAGCCCCGTACCGTATGCTTCAGGGCATTGCTCACACTGTTACTAATGGCCTCGGCAAATTTCTCTTGATCCGCGCGGACGGTAATATCCTGCTCCATACCTTCGAGACAGAGTTCCAAACCTTTGTCTGCGATCGGCCGGCGGTAATCGCGGGCTGCACGTTCAACGACCTCCGAAAGCTTCACCGGCTGCACCTCCACGGTAAGCACTCCACGGTCGAGGCGTGAGACGTTCAAGATATCACTGATAAAGCGGATGTTCTGGACGGTCACACTGTGAAGCTCACGGAGGGATGCTCTCAAGTCGTCGGAGATCGCACCATAATCGCCGTCGAGGATACTCTCAAGAGTCCAGCGCATCGCCGTTACAGGTGCCTTTAGTTGATGAGAGACGATCGACGTAATATCTTTGAGGACAGCGTTGAGCCGAAGAATCTTTGCACTCATCCGTGCTAGTGCGACCACCATGAGGAGTGTCACAAGGGTCAAGAGGCCTCCCGCAAGCCCAATATTCACGGTGACCCGACGCAGCTCTGCATAGGCCTGACTTGTCGGCTGCTGTGCAACGATGACCCATGGTGCAGGACCGAAGGAGACCGGGACGAACGTCGCGATCATCCGCTCGCCTGAAACGGGATCGTCGTACTCCGTTGTGTGGAGTTTTCCTGCAAGCGCTGTGTGTACAGCTGCTACCTCCCGGTATGACGCAAGGCCCTCCCCAAGAGGAAGGTATGGATGTGCGATGACACTTCCCTCCCCATCAAGCACGAAGAGGTTGCCGCCGTGGGTCACGCGGACACTCTGGAGCCACCCCTTAAACTGGACCGCCCGGTACTCGAAGACGAGTACTCCCCGCAGCACTGTTTCATCGGTCTGGATGGGAACAGCGATGCGGATGACGGCGTCACGCGTTCCCTCGTGCTCTGTGAGCACCACACCGGAGACGAATGGCTTTCCACTCTCCATAACCACCTGGAACCATTCCTCCCCTGAGAGATCCGCACCCTCCGTAAGTTCTAGGAGAGGATAGTCACCGAGGAGGACTCCTTGGACATCTGTGAGGTACACACGGGCGACCTGAGGTTCTGCAAGGACAAGGGCTTTAAGGCGGAGCCGAAGTGCGAGGGTATCCCTCTCGCGGACAGCTTGCACGGTTCCTGGAATGGAGCCGACGGCATGGGCAAGACTCAGGCTGCGTGTGATTTCCTGTGTGAGAAGCTGCGCAAGGCTGCTCGTGGCGGAGAGGTTCTCTGCATGGACGATCTGTGTGACTCCCTGCGTCGCAATCCTCCAGGCATAGAGCGAGAGGAGGAGAATTGGCAGGAAGGTCGCGAGGAATGGGAGTCCCCACATGAGCTGCCGCATACACCGTGTCTTCGATCCAAACATGGCTAAAGATGGCTAAAGTCTGTTCTTTTTTATTATACCACATTTTCTCATCCTCCTGCGCGTCCTGCGCGTTCTGGAAAACGATGAGGAAGTGTTGTACAATATTCTCTGAATACACTGAACAAACCATACACACTGCACACATGCAACTCCCGCAGCGACTCCTCATTCTTGGATATCTCACGACGATCCTGCTCGTGATCGGGTTTTCTGTGTCCCCATCACTGGGGGATGAAGGTCGAAGAGGGTCCGCCGGAGTCCGAGACAAACACCACTTAGGGCCGGAGCCGTCGTCCTCAAACCTGAGGATTCTCGACATTGACCCCGACGATAATCACTTAGGAGAAGAGCACCGCCGACTCCTCGAGCCCACACAGCAGAGTACGAGCAGTCTCACGACACCGCCACCCCCTGAAACATCCAGAAGCGGCGAGCCCAGCAGCGAGGGTTCAGAGACCATCAAGGAGTTGCACGAGGATCGTTCCGGACCACCTCCACCTACGCTCATACAGACACCACGGGGGACAGGAAAAGTACCAACCGAGTCACTCAGTCCTTCAGAGCCCAGTGCTTCAGAGCCTCTCGCAAGCGATCCACAGGTGAGCCTTGGCTGCTTCACACGTGAGGGTGAGTGGACACAAGACCGCCTGGCTTGTGCTTCCGATCAAGAACACCATCACCGCACACTCAAACGCACGCTCGAGGAAGAACCCTCGCGTCGTGAGGAGTTTGAAGAGCGGATTCCGCCGATCGTACTCGATGCACTGCCTGCCATCGTGCTGCCACCCGAGAGGATTCTCTCACTAGAAGAGGGTCTGAAGGGTGCCGAGATCTGGTTTCTCGATACTGGAAAACGGGAAGAGCAGCGCCGAGCCGTAGCCGCCGCGATCATGGGAGCGCAAGAGAACTTCGTGAAGCTACAGGACATTGTCCCCCTTCCCGCGTACGCCAAGGACTACCTCACACTGAACGTGCGCTGGCTACAGGGAGCTGAGACGTTCGCGAAAGACCCTGTACGCACACCTCAAGAACTTGAGACGGTCGCACAGACCGTCAAAGAGGTGATCGGGAATGCTGCGAGCATCCTCCAGAGCGTGGATGGACTCCCGCGCGGGCCAGCCCCTGACATCACGAGCATCACCGGACGCACGGAGCGGATCATTCAGGTACTACCGAACGCCCTCCTCTTTCTGATCCAAGAGGGAGTGCGATTTAGCGAGGAGGTCGTTTCCCGTTACCTCGAAGCGGCACGATCGTTCGGCGAAGTGAAGCCGGCGTGTGAACGCAACCGCGACGCCTGCGTGCATCTCTCAACCACTCTCGACCACCTCGAGCACATCAAAACACTCCTCGAAGAGGCAATCACGAATGCGGGCAAGCCCGAGCTTCGTGACCGCATCGAAGAGATGTTCAAGGGTTCATAAACACAATCAGGATTCTCTTTCACGCTTTTAAGCGCAGGGTCCTGGCACCGACCTACTCTTGCGGACCGCATGGCCAGCTACCATCGGCGCTGACGGGCTTAACTGCTGAATTCGGAATGGGATCAGGTGTTTCCCCGTCGCGAGAGGCACCAGGACCCTGCGCTTAAAAGACCAAACGATGTGTACCCACGTTGTAGCACACGAACAGCACCCCACTGTGCTCCGTATGGAGCTTCGTGAGGTAAACAATGTTCTGTCGTCCATTCGTACCACTCGGCTGAGTGCCTTACGGCACGTACACCTGTGGCCGATCAAAGAGCTAGTCTTGCTCCGGACTTATGGGGGAACGCCATCTTAGGAGGAGCTTCCCACTTAGATGCTTTCAGCGGTTATCTCCGCCGAACATAGCTACCCTGCACTGCCGCTGACGCGACAACAGGTACACCAGAGGTTCGTCCGCTCCGGTCCTCTCGTACTAGGAGCAGCTTCCTTCACGTTCCCAGATGATCACGGCGGATAGAGGCCAAACTGTCTCACGACGTTCTGAACCCAGCTCGCGTACCGCTTTAATTGGCGAACAGCCAACATGTGAATCTGCTCTTTCGAGCAGCATAGACTATACCTTTCTCCCAGGTTTCACTCGGGAGACCAACGTGTTATAGGCATGTGATACATGCCTATCTCGCGCCCGATCCAATCGGGCAAACGAAGTCGTTACAGGGTTATATGACAACTTGTACCTCAGAGAGTAGCGTGCCGATGACTATATCCCACACTCTCTGTGAAACCATTAGGCTTATTGTCATAAACTTCCCACGGTATTACCCTCGAACCTCTCGTTAGTGTACAGTAGTACACCACTAGAGTGGTAGGGCTCCACCGTTATGAGTTGGTTTTTCTGCGGGGATCACTCCCCGCAGGGGCAACACTGTTACCCTTGGCAGCTTCTCCGCCGCCAGGATGCGATGAGCCGACATCGTACATTCTCCACGCTTTCACATGGTGCAGACTATATCTTCACCCTGCTACCGATCGTAGGTCGCATGACCATAATCTGGTTCTTACGCAGGGGTCGGCGTGTTGGCCTAGTTGTTAGGCCCTCCCCTTTCGGGTCAGTCGTTACGGGGTCTTACCGCAGCTTATACCGCATGCATGGAACGATGAACGGGTGAACGAACCGCTTCAACCTCTGTGTACCATGCACACTCAGCCGCAGTCTCCAGTAGTTCTTATCACGATTGAGGGTGCTTTGAATGCCAAAACTCTTTCGTAGAAATTGCTGAAGAGTTTCTTGATCCCTCTTTGGAAACTGCTGCGTGTTGAGGTACACCGCAGATCTGCTCTTTGCTCCATCATCCATGAACCACACAGCGAGTATCAGAGGACTCAGTTGGAGATTTCTCGGTACTCTCTTTCTGCCGTTCCTGTAGAACCACGCATGGTACTGTGTGAACACAGGAAGGCTTCGTGTGGTAAATCGATATGCAACACGTTTGCCGTTTCCCTTACGGCGTCTTGGTGGTGTCAGGACGTACATCCTCAGCTGACGGTACTTCCAATCGACGTAGGCTCTGCTTCGAAACGAATGGTTCGCTTCGAAGAGCGCGTTCGTCCTTGTGCCCTGCCGACGGAGTGTCCCGTCTCCAAGGAGACTCCCGACCAAGACTGCATGTTGCGATGACGGTAGACTTCCCACGGTATTACCGGGTGGCAAGAAGTACGTAAGTATACCCACACTGCCACTGACGGCTCCACCGTTATAAGCCGAATTTCCTTGGTGCAGGATTACTCCTGCAGCACCCCGATGGTACCCCCTAGTCGTGCAAAGCACGGACTACTGAAGGTGTTGAGGTGCCAAACCAATCCGTCGCTGTGGGCGCTTGGGATTGATCAGCCTGTTATCCCTAGAGTAACTTTTATCCGTTGAGCGATGTCCCACCCACGTGGTGAGGACACACAGTAAAGCGTGTCCATGGACACCGGATCACTATCGCCGACTTTCGTCCCTGCTCGGCTTGTAAGCCTCACAGTTAGGCCGCCGTGTGCGATTACACGACCACGCCGATTTCCATCCGGCGCTAGGCGACCATTGCGCGCCTCCGTTACGCTTTAGGCACTTTTGTTAACACGAATGCACCCAGAGCCACCATTTACTGATATATCGATATATCAATAGGGGGGACTGAAATGCATTCGGTCCCTGCGTCGTTACTGTTTTTCCGCGCAGGATCTTGCAGTCGCCTGCAAGGTCAGACTGTATCATCACCCCTTACGTTGATAAGGGGGTCTCGCGTGCAGTCGTTGAGGGCCCCACACATATGTGAGTTCCCTGCTGATTGTCTGGCGTTCTAAGGGGTCATAGAACCCCCGATCACACTTATTGGATTGCTCCTTAAGTACTCCAGATGTCCCAGCATATCAGCGAGATTTGCAGGTGCCATTGCTGGCCCTGGCCCCATACTTCCCCGGCGCAGGGGAAGCGCTAAGGCAACCGCCCCAGTTAAACTACCCAGCAAGCACTGTCCCCCGCCGTTGTATAAAAGCGGGGTGAGCGACATCGGAACACAAGGGTGGTATCTCACCGGTGACTCCACCCCGACCGAAGTCGGGGCTTCACAGTCTCCCACCTATCCTGCGCAAACGAACCAACGCCGCAATGCCAGCGTATAGTAAAGCTTCATAGGGTCTTTTCGTCCTGCCGTGATCTACCCGGCATTTGCGCCGGGATTGAAATTTCACCGGACCTCGCGTCGAGACAGTGCCCAGACCGTTATACCGTTCGTGCGGGTCGGAACTTCAAAGGTTCCCGCTAGTGGTAAGCCAGCGTCTCTGCTTGGCAGAGCGCACAACCTAGAAAGAATTAGGAATTCGGAATTAAGAATTAAGAATCTTAATTCATAATTCTTACTCCTTAATTCTACCACGCTTGTTTTTTACCGAGTGAGCGATTCTTCACTCCCCTGCATCGCTGCAGGGATCGGACCATATCATGAACGAGAATTAGGAATTGGGAATTAGGAATTGGGAATATCAACTATTCTTAATTCATAATTCTTACTTCTTAATTCTTCGTCCCGTGGCGTGTGGTCTCTGAGGATCCCTCTCCATTAATTGACACAACTTCACTTGCAACTCTGCTCTCAGGCGTTCCTCCACGTCACTGAGCTTTATCTCTGATCTTGTCTCCAAGAGGACGTCCAAATAAGCCAGCCTTGAGGCTTCCTCATGGGACAAACCAGCTTCCACGTATCGTGAACGCTTTGCCTGCGAGAGTATGAAGTTATCTCTTTCCATAGATTTCCAGAAGGAGGAGGTTTCCTGCTGATTGTCCGGTGTCACGTGGGCCGAAGGCCTTTACGGGACGCAGGTGCACATTTTAACTTCACAAATATCACTTGTCAAGTAGCGCATCCATACAACCGGATGTTCCAGCATATAGCCTCCCGCAGTACGCACTGCGTGCGACTGCAGGACCCTGTAGTTGTCCGAAGGACATCTACGGGGACGTTTAACACTGTTCTTGGTATATCGGTCATTAATCTAAGTTATAGGAACTCGTATCGTGCATCACGCTTCAAGATTCATTTACTTGAGCCCGCCTCGCCGCTTTCGCGCGAGGCATCACGGTGTCTCGAACCGTGAAACTGTTTTCAAAAACTAATCGTCATTCCCCAGTGCTGCGCGTTACCGCGCATTCGGGCAAGCGTAGCCCCGTACCGACGCGAGGCGTCTGGTACCGGGGTTAAACCGACCACCCGACAAGGAATTTCGCTGGACATCTTACTTGACACTTCGTCAAGTGAATTACACTCCTTGCGGTGCAATTCCTGCATGTCGCCATGCAGACGGGACTATCTCATCGCCCGATATGACCGGGCGTTCGGCGTATAGTCTCTGAGGATACTGATCAAATATTTTCTTGGCTTACGATGATTCATCGTCGCAATGACACGTGCGATATGTATAAGTCCTCGCCGTGAGAGATGATAATGGCGATTCATGCGGCGTACACACCATGCAAATTTCTCAAAATCTAATCTCTTTGAGGTACGCAATGGATGTTTTTCGAAGAATGGAATGATGGTACAAAGGAGGTCATTCCTCCTCACAACACTGTACCGATACAAGTCCTCTTTATGATTGTCGTGGCGCCGATTGATGTAAATGTTTCCAACGCCAAAAAATCTTTTCAGCTTCTTTAGACAATGGAGACTTTTGGCGCCCTGAACAACCGCAAACTCGTGATACACTTGGTAGCCCCACGTATATCCTTTCCGATGAGGCCGGTCGGGTTGTTCAATAAAGCCAACAGAAAAACATCCCTCACCATCAACAAATCCTGTTATCCAACCGAGAAATTTAATCAGTCTTTCCTGCTGGTTGCCTGCACCGAGCGGATTGTCACTCACACACGTAGTGTACGAACGTACACCTTCAAATGCAAGTACCCTCGGATACACAGATTTTCCAGCATATAGCCGAATGCTCATCCCCTGCTGTTACCAACAGGGAGGGCAGCGATCTACCATAGGACGATTATAGTTATCGCCGGCGTTCATCAGGGCTTAGATCGAGGCCAAAAAGCCTCTCACGTAACCTTCTGACACTGGCCAGGCATCAGCCCCTATACAGTGCCTTACGGCTTCGCAGGGACCTGTGTTTTTGATAAACAGTCGCCTGGGCTCTTTTGTTGCAGCCGCCTCAAATGGAGAGACGGCAGTCCTTATCCCGAAGTTACGGACGCTTCATTGCCGAGTTCCTTAACGCGAGTTTTCCCGTTCACCTAGGTCTACTCGACCACCCCACCGGTGTTGGTTTGCGGTACGGTCTCCGAGAGCTCTATGAGCGATGGTTTTCTTGGAAGCCGAAAGGGACAGACTCGCCCTGTAAAACAGGGTAATTGGGATCAGCACTCGACTCATCCGGGGGATTTGCCTCCCGGACTCAACGCCTTGTGCCTTCCACGTGCAGTCAATACGCACGCTCTGATCTTCCCGCTCCGTCACACCGCTCCTCAATGCAAGTTCTCCTTTTCTCCCGACGTATCCTCACCACCCTATCCTTCGATAGAATTAAGAATCTGGAATTAGGAATTAGGATAATTCTTAATTCTTACTTCTTAATTCTTCCTGAGGGAAGGGTGGTGAGGACAGAGGCCAGAAGAACTCTTGAACAGGCACTGTTGGCGATCTCCCAGAGGTGCAGGAATGTTGACCTGCTCTCCATCGGCTACGCCTTGCGGCCTGACCTTAGGACCGACTAACCCCACGCCGATTGCCGTTGCGTGGGAAACCTTGGGGATTCGGCGGGCAGGGTTTTCGCCTGCCTAGTAGTTACTCATGCCAACAGTCTCACTTCCCTGCGCTCCATCCCATCCTCGCGGAGGGACTTCATCGCCCAGGGAACGCTCCTCTACCACGCACGCATGTCCGAAGACACGCGTGCATCCACCGCTTCGGTGTGCCGTTTCGCCCCGTTGAATTATCGGCGCGCCGCTGCATCGACCAGTGAGCTGTTACGCTTTCTTTAAAGGATGGCTGCTTCTAAGCCAACCTCCTGGTTGTCAATGCAACGGCACTTCCTTTACCACTGAACGGCACTTGGGGACCTTAGCGAATGGTCGGGGTTATTCCCCTCACGACAATGGCAATTCGCTGTCACTGTCTCACTCCCATCGACGAAACGTCAGGTATTCGGAGTTTATCAGGAGTTGGTAGGTCGAAGTGACCTCCTTCTCCTAACAGTATCTCTACCCCCTGACATGCTCGATGAGGCTGCCCCTAAAGGCATTTCGAGGAGAACCAGCTATCTCCGGGTTCGGTAAGCTTTTCACTCCCACCCACAGGTCATCCCAGCATCTTGCGACATGCTATGGTTCGGGCCTCCAGACGCCTTTCGGCGACCTTCACCCTGCCCATGGGTAGCTCACCCGGTTTCGGGTCTCGTCCCAGCGACTGTGCGCCCTATTCGGACTCGCTTTCGCTCCGGGTTCAGCTAACACTGCTTTACCCTTGCCACTGAGAACGAACTCGTTGGCTCATTATGCAAAAGGAACACTGTCACCCCTTGCGGGGCTCCAATTCCTTGAACGCATCACATTTCAGAGACTCTTTCATCCCCCTTTCGGGGTGCTTTTCACCGTTCCCTCACGGTACTATCCGCTATCGATCTCTGCACCTATTTAGCCTTGGATGGTGGTCCACCCAGATTCAGGCCGGGTTTCTCGTGCCCGACCATACTCAGGATTCCTCCACCGTCCTGCTCTCTTTCGTGTACGGGGCTCTCACCCTCTCTGGCCGCCCGTTCCAGGGACGTTCCTCTAGAGAGCAGAAGCAGTGTGATTGAGGTCCTACAACCCCCCGATCAATGACCGGGGTTTGGGCTATTCCCGTTTCGCTCGCCACTACTCAGGGAATCTCTATTTGATTTCTCTTCCCCTGGTACTGAGATGTTTCAGTTCCCAGAGTGACCTCTCAGCCGTGAGGCTGAGTACTGAGGCATGACCCTCAGTGGGTTTCCCCATTCGGAGATCCCCGGCTACAAGCGCCTGCCTAGCGGCTCACCGAGGCTTATCGCAGCTGGCCACGTCCTTCATCGGAGTGCAAAGTCGGAGGCATCCGTGTGATGCGATGAGTAACATTGTTTATCCCGCATCGTCCCGAGCTTGTCGAGGGACTGGTGCGGGGTTTGCTGTTCATGTGCTACAACGTAGGTACTTGCCCGTATCAACACGAAGTGTCTGGTACGGGGTTTGTAGCAGTTCCGGTGAACATACAACGTAGATCTAAATTTTTTCCTTCTCCGTGCCGGTGATGCCAATGATCCACGCCTTCCCCCCGGGTCGTCACTCCAGAGAGTGACGGCGGTACGTGCCGTTGATAGAGCATGACCGCAGTCAAAAAAGCGGGTGGCTCACGCGCACCCGCAGAATCCGCTTCCTGCATGCGCAGGATCGAACCCTACGGGTGTCCGCGAGGAGCCATACCGCGAAAAATTCTACGCTGGGAACACCTCCGGTCAAGGAAAAACAACGGCTTCCGAATGGCCCGTACCCGCTATGCATTGTACTGCGCATCTTCGCTGACTGCCTCTTCCATCTCCTCCTTTGCAGACTCTCCATACGCCGCGACTTCCTGTCCCTCCTCGATCCCCGCAACCACCTCTGCCTCCGCCTCCACGGGAGCTTCCTCGAGTTCGGAGATCTTGTCAGACACTGCAATCTCCTCCGCCTCTTCTTCTGCCGCCACACGTGACGGCAACTCCACAGTTTCTATTTCACCCACTTCAACCGTCTTGCGCTCCTCCGGAACGATCTCCTCCTTGAACTTCAGAAGTTCCACCTTGAGTCCGAGCGCCTGGAGTTCCTTCACAAGCACGTTGAAGGATTCGGGGATACTCGGCCTTCGAATCGCCTCACCCTTCACAATCGATTCATAGGCCTTGCTGCGACCGATCACATCGTCACTCTTGATCGTCAGCATCTCCTGGAGCGTATAGGCAGAGCCGTACGCCTCGAGCGCCCAGACCTCCATCTCGCCGAACCGCTGTCCACCGTGCTGTGCCTTCCCACCGAGCGGCTGCTGTGTGACAAGGGAGTAGGGGCCAACGGAACGCGCATGGATCTTGTCCTCGACAAGGTGGAGGAGCTTCATCATGTACACCAAACCGACTGTCGTCTCATGAGCGAAGGGCTCCCCCGTCCGCCCATCGTAGAGCTGTACCTTCCCCGTTCGCGGGAGCTCTGCCGCTTCGAGGAGCGCCTCGATATGCTCCTCCGAAATCCCGTGGAGAGCGGGTGTGGCGACCTTCAGCCCCAGCTTCTCGCAGGCCCACCCGACGTGGGTCTCAAGGATCTGTCCGATGTTCATCCGAGAGGTGACCCCAAGCGGATTAAGGATGATATCGACAGGAGTGCCATCCTCGAGGAAGGGCATGTCCTCTCGTGGGACAATCCTCGCAATCACTCCCTTGTTGCCGTGGCGCCCCGCCATCTTATCTCCCACTTGGATTTTCCGAGTCTGCGCAACGAAGACCTTGATCTGCTTGAGAACACCCGTTGGAAGTTCATCGCCCTCCATGTGGTCAAAGACGCGGACATCGACGACCTTCCCACCCGCACCCCCCGGCAGTCTCAACGAGCTGTCCTTCACGTCCTTTGCCTTGTCACCGAAGATCGCCTGAAGGAGGCGCTCCTCAGGGGTGAGCTCGGTCTCCCCTTTCGGCGTGATCTTCCCAACCAAAATATCACCCTCATGAACGGTTGCTCCGATCCGGACGATCCCATCGGGACCGAGATCTTTGAGTTTTGCTTCGCCGACGTTCGGGATATCCCGCGTCACGAGCTCCGAGCCGAGTTTCGTATCTCGAACATCGGTGACGTAGGACTCGATGTGGATGGAGTCGAAGAGACCATCCTCGACAACACAGTCAGAAATAATGACCGCATCCTCAAAGTTGCACCCCTCCCAGGACAGGTAGGCGACGAGGAGGTTCTGCCCGAGGGCGAGTTCCCCTCCCTCAACAGAGGAACCATCAGCGAGGCACTCCCCACGGTGCACCTTCTGCCCCTTCTGCACGCGCGGGCGCATGTGGAAACAGGTCCCCTGGTTACTGCGCAGGAAGGTCGGGAGGCGCACCGTCACTTTCCGGCCAGAGCGATACAGGACCGTGATCTCCTGTGCATCGACGTACGTCACTTCTCCATCCTCATCGGAAAGGATCGCATGGCCCGATGCCCGCGCCGCCAGACTCTCGATCCCAGTCCCGACGATGGGTGCATGGGGCTTGATGAGGGGGCAGGCCTGACGCTGCATGTTCGTACCCATTGACGCACGGGTATTGTCGTCGTGCTCAAGGAAGGGAATCAGGGACGTCGAAACGGAGAGGACCTGCCGTGGAGAGACGTCGATATGCGTGATATCCCGCACAGGTGCGAGAATGGGTTCTCCGGCCTTGCGTGCGGAGACTTGCGTTGTCCGGAACTCTCCAAGCTCTGAGAAATCGGACTGCGCCTGGGCAATCGTCAGATGTCGCTCCTGCTCGGCATCGATGAAAATCACCTTGTGTGTAATGTAGGAGCGGACGGGAATCGCAGTAAGCATCTGCTTCTTCGCAGCTGAGACGATGCGCCGGGCAAGCTCTTTCGTGGTGACCCTCTCGTCTTCCTTTATGAGGATCTTGCGTCCTTCCTTCACCGCCATGTCGATGATGTGCCCATAGAGCTTGCCGGGGTCGAGAGGGACATCGTGCTTCACCTCACGGTACGGTGTCTCAAGAAAGCCGTACTCGTTGACCCGGGCAAAGCCAGCGAGGTGGACAACAAGACCAATGTTCGGACCCTCGGGGGTCGCGATGGGACAGATCCGCCCGTAGTGACTCGTGTGGACGTCACGGACGTCGAAGCTCGCCCGCTCCCGCGAAAGCCCCCCAGGCCCCATCGCCGAGAGGCGCCGCTTATGGGCGAGCTCGGAGAGGGGGTTCGTTTGATCCATGAACTGCGAAAGCTGCGAGCTCGCGAAGAACTCCCGCATTGCGGCCGTAATGGGGCGGCAGTTAATGAGCTGGGTCGGGGTGACGGTCTCGAGGTCCATGACCGTCATCCGGTCTTTGATGATCCGCTCCGTCCGGATGAGGCCGACGCGGTACTTATTCTGCACGAGCTCACCGACCGACCGGACGCGGCGGTTGCTCAAATGATCGATGTCATCCGCGACCCCATCCCCGTTATTGAGCCGGATGAGCTCGTGGAGGATCCCGATGAAGTCGCGGACTTGGAAAATCCGGTGTGCTTCGTCTTGAGGGGTTTGAAGATTGAAGCGGCGGTTGAGTTTATAGCGGGCAATCGTGCCCATGTCGTACTTCTTGAAGTCAAAGAAGAGCGAGTTAATAAGCTGTTTCGCGTTTTCCGGTGTCGCAAGGTCACCGGGACGGATCTTCCGGTAGACGCTCTGATAGGCCTCATCAACGGAGTGGACGGGATCCTTGTCGAGAGTTGTCAGGATGAAATCATGGTCGGCTTTCGTCACATCTTTAAAAAGTGCGAGAATCTTTTCATCGGTCTCATAGCCGAACACCCTGAGGAGCTGGGTGATTGGAATCTTGCGCTTGCGGTCGATCTTGCAGGTGATGACGCCCCGACGATCGGTCTCAACCTCCAACCACACTCCACGCTTTGGAATGATCTTCGCAGCGTGATACCTCGGGTGCTCAGGCATCTTCGAGTAGAAGACGCCGGGAGACCGGACGAGCTGGTGGACAACGACACGCTCGATCCCATCCACGACGAACGTCCCCTGATCAGTCATGAGGGGAATACTGCCGAGGAAGATATCCTGCTCTTTGATCTCACCTGTCTCCTTATTAATGAGCTGCACATGGCCCTTCATGGCGGCCTCATAACTCAAATTACGACGCTTGCACGTCTCCGGGTCATACTTCGGGGGGTCGAAGGCATGACCAAGAATCCGAAGCTCCAGCTTCCTCCCGGAGAAATCTGTGATGGGGCTAATCTCCCCGAGGAGCTCCTTGAGGCCCTCCGTGAGGAACCAGCGGTGGCTCTGGATTTGCATTTCGATGAGTGAAGGGATCTCCGGGCTCTCCGCATCCTCCACAAAGAATACCCGGCCTCCTTCGACCTTCCGCGCGGTGAGGATGGGAGGGAGCTTCACGCACACCGAGGGAACTCGACCCGTTGCAGGTTTGGGCTGAGAGATGACCCTCGGGAGCACACTCCCATCAACGTGGTACTGGTAGGGGCGCTCCTTGACAACGATCTTCTTGAGAGGAACTTTTGATGGAAGTCCCTTCTTCAAAGCAGCCGCTGGCAACACTTTTCTCAGAGTGAATGTGGATCTGGGCTGTGGTGGGAGGAGCTTCTTCGCGACGATCACCTTCGCAACCTTCTTGAGCTCCTTCACCTTCGGTGGTCTCCTCTTGAGAACCCTTCGCACCAGACGCCGCGCACGGGCGCGCGGCTTCCTCTTCGCAACCTTCCTCTTCACAGGCTTCTTGGACTTCTTCGGCATAGAGATACGACGTGAGAGGGTACCAGGCTCCGTCCGTCCGGCTCTGCCTTGCTTCGCCGAAACGAGACCATACCGAGGTCACAGCTCTCACAACGCACTCAGAAATCCGCTGTGTGGGGCACAGTGTGAGGCATTCCAAACCCCCTGTCAACTGGTCTTCGCAGCTGCGAACCGCCGCGCAACTTCTTCCCAGTTCACGATATTCCACCATGCAGCGATGTAGTCGGGGCGGCGGTTCTGGTACGTGAGGTAGTACGCGTGCTCCCACACATCGAGGCCGAGGATGGGAGTTTTGCCATCCATCAGTGGTGAATCCTGATTCGGTGTTGAAAAGACTTCAAGCTTTCCGGCATTCACGCAAAGCCAGGCCCAGCCGGATCCGAAGTGAGTTGCTGCCACCGTCGTGAATTTCTCCTTGAACGCAGAGAAGTCGCCAAATGCCGACCTGATCGCATCCGCAAGGGGTCCCGCCGGCAGGCCTCCCCCCTGAGGACTCAGAATCGTCCAGAAGAGGCTGTGATTGGCATGCCCCCCGCCGTGGTTGCGGACCGCGGTTTTCTTATCATCCGGAACCTCCTTGAACCGCCGGAGGAGATCTTCAACCGCAAGCTCCTCCCGCTCGGTCCCTTGTATCGCCGCATTGAGTTTATCGACGTACGTCTGATGGTGTTTCGCATGGTGAATTTCCATCGTCCGCGCATCGATGTGCGGCTCCAAGGCATCGTACGCGTAGGGGAGCTTCGGAAGCATGTGCATAGCTTCAGTGTATGCTAGGGACCCTCTGCTGCAAGCAGATGCATATTCACCTTCTCTCCCGCTCCGAAGATCTCTCTCTCTACAAGAGCTGGGTTCGAGAACACCCCCAGGGCTCCCTGTGGCAGTCACCGGCGTGGAAGAAGTACCAAGAAGCACTCGGACGGGAAGTGCGAATCTATGTGATTGGCGAAGACACTGGACTCAAGATCGAAGCGACGGCGCTTGTCATCATCGATCGAACTACGTTTGGGTTCTCGACATGGGAGATCCCGCGGGGACCCCTCGTACGCAGTGGGCAGTATGCGGAGAGCAGTACGAAGCTACTGGAACATATCATCGAAGATGCAAAGCAAGACCGTTGTCTCGCTCTTTCCCTTTCCCCACCCACTCCCCTAACGCAGCTACTGAAGCAAGTGAAGCTACAAGCCAGTAAGAGGCATGTGATGCCCGAGGCCACGCGCGTGATTGCCCTCACACAACCAGAAGACGCGATCTTAAAGCAGATGCACCAGAAGGCGCGCTATAACATTCACCTCGCGGAGCGGCACGGTGTTGAGGTTGAGAGGATCGAAAAGGAAAGTAAGCCTGACACTCTCCGTGATGCCCTGGATTCGTTCTATACCCTCATAGGAGAGACGAGCAGGCGGGATGGCTTCACTCCCCTGCCACGAGCCCACTATGAGGCATTTTTGAAGGATTTGGATGGGTCTTTCCTCCTCCTCGCTACCTACGTGCAAAAGCCCATCGCAGGACTGATGGGTGTGATCTGGCCCGGCTCCGCTGACGCTACGCCGAGGTACGGCATGTACTACCACGGAGCCTCGTCCTATGCCCACCATTCTCTCATGGCTCCCTCCCTCCTCCAGTGGGAGGCCATGAAGTACTGCAAGTACAAGGATTGCACGAACTATGACCTTTTTGGCATCGCTCCACCTGGATCCCTGAAACACCCATGGTCTAACGTCACTGCCTTCAAAGAAAAGTTCGGCGGCATCATTGTCACGTATCCGAGAGAGCAGATGATTGTGCTGAGGCCCCTCACCTACCGGTTTCTCAAGATGAAACGACGGATTCTTGGCTAAAAACAATCTGTCGCGAAGCGCCCGATTCCACGCATAAAAAAAGCCCCCGGAATGGCCGGGGGCTTCTTTGACGCTTTCGTGCGCCCTTTCGATCACCAAGACTCTTAGCTCTGGTAGCTCGTGGACTTCACGACGGTCTCTGGGTACTCGAGCCAGTAGAAGAGCGTCGATGTCGTGTCCTTGTCCACCCAGTTCAGGTGGTTCGATGTCGTGGAGCTTCGCGTCATGCTCTTCTGAGCGATCGACGTGAAGTCTTGGATCGAGATCTGCAGGGTCGATGTTGCCGAGGAGCTGACCTGGGCGTTATTCACCTCACCCTCGAGGACGAGCGTGAGGTCGGTGCCCTGGTCGATCTCGGTATTGATCGCGGCCGTATCAAGATCCCGACACTCGACAATGATCGAGCCCGACGCTCGGTTGTCACCACCCGTGATCTGGGTGTTGGAGGCCGTGAGGTACGAACGGCACTGCTGCTTCACGGTGGAGTCAGCCTTGTTGTAGAGCTTGAATCCACTTCCATCCATCGCGACGTTCGTCGCGTTGACCGTGAAGATGACGCCCGAGAGGACCGCGTCGTTGAGACCGTCCTTCGAGTTGCCGTGTGCGGCAGCCGCGAACTTGAACTGACCAACCGGCGAGACTCCCGTCGGCACGTTCGTGCCGTTCGGATCGGGGTTCGCGTTCGTGATCGCAGTGATCTTCGCAAGCACAACCTCATTGCGGCCACCTGAGATGATGGAGTTCGTCGTGGCCGTCGCGGTTCCAATGAAGACCTCGCCTTCGGCCGTGGCGTCGCCATCATTCTTGTCGAGGTTGTTGCTCGACTGATCTCCACGGCCGCGGACGGCACCGGATCCGGTGGTGTTATTCGACTGTGCCTCGGAGGAGACGAAGAGCTGAATCACCTGAGCCGACGTCGCACCGGAGACGTCCGTCTTCATCCGTGGCCGGACGATCACATCGATGTCCTGACCCTCGGGAATGACGAGCTGACGACTCTCCATGTTTGCACAGAAGCTCTGGACCGTCGTTCCGAAGTGATTCTTGACGACGTCATCCGCACCGCAGCCACCAACGGTCGCGAGTGCGAAGTAGGTCGCCTCACCATCCTTGTAGAGCTCAAGACGGTCGATAGAGACCGCTAAACCCCCTGAGGAGGTGATCTGGAGGTCTGTCACATCAACCGCTTCGTTCTCGGCGTGGAACTGCAACCGCAGGATCGCTTCCGCGAGTGTTCCACCGAGGAGCTGGCGGTTCCTCAGAGGTGTGGAGTCCTTCGTGACGAAGATATCTCCCTGGTTCACGAGGAGCCACCGCTGCGAGCCGACGACTGTTGTCGTAATGTCACAGCTCGTCTCAGCTGCGCTGTCCGTGTCGGTCTGACAGGTGCTCTGCGTCTTGATTCCAGAGAGGCTCGAACCGTCATCGAGTTCTTCCGCCTCGATGTAGGTGTGCTGGACAGTCGATCCCGTGTCGAACTGGACCTGGAGGTCGTTGTTCGTCAGGGACGCGGAGATGTCACCATGGACCTCGAAGAGGACGGTTTCCTCCTTGGGGATGACGAAGCCACCGCCCGCAAGATCCGCGAAGGTAATGCGGCTTGTCTGCGAAGCGACACCATCCTCGAGGACGGTATCAACCTTCGAGTCGCCATCCGTATCCACCCAGAGTGCGTAGTTCAATGCATTGAGGAGTGAACCGGAGGTCGACGCAAAGAGGGACTTTGTCAGGAGAATGTCTTCCGCTTCCCCGGCACGCGCCTCGAAGCGGAGGAGGGTGACGTTCTTCGAGTTCTCGACTGCCACATCGGAGGTACCGATGTCCTTCACCGCAACGGCGAGGGACGCATTGGCAATCCGATGGAAGTTCCCGGCGATGTTTCCACGCGGTCGCACGTCGAGAACCTTGTCTCCGGTGCTCACGCCCTCGATCGACATCTGGTAGGACGTCGAAGCCGTGGCGAGGAGTCCGCCGAAGCCGCAGGTCGTGGTGTTCGCCGTCTGCGATCCACCACTGCTGATGTGGGTTGGCTCGCCGCAGATGTGGATGCGGAGTCGGTCACCGGTGCGCGGCGACTTGTCCGCGCCGTTGTCGATGAGGTCGACTCTAAACTCCCACGTCTCCTTTCCATTCACGATGAAGTCATCGAAGCGGTAGACCTGGAAGGAACCGGTCTCCGTTAAGCCGTTCGACTTCTGACCGAAGTCAGAGGTACCCGTGAGCCGGACTCCATCGATCGTGCGACCGGTCACGGAGTTCCGGAGTTCCACATCCTCGAGGACCTCGTGGACGTTGTCCGAGGTTGTGCCGTTGTTGAAGGAGAGCTGGTACCCGGAGCTTGTCTCCGCCTCGACGAGGATGAAGAGATCTTTGATGTCGACCTTCTCACCACCCGTCGTCAGGAGGATCTTCGCAAGCACCGCGTCGTTATCGTCGCGCGTGTAGCTCTGCTGCGCCGGGCCATCGATCTCGATTGTGAACTCACCGGCATCGATCGTTACCGTATCGGGGAGCGTGCTCGTTTCGGATGGCAGTTGGATCTGCGAACCGTAGAGCTGGCCGTTCACACCGTACCCGTAGAGGGAACCGACGGCGAAGATGTCCGACGACTCCTCGAAGTGCATGATGATCGAATCACCCGCACCACCGGTGATGTCGGCAATGACGTCGAGTGTGATCTTGTCGCCCTCAAGCACCGTGAACGGCGGATCGAAGACGAGCGTGATGAAGTCACCAACGGTCTGCTGGACCGTGTTCGTGAGAACCGTTCCATCGCTCCGACGGATGGCGATGTTGACGAAGTCACCATCGGAAGCGGAACTGTTCTGCTCAAGTGTCATCGAGTAGAAGGTCTGGTCCTCCACGGAGTCCGTGGAGAGTTCGAACTTCCCGACGACAACGGCCTTGTCACCGACCTCGACTTCATCCGGTGAGACCGTGCGGTAGGCAACACTGACCGCACCGCTATCAACAGCGGCCATGCGGAAGGTGTTCCCACGGAGCGGAAAGTTACCCGTCACCTCTTTGGCGTTGCTGACAAGATCGGACGGGAGCTCGACCACAAAGTTGTGCTCGGCAGCAGTCGTTGCGCTGGCGGAGAAGTCCGCCACAACGTCGACCGTCACCGTGTCGCAGGCATTGATAACAAGCGGCGAGGAGAAGCGGAGATCAGAGGTCTGATCCTCTGAGTCGATCGTGCGCTTGCGCGTAATGCGCGCGCCCTCGACGGCCGCATAGACGCCACCGACGTCTGACACGTTACCGAAACCTTCGTGGAGCATTGTGAAACTCTCGAGCGTCACACTGTCATCACAGGACGCCGTGAGATCCAACGAGACGAGGACGACTCCGACGGAACCTTGCGGAATTGTGTCGCCGACAGGGTTCGTTGCGGAGACGGAGGCCTCGAGAACTCCTTCACCTTGGACAATCGTGGTGTAGCCCGTGAAGGTTGCCGTGTCGGAGAAGACGTCTCCATCGACGGTCATCATGTCGGAGACCGAGAGTGTGTACTCGTCTCCGGCTGTGAGCACCTCGGAGAGGCTGAGCTCGACCGTGTCGTCATCAATGGGGGAGACCGAAGAGATCCCGATCTCACCCTCGTTCGTGATGGAGTAGTGATCGGGGTCAACGCCCGCCTCCTCATCGAGCGGGACGCTGAACTCAACCTCGACGGTTGAGGCAGACGTCGCAACGACATCGGAGATGCCGGCCGCGGCTCCTTCCTCTTCCACTCCACAGTCGACTCCGTAGACGAGACTTTGGTCAACACGGTGGAGCATGACGACCATCTCGGCGCGGTTCATGCTGTCTGCCGGGCGGACACGTCCCGTCGCGTCATCACCCTGGAGCACGCACGAATCCGCCGCCGTTTGGATGGCGTCGGTGTACCACTGTCCGGCGGGGTTATCGACGAACTGGGGAGCATCACCCGTCGCCTCCACTCCGAAGGCACGGACGATGAGGGAAGCAGCCTCCGCGCGATTGACGTTCGCGGAGGGGCGCGCGTAGCACGGGTGCTTGCCGTAGCAGTTCCCATCACCGCGGACCCAGCCTTCCTTCCCAGCCTCCTCGAAGTACCCGTAGTACCAGGCAGAGGGGCCTACGTCGTCAAAGCTCGGAACCGCCGGTGGAGTCGAGAGAATTCCACCATTGAGTTCTACAACGAGCTTAACGAACTCCGCACGGTTCGCGGTGTCACCACCGCGGAGGCGCGGTTGTGCGGCATCGAGGTAGCCAGCGTCGAGGAACGCCTCGACCGCTTCCTCGTACCACACCCCTGACGGGACATCGGTATAGCGCGCGATGACGGTCCCTACCTGTGTGACCATCAAAGCGGCAACCGAGACCCCCGCCAGGAACTTTTTCAAGCGAGGAATACTCATAGAAAATAGGGGAATTAAATTAAGAATTAGGAATTAGGAATTAAGAATTAGGAATGGGGTGATGGTCTCTCTCGTGTAGCGCACTCTCCTGATCGTGATGGTGGGGCGAAGACCTTGAGCCTCGCCCGCCTCCTTAACTATAAAGAGATGCACGCAGAGTGGATGTTCGTGTACGGAGTGCGGTTTTCATGAGAGGTCATCGGAGCACGACCCTGAGCAAGTCCTGAGTCTGTCGAAGGGCGTCTCGAAGGGTGTGTGAGTGCCTGTCTCTCTAACAACGCGTAGATCGCCATTTCAAGAGGCAGGTGCCGCTATGTCATAGAGCAGCGTGCGACCGCGCGCTCCGGGCAACTCTTTCGGTCAGCTCCGTGCGAGCAGATCGCGGGGATCCTAAGCGAGGAGCTGAGGTTCCCGCAAGGGCACGCGGGGTCGCGTGTCATTGCTGGAAACGAAAGACGGCCTCTGCTGTTACATCCCTGCGAGGAGAGGAATGCCACTTCGAGGCCTCTTCAAGAGCTCTTCGACGCGCTGCATGCACACAAATTGAGTTCAGGAACCTTGCGTTCCCAAAGCGGTAAGCCAAAAAATCCTATTGCAAAAACTCCAAAAGATTATCTTCTGACACCGCACCAGAAGGCCGTGGCACCGCACACTTACGATCTGGTCCTTCGAGACGCCCTTCGACAGGCTCAGGGCTCCTCAGGGCAGGCTCCTTCGGTGCGGGGTTCCGCCCCTGGTGGGCTTCACCCTCGGCCCCTCGGGGGTATCGCGAACTTCGTACCCCGCCCTATGGATCTCTCGACGAATGCGATCACCTTCAGCAAAGTCACTGCGAGCGCGTGCGGTCTCTCTCTTCTGTAGGAGCACCTGAATCTCGGGAGGAATCGCAACCTCCGTACTTTCGAAGCACCCGAAGGTTCTCTTGAGGAGTGCAATGAAGGATCGCAGAGCCTCAAGTGTCTCTGCTCCCCATGCCTGTTTCTTACGTGACCATGTCATGCAGTCAAAGACTACCGCGAGCGCTGCGGGAGTATTGAGATCGTGATCCATCGCCTTTGTGAATTTCTCACTCCAAGCATGCACCTCTGCCGGTGAGGGGCCTTGCTCACCCCCTCCCTGCCAGTCCCCTACTTCCCGGATCCATTCCATGATCCGCCGCCGCGCCGTCCTCGCCGCCCCCATCCCCTCCCAAGAGAACTTTAGATGCGTTCGGTAGTGAACGGATAAGAGGAAGTAGCGAAGGTCGAGCGGATCAAAGCCCTCGGAGATGACGTCGGGGACCGTTAACACATTGCCGAGGCTCTTCGACATTTTCGCACTTCGACTCTCAGTCGAAGTGTCCTGAGCGAGGCCTGAGCCTGGCGAAGGCCGTGTCGAAGGACCGCTCAGTGTCTGCGCAGCGCTTCGGCGCTGCTCGGCTTCTCTCATGTCTATCTCAATCCGACGCTTGTGAATCCAGAACCGGACGAAGGGATGTGCGCCTGTTGCACCTTCGCTCTGCGCAATCTCACACTCATGGTGAGGGAAGATGTTGTCCTCACCACCCGTGTGGATATCGAGCCTCGACCCAAGAAACTTCTGTGCCATGGCGCTGCACTCGATGTGCCATCCAGGGAATCCCTCTCCCCACGGGGAGGGCCAGCGGAGGATATGGTTCACGTTTGCCCCGACGCACTTCTTCCATAGGGCGAAATCTGCCGGGTGGCGTTTCTCTGCACTGACTTCAACGCGTGCTCCAGCCACGAGGTCCTCAAGTGTGTTTCCAGACAGCCTCCCGTAGTGCGGAAACGTCTGGACGGAAAAATACACGCCGTCCTCTGTCTCATACGCCTGCCCCTTCTCCATCAACTCGTTGATCATTGCAATCATTTCAGGGACTACCTCCGTCGCGCGCGGGCGCGCGAACGGTTCAAGAATGTTGAGCGCTCTCTCGTCCTCGAGGAACTGTTCCGTGTACTTCCGCGCAATGACGAGAGGATCGAGCTTCTCCCTCCTCGCCTGCTCTTCCACTTTATCCATGCCTTGATCCTGATCCTGAGCGAGGTGCCCGACATCGGTGATGTTCTTCACCTGTTTCACTTCGTATCCCGACGCCTCGAGACAGCGGCGAAGCAAATCCGCCATCAGAAAGGAGGAGTAGTTCCCAACGTGAGGGCGCCCGTAGACGGTAGGACCGCACGTGTACATGCGGACCTTCCGTGATTCGACCGTCTCGAAGGGCTCTTCGCGTTTCGTGAGGGTGTTATAGAGAATCAAAGTCACTGAATAAGGATAAAGGAAGTTCACGCGTCACGAAGCTGCTGCCTAAGAACAAGGGCCGTCAGGATTGAAAACGCTCACCTGACGGCCCTGCCTCTTAGGTAGCTCAGAGAGCTACCTCTCTGTTCGGCCCCGCCAGACTGCTGGAAAATGGAACATGGTGACCTCCTTTCCAGCAGAGTGTCATTGGGCAGAACAGAAAAGAGCCCTAGTTGAAGCTGAAAACATGCAAAATCTATACTCTTCCTAACGCTGTGCAAGAGCATGGGTACTACATACTACCTCAAAGCCTGAAGAGCCCTAGTTAAAGCGCAAAAATTGAGCATGCACTTGTGATAATGCGAATTTAATTACAGTAGATATTATTCTCTAATAGTTTGAGGTTCTACACAACTGTAGAACGCCTATAAATCTTAGAGAGCCCTAGTTGAAAAGCAAAACTCGACATCGTCTCTGGGAAACCAGACAAAATCTTTCGCTTCACTTGCATCGGGGAAAAGAGTCCACTCCAAAAATCCTCTCGCGCTTACAAAAAGGGGGTCTAACAGTCATGCGTCCATGCGGAGCATCCTGCTAGACCCTCCATGGAGCTAGCTCATCACTGAGCTAGCTGTTGTTGGCCGGAGAACGCATTTCGCGTACTCCGCCGGGGCCGGGGGTTCTTCTCGCATCAACCTCTTGACGGTCGATGCGGAAGCGCTTGCGATCGGCATCAATGCCGATCCGAGCCTGACCGCTGCGCAGGGCAATGAGCTTGAAACGGAGGATAATCTCCCCCGTCAACTCGTTTCGAACGACGATCCCCTCCCCGGACTTCCTTGAAAGAACCAACATGGCACTCTCCTTTCTTTACCATGTGCCATTGTCCCACTTTGGTGCCTGAGAGACCGTCCCTCAGGTCGTCGGGACGAGTATAAGCGTACCAAAACCCATTTAGAAATCAAGGCATAATTTTCTATTGTGTCAAATATCTTATAACCGTATACTCTGCACATGAAGAGTTCCTGCCCCGAAGAACCACAGAATTGTACACCAGTCAAAGCTACCTCTGCGTCAATCAATACGGTCCTTGCACTGCGCCGTGATCTCTCACGTGCGTACCCGCTCATCTTTATGGACAAGCTGGTGGAGCTTTCGGACTATTACAAGGGAAAATACGATGACTGGAAGCACACACACCTATACCACTTGATGATTGGTTCCTCGCTTCCCGAGGAGTTCCCACTCCACCATGCAGACTTCCCCGGCGAAGACTCCGTGCTCCTGAAACTTCAGCAAATGCGCTCTGAGATTCGTGAAAACGAAAGGGTAGCAAATCTACCGTAGAGCAAACACCCATGTTACTGTTTGTGTACTTTCACGAACTACGTGCCTATCGATCAGTCCAGACTCGAGGAGACCATTCGACTCATCTGCCAGCCGGGGCGGGGGATTCTGGCAGCCGATGAGAGCCTCAAAACCATCGAGAAACGCTTTAAATCAATTAATCTCGAAAGTACCACGGAGAACCGCAGGAACTACCGGGACATGCTCTTTTCAACAAAGGGGCTTGAGGAGTTCATCAGCGGAACCATTCTCTTTGATGAGTCCGTTGACCAGCTCGATGACACTGGCAAGACCTTCACAGAACTCCTCGCATCGAAGGGCATCACTCCGATCATCAAAGTCGATGCCGGCCTCGTCGATCACCCAAACTTCCTCCCGCAGCAGATGGCCCGCGGGCTCGATGGCTTAGAGAAGCGCCTCGATGCCTACACCGAACGCGGCAAGGGCAAGATCCGTGCCGCAAAGTGGAGGCAGGTGATCCTCGTCGAGCAGGGGAATCCTCCGCAAGAGTTCATCGAGAGCACAATGGATACAATGGCTCAGTATGCCGCGATCTGCCAATCCAAGGGCTATGTCCCCATCCTTGAACCCGAAATTCTGATTGAAGGGACGCACAGTATTGATCAGTGTGCAGCGGTCTCCGAAAGAACACTCAAGGCTCTTTACCTCTTCCTGGAGCGTCACCGCGTCAGCATTCCTAACACCCTCCTCAAAACAAGCATGGTTCTTTCAGGAAAAGGGTCGGGAATCATTGATTCCCCGGAGGTCGTCGCTGACGCGACACTTGCCGTGTTCAAGAAATCCGTTCCATCAGAGGTGCCAGGCATCGTCTTCCTTTCCGGAGGCCAAACACCGGTACAGGCAACCGAGAACCTGAACGCCATTGCGAAACGCGCAAAGGGAGTCCCGTGGTACATCAGCTTCTCCTACGCACGCGCACTCCAGGACCCCGCCCTCAAGCTCTGGAAAGGAGAACCGACATACGTACCAAGTGCACAAGAAGCGTTGTTCCTTCGTGCAAAGATGTGCAGCCACGCTCAGCAAGGAACGTACGACCCCTCACAAGATCCTGCATCAAAGATGACCACGGTACCCGCAACCATAGCCGCATAATAGGTGACACCAGAGGTTTTATAGTTATATTCATACTCTTTGGCTTCAACTAGGGCTCCATCGAATTTTTAATTTAATAAATTTGCTGAATAATAAATTCTACATTTAATATGTGAATAAGAAGTGGCCATGCTCATGAGCATGGCCATGAATAGGCGTGTAATGTATTGTTGTAAAATAGAAATATAACTTTTCCTCTTAAACTAGGGCTCTTCTTATAATTATTTTAGAGATTTAATTTGAATTAAATTTCAGTGTCAAGGGTATTCATGAATATGGTCATGACCATAGTCATGACTATGGTCATGAACAGGGGTACCTTGACAGTATGAACACTACAAAATTTTCTCAGCAAAATTTCTTCTCTGTCAAAGACGCAGCTCAAAACTCTAGAAAATCCGCAAGCACAATACGACGGCTGCTACGTTCCATTGTCCACAACGACTCTCATCCCGATCGAGTTCTCATCAAACCAAGTCCGAAAGAATTCAGAATCCTAAAGACCAAGAGAGCACCATTTCAATGGAAGCTTAGCGAAACCCTTCTCAGAAGGACGTTTGGTACGACTGCAGACGATGCAATACCCAGTACAGATCGCACAGCCACCCCAAGAGAGGGCTCAAACGTTCTCTCAATCCTCGAGAAGGAACTCACAGTGAAGGAGCGGAACCTCCAGGAAATCCTCCAGCAGCTCAAAGTCAAAGACCATCAAATTGCGAGGCAAGCCGACATCATCGAAGCCCTCAACGAACGGGTACGGGAAGGAAATATCCTCATCGGCACCATCCAACGGCAGCTTGCCTTGCCATCACCTCTCTCCACAAAGAAACACCCGCACACGCGAAAAAAGGAAGCAGTCCGAAGACGCAGCGGCCTACTCAAGTGGCTCCTAGGATGACGGCTTCCGGTTCACGATGATCTGCTGACCAATTGCGAAGACCGTTGAAACTCCCCAGTACAGAGACACTGCTGCGGGAAACTGTATCGCGAAGAAACCGACCATGAGGGGGAGACCGTAGAGCATCAGCTGCTGCTGGAGTCGTTGCTGCTTGTCCGCCGTCTCGCCTTGCTTCTGGATCTTGCGTTTTGCCGCTGCAAACGAGAGTTTCATCTGAGCAAACTGGAGAACCGCAAGGGTAACCGGCATGAGGTAGACACTGGGCTGCAAGAGATCAAATCCGAGAAAGGAGGTCCCAAAGGTCCACGAGAGATTTTTGTAGATGGGGTAGACGAGGTGATGAGAGAGTGCGAGGACGGAACCATCACGAACGACGAAGAAGAGACCGATGAGAACCGGGAACTGAATGAGCATCGGAAGACACGACTGGAAGGGGTTGACCTTGTGCTCCCTCCAGAGCTTCATGGTTTCCTCCTGCAGTTTCTGTGGATCACCACCGTACCGTGTCTTGAGCTCCTCGATTTTCGGCTGGAGTTTCTGCATCTCTTTCTGTCCCTGGAGCGCATGTTGGGTCGGGAAGAAGAGGAGAACCTTCACGAGGAAGGTGAGGACAATGATCGCAATGCCCAGGTTATGATCAGGGAGGAGCGAGGCAACGAAGATCAGGAAGTTCAAAAATGGCTTCGTAATGAGCGCACGGAAGAGCTTCGTAACGGCTCCTGGTTCGTAGTGCGTGAAGTTGGTCACTACTGCTCCCGTGCCCACCGGCAACCGCACCTCATAGACACCGTAGCGCTCGAAGAGAGAGTATTTCCACGGTGCGAGGTTAACTTGCACCTGCTCTCCTGCCGCAACTTGCATGAGTGGTTCACAAGGAAGTGCTGTTTTGTTTGCGGTGAGTGCTGTCCGCATCTCTTCTTCAACGAAGAACACGTCCACAGGGGGCATCGGACAGCGATCGGGTAGGACGATGCCCTGATCTGTCCCGTTCTTGAGGAGAAGGATGGGATGGTGTCCACCCTTCACCGTTGCATCGACGGGATGCAGAACGATACCTCCGTTTCGTTTCGCCCCATTCTTCGTAAACTGCCCGGGGAAAAGCGTCTGAAGGAGGAGCTGACTCAGGAGGTAGATCGCCGCGAAGATGAGGAGGAACTCAAGAAGGCTCTTCGTACGCGCTTTAGACTCAGGCATAGGTGATCGTAGAGAGGAAATTCCGGACATCCTCTTGGATCTCCGGGAAAGGGCACTTCAGACTAGAGGATCGCGGGATCAGTAACAACTGCAGGCTCAGCGCGGAGGGCTCACCAAGCTCACGCACAACAATGCGGAATGCCTCGCGGCAACGGCGGCGCATCCGGTTCCGTTTCACTGCGGATGAATGCAGCCTCGCCGATGCGAGAGTTCCAACGTACAAGCCAGAGCTCCTCGCAGCTGAATGACGCGGGAGTCCCGGGAGGTAGCGTACGAGCATCGTCTTCCCTTTCCAGATTGTACCTTTCCCCAGTACCCGCTCACAGACTTTGCGCCCACGGAGACGGTACAACCTCATACAAGAATTATGAAGTAAGAATGAAGAATTAAGAATACGCCGCGCCGCTCATTCCTTATTCCTAATTCTTGATTCTCCTCATAGTCCCTCTATGCTCGCAGAGAAATGGCAACCACTCTCAGCACGGATGAAGTTCGGCATATTGCCAAACTCGCGCGGCTGCGCCTCACCGAAGAGGAAGTCGAGAAGTTCTCGCAGGAGCTCACCTCGATCCTCCAGTACGTTGAAATGCTGCAAGAAGTGAACACCGAGAACGTGGAGGAAACGGCGCAGGTCACCGGCCTACGCTCCGTCTTCAGAGAGGATGCTCCATGGAATGCGGAAGCGAGAGAGAACGCAGGAGGGCTTCGTCCAGCAAGCCGGGGTGAACTCCTCGCATGCAGTCCACTCCCGATCGTCTCTGAGCAAATTCAGACTCCCTCCGCACATGGCTAGCCTCTCGTCCCTTACCATCACTGAGGCCCACGAGAACCTGCGCAAAGGTGAGATCACGAGCGAGGAACTCGTGCGCGCCTGCATTGAGAGGGTTGAAACGATCGACAAAACGCTCAATGCCGTCGTCCACCGAAACTTCGAGAGAGCATTAGCTGAAGCCAAGAAAATCGATTCCCAGAAAGCGTTCACTCACCCACTCGCCGGAATTCCATACCTCGCGAAAGACGTCTTCTGCGAGAGGGGAGTCCCGACGACTGCATGCAGTAACATTCTTCGCCACAAGGACTACATCCCTCCCTTCGACTCAACGACGACGGTGCGACTGAAAACGAGAGATGCAATCAGCTTCGGAAAATCAAACACCGATGAGTTCACCATGGGTGCTTCCACAGAGACCTCCTGCTACGGGCCAACGAAGTGCCCATGGGATCTCACACGGGTTGCGGGAGGATCATCGGGGGGATCGGCCGCTGCTGTTGCCGCCGATGAGTGCCTGTTCGCGCTTGGCACGGATACCGGTGGATCCATTCGACAGCCGGCATCGTTCTGCGGTTGTGTGGGTCTCAAAGTCACGTACGGCCGCACGAGCCGCTTCGGGGTCATGAGCATGGCAAGCTCGCTCGATACGATCGGAGCGCTCACGAAGACCGTCGAGGATGCGGCGATCGTTCTTCAGGCAATGGCGGGCTCAGATCCCCTCGATGCAACGACGGGAAACGTTCCCCTTCCCGACTACCACGCTGAACTTCGAAAGCCCATCAAAGGGCTTCGGATAGGGCTCCCCAAGGAGTACTTCACAGAAGGAATTGATCCTGAGGTCGAGGCGGCAGTGCGCGCTGCGGCAAAGACGTTCGAGGGGCTCGGTGCGCACATCGAGGAGATCAGCCTCCCCCACACGAAGTACGGCTGCCCGACCTACTACGTGCTCTGTCCCTCCGAAGTGAGTTCCAATATGGCGCGCTACGACGGAATCCGGTACGGGCACACCCCACTCCGCCAAGGCTCCGCGGGGCAGGCGGTGGAGAATGCAGCGGGCCTCACTGACTACTACGAGCGTGTCCGGAGTGAAGGATTCGGTGCGGAGGTCAAACGTCGCATCATGATCGGAACGTATGCGCTCTCCGCCGGGTACTTTGAAGCGTACTACCGCTGCGCCCAGAAAGTCCGCACCCTCGTCAAGCGCGACTTCGAAGAGGCCTTCACGAAGGTCGATCTCCTGTTCGCCCCCGTTTCACCGACACCCGCGTTCAAGGTTGCAGAGAAGACCGCTGATCCTGTGCAGATGTACCTCGCTGATATCTTCACGATTCCCGCATCGCTCGCGGGAGTTCCAGGGCTTTCGCTTCCCTGCGGATTCACGCAACAGAATCTCCCGATCGGTATGCAACTCATCGGCCCACATTTCAAAGAAGAAGTGATCCTCCGTGCCGGTCACGCCTTTGAAAAAGCCACCGACTGGCACACCCGCAAACCTTCCCTCTGAGGGGTAGACTGCTTCTTCTCATGGAGAATCCTTTTCGCACAATCTTCCAGGCACTCTCAGAAGCAGGCATCCGCTACCTCGTTGCAGGAGGCGTCGCAGTGAATCTCCATGGGTACCTGCGATTCACGGGTGATCTGGATATCCTGCTCGCACTCGATAAGGAGAATTTGGAGAAGATGGCGTCGCTCATGCGCACTATGGGATACATCGAGCGGCTGCCAGTGCAGCTCGAAGCACTCGCAAATCAGGAGCAAGTCAAGCAGTGGCTAGCAGAAAAGGGGATGACTGCCTACACGTTCATCTCGAAGGAGAATCCTCCGTTCATGATCGATGTGCTCGTTGGTACCTCACTTCAGTTCGAGAGGTTTGATCAACAGAAAGAGCTAAAGCAATCGTGGGGCATTGCCATACCCGTTATATCCATGGACGACCTTATTGGCATGAAGCGTGAGGCAAGTCGACCACAAGATCTCACTGATATTGATGCTATGCTAGAATTGAAAAAGCTATGACATGGGATCAAACGCCAAGGGGGATTGATCGGAACTACCTTCGTACGTGTAAGGAACATACAACCGAGCAAAGACTGAACTGGCTCGCGGCAGCACTCGATTTTGCTCGGATGGTAGAAAGGAAGCAGCCCCGAAAGGAGCCTCCAACAAAGCAGCGGCAGTAGGGAAGCAGATTGTCTGAGAGAGAAGCGACTGTTACCCTCGTACACTGGAGCCATAGCTCAGCTCCAACGTGGAAGGGCCACCTACGGTGTCCCTCCCACGAACTCTCCCTTCCCTTAAAGGTGTCGCTCCAGGCAGGCAAAGCCTGCCTTCGCGACGGATTGTCTGAGAGAGAAGCGACTGTTACCCTCGTACACTGGAGCCATAGCTCAGCTGGTTTAGAGCGCTTCCCTGTCACGGAAGAGGTCGCGGGTTCGAATCCCGTTGGCTCCGCCACGTCACTCGCGAGTGACGTGGCTCCGCCACAAAACACCGATACACTTGTAAAGCATGTGGTACTTCTATGTGTTACAGAGCACCAAAGATCCCAATTATTTCTACAAAGGATCAACAAATGACCTACGAAGAAGATTTGAGCAACATAACCGTGGAATGGTAGAATCTACGAAACCATATCATCCTTTCCGCCTTGTGTACTATGAGGCGTACGTATCCGAACACGGAGCAAGAATGCGTGAGGCTTCGGTGAAAAAGAGCGGAAGCGTCTTGATGTCTCTTTTGAAGAGAATCCGCGAAAGTCTCAGCTGAGTTTCTACTATTCACGAGTGACGTGGCACACTTTCAGAAGCTCGCGGCGAAGACGTTTGCGAGGACGACGAGAACCCCCGCAATGAGAAGCCATAGGTAGATCGCCTCCCGAACCTCCCCCTCACTCAAGCCGAGTGACGGGTTCCCTCTGCCCTTAAAGCTTCGCAGTATCGCCATGTGTGTTCGTAAACATTATACAACAAAAATTAAAAAAGAGCAACAACACCACGGGGAGGGCAGCAGGAGCAGGAGCAGCCGAACCGACAGTGCGCGCGCCTGCCCCAACGCATTCACTCCACCACATTTTCCCGTGCAGCGATGCAGTTCTTCAGTGCATCTGCTAGCTGAGCATTATCCGGAAAACTCTTTTGAACGAAGAGGAGAGTATCCCTCAATAATACGTCTACTCGCGCATCATTCGGAAATTGCTTTGCAGCGAGGTTGAGAACAGTCTTCAATTGTCCTGGGCCGTCCTCCTGAATTGCTAACATCACTAACCATTGGAACCGTTCAAAGTCTGTATCTCCTGTGGACTGCTGAATGGGAAGCCGGGGGGTCTCTACCGTCGTCGCAGACCGCGGTACACCTTCACCGTGGACTCGCTGAACTAACTCTTTCCTTACCTCAGCAGTATGGCCCTTCATGGAGAGGTATGCTGGATCCTCCTTGTTCGGGTATTGCTGGTCCAGCATGTCCTCAAGTGAACTGAGTGCACCGAGGTCTCCCATTTTCTTCACACTCTCGACCATTTTTGCGAAGTTCGGTTCTTCTGGCATAGAGAATTTAGGGCAGGATATACGTGCAAGTATACTACACCAAAATGAGCCATGTAGCAAGTGCTACTGCCATAGGCAGGCAGGCTACTGAAGATAGAGCAGGGGATTCTTCTTGACCCCATTCAGGTGGACCTCGAAGTGGAGGTGAATTCCCGTCTGCCCGTAGACACGGCCGCTATTGCCCATCCAGGAGACGGCCTGCCCACGCTGCACCTGTTCACCGACCTGCACGTACAGCTCCTTGTTGTGTGCGTAGAGGGTGATGAGGCCGTTGCCGTGGTCAATTTCAACAACATTTCCGTACCCTCCGTTCCAACCGCTGTCCGCTCGAATCACCACCCCCGCTTCCGCTGCGAACACCGGCCCGCTCCCCTTTGTCTGCATGTCAACCCCATAGTGCCCCGCGCGGAAGTACTGCGTGTAGAAGCAAGTATTGCATGGCATCTGGAGCACACCGAGGGTCGGGCTCGCCGCGACCCCACGCTCGACTCTACGCTCTACAGCTTCTTGCCCAGCGGGAACGGGTAGCCGAAGGTCTTTCGCCGGGAGTTTCCGAGCGAATGTGAGTTGGCTGCGCGCAACGATTGGTTTCCCGCCGGGAACGATGAGCTGCTGACCCGCCACGATGAATCCCCCGACAATCTTATTCTGACGGGCGATCTCTTCCGCTGCTACGTCATACAGCTGTGCAATGCGGGAGAGGGTCTGCCCACGCTTCACTTCGTGAAGAACACCATCGACCGGAAGGATGACGAGCTCCTGCCCTGGCTGAATGGGTGCACCAGGCTCGAGGTGATTCACCCACTGGATCGTTTGGACACTGATGCCATGACGGCGTGCGAGGTGCTCGAGGTTGTCACCCTCCTGCACGGTGTAGATGATGCTCTCCGAGTATGCGAGGCGCGCGCCCTGCTTCGTGAGTGAGGTCGACTTCATGAGAAACCCCTCCTCAACGAATAGGAATTGCTGCGGAGGAACGAAGATCTCGTCCTCCGAGGAGAGTGCTGTCGTGGGAACGTAGGGAGGGAGGATGGATCCCACGATGAAGGCCCCGCAGGCCATCCAGCGGACACGCAGCGAAAGCCGTCTCGTCAGGGAATAGTCCATAGTGGTCACGCAGCCTTCTGATTCTCGGGAAGCGCATCGAGAACCACGCGCAGATCCACGTACCGCGCCTGGGAGTTAAGGAGTACGACGAGGTACTGCCGGCCTCCGGCCTCAACGAACGAGAGGAGGCACTGTCCCGCGCCGTTCGTCGTGCCAGTTTTACCGGCAACGACGGGAGTGGAGGCATGGAGGAACGCATGGGTGTGCGTGAGGGAGAGCATCACTCCCTGGCGACTCCGGATCTGTGCTCCACGCTGTGAGAGACGCTGCGCAATCGGTGGATGCCGAAAGGCGAAGAGGGCAAGCCATGCAACGTCACGTGGACTCGACCACTGATCCGGATCATCGAACCCCGCCACATTAGCGTAGTGCGTGCGCTTGAGTCCGAGCACCTCGGCCCGTGCGTTCATCTCAGCTACAAACGCTTCCACGGAGCCACTGTGGAACCGAGCGAGTGTCTCCGCCGCATCGTTCGCAGACGCCGTGAGTAGTGCGGAGAGGAGATCACCGACCGTGAACTCGTGACCGGTCGGAAGGTGGGCGATGTTTCCATTGAGCTCTCCGAGGTCCCCAGGTACCCGTACCCACTCATCGAGCGCATGGTTCTCCACGATGAGGAGAGCCGTCATGAGCTTCGTCAGGCTTGCCATCGGACGTGCTCCATTGGAATCGCGTGCAAAGACCTCCTGTCCACTCTGGACATCAACGATGAGTACCCCCGAGGCAGAAAGGTGACCCATCGGTAGGCTACGGAGAGGGGAGGGAGAGGCGATCGCCATCGTGCCAATAGGGGAGTGGTCCACCGTACTCATCCCCCAGACCGGCACCATCCCCAGAAGAAGGACCGAGAGAAGCGATGCGTACATCTTTGCTAGGATACGGGATCACCGAGGGGGTGGCGAAGGGTCGAGAAGAGCCCTGCCCCAAGCCTAAAAGTTAGCGATAGGCCACCCGATCCGAGAGGCGCAGGTCAACATACTCCTTGAGCTCTCCAAGGGGCACAGACGTGAGGAAAATTCGGTAGCGCGCGAGATGGTCTTCGAGGGGGCTCTTACGATCGAACCAGAGACTGAATCGATCGAGGCCGAGGTGGAACTCCCGCGCACGGAGGTAGACGAGCCGTGTGCGTACTTCCTGACCAAACTCCTCTTCGAGAGCCTTCTCCGCCGTCTCAAGAAGAGAGAGAAAATCAGGGGAGATCAAGGGATCCCCAGGCACTGGCCGTACGGACCAATCGACGACCGTAACCAGAGGAAGGGATGGGCTGATGTGTGCGGGGCTCTGGACGTAGCGACCCATCACCGTCAGATACGCGCCGGAAGAAGATTGCACAGACCCCTGAAGAGCTCCTGCATCGGGCTCGATCCGTAACTGTGCGATGAGCGGCTCGAGGCCGATGTGGAGAATGAGGCGATCGGGATACTCCTTGCGCACACGCACCTCAGAGAGATCCGGCACAGGCTTCCGCAGGAGCTGCGCCACCTCCTGGGCCGAGAGAAAGAGGAGATGCCGCCCAAAGAGTGGCGTAAGGGCATGTTGAACTTTTTCACTATCGAGACGAGGGTCTGTCCTGCGTACACGGACTTCACGAACCTCCACAATGGGAGAGAAGAGGACAAAGCCGATCCCCAGCAAAAGCACCGCAGCGAGTCCGACGATCAGCCACCGCACGAAGGTTCTCTCAAAGGAGTTGACGAGCTGTGCCGTGCGCCGGAGCAGGCGCTTCCAGCGCTTGAGACGCTCCTGCCGCTTCCGTGCGTGACGACGCGCGACGAAGGTACGCATTTCGTTTGTCACAGGGCGGTTGAAGCGCGGAGGGAGGCGCGGCGATGGCCGAAGGGACATAAGGACATCTTAGGGAAGGTTTGTTAGGTTTATTACGTTGATTACGTTTAGTAGGTTTATTAGGACCTAACAAACCTAATAAACCTAACAAAATCTATACTCATGGCATGCGGATAGCGCTCGTTGCCGACTGGCTGACCGTTTTTGGAGGCGCTGAGCACACAATCGCCGAGTTCCTCACGATCTGGCCAGAGGCACCCCTCTTCACAGCTGTCGCACGGCAGGGTGCCCTCGGCCCTCTCGACCGTGCTCAGATCCACACGAGCACGCTTCAGCCTGTGTACAACGTTCTGCGACGGCATCAGTGGCTCTTCCCCTGGATGCCACGCGCGATCGAATCGCTGGATTTGCAGGGATACGACGTCATCCTTAGCTCCTCCCATGCGGTCGCGAAGGGGGTGATACCGCCAAGCCGCACGATCCACATGTGCTACTGTCACACTCCCATGCGCTATGCCTGGGAAATGGAGGAGGAATACCTCGATGCGTTTGGCATCCCGCAACTGCTGCGCAGCATAATCAAACGCAGTTTGAAGAAGGCGCGCCGCTGGGATCTGTCAACTGCTAAACGTGTTGATGTGTTCCTCGCGAACTCCCTCGAGACGCAGAGGAGAATTCAGCGCATCTACGGACGTGAGAGCACCGTCATTTACCCTCCTGTCCATGACCGCTTTTTTAAAACCCCACTCCTACACTGCACCGAGCGGTCGTACTACCTCGCGATTGGGCGCCTTGTCCCCTACAAGCGCTTTGACCTTGCTGTCGCTCTCGCGAATGCGCGCAAGCTTCCTCTGAAGATTGTCGGTACAGGCCAAGAACACGCGCGGCTCAAGACCCTTGCGGGCCCAACCGTGGAATTCATCGGACATGCCCGTGATGAAGAGCTCCCTCGGCTCTATGCCGGAGCAAGAGCACTCCTCTTCCCACAGCACGAGGATGCGGGGATCGTCCCCCTCGAAGCCCAAGCCTGCGGGACACCCGTCATCGCCTACGACAAGGGAGGCGCTCGCGAGACGATCGTGCGCGATGAAACAGGAGTGTTCTTCCGCGGGCAATCGATCGAGTCGCTCGCAGAGGCACTCGATCACTCCACGCACATCTCCTTCGATCCAGAGACGCTCCGTTTGCACGCGCGCATCTTCTCCTCAGAGCGCTTCCGCGAGCAGATCCAACGAGTGGTCGAGGAAACGTGGTCTCGGTACCATATGCGCGATGCAGAAACGAGATCCACGGTCGCATAAGGGAGAGAACGGAACCGTTGCCGTTGTGGGTGGAAGCCGGCGGTTCCACGGAGCACCGATCTTCGCGGCGCTCGCTGCAGAGGCGAGTGGGGTGGATCTCGTATATCCCGTGGTACATGCCGCACATGCAGTCGTGACGCGTGCGGCATCTCTGAACTTTATCGTACAGACGTTCAAAGGAGAGAGCCTCGCGAAGAAGGAGATGGCAGAGATTCTTCTGCTTCTCCGAGAAGTGCATGCAGCCGTGCTCGGCCCAGGGATGGCTGAGACGTCAGCCAATGAAGCGGCACTGTGCACGATTGTTGCAAAAGCACCGTGTGCCCTCGTGCTCGATGCGCGTGCACTCCGGCCAAGCATCACCCAGAGCATTCCGAAGGGCCGAACAGTCATCCTGACACCACACCTCGGGGAACTCGAGCACCTCACGAGAAAGAGTCTCACCGATGTACCTCGAAAGAAGGTCGAAGGGCTCTGCACAGAGATCGCGAAGCGACACGGCGTAACAGTGCTCCTCAAAGGGCACGAGGATTTCATCGTGAGTCCAAGAGGAAAGAAAACTACGGTGAAAGGAGGGGACGCGGGCTTAACGAAAGGGGGAACCGGAGATGCCCTCGCAGGGCTCCTCGCTGGACTCCTCGCTCAGGGCGTAGCCCCCTTCGAGGCCTGCGTTACGGGGGCGACGATCATCAAACGTGCTGGCACCATTCTCTCCACAGAGAAAGGCTACGCGTACACGACGCGGGAGGTGATTGATCAAATCCCCCACCTCCTGCGCACCTACCATTCCTCAGTACCTACGTAAGGTGCATCTCCACCCTTTCCAGCTCTTCCAAAGATTCAAGGACCGACTACACGTTGTCCTTTGGACAAAGGTGGATGGCACACCGTCGGACAGTGAGGTTGGCCGCGTACTTGGTACTGATCGAGTGGCAGCTCTGTATCAGATACATGGGAATCGAGTGATCGTAGTCCGGGATGCCACAGCGCGAGTTGAACAGGCTGATGGTCTCATCACGGATACGCCCGGTCTTGCACTTACCGTGCGCGCAGCGGACTGTCAGACGTTCGTCGTATTCACCCCTGACAAGAACATTGTCGGTTTCATGCACGTCGGCTGGCGCGGGCTCAATGCAGGCATCATCCCAAACTTCTTCGCCGTCTTACAACGAGAGTGGGGGATAGCGCCGACGCATGTACGCGTCGGCGCAGGACCTTCTCTCTGCGCACGCTGTGCAGTGTTTACAAATCCGTGTGAAGAACTCCCAAACATAGACCCAGTGTTTTTCAAAGGCAAGCACGTCGACTTGCAAGGCTACGCGGAGTCTCAACTTTTTTCACTTGGTCTCCCGCGTGCGCACTTTGAGCGCATCGGAGCCTGCACGGCATGTCATCCTGGATACTGGACGTACCGTGGCGGAGATCGAGACGCTGTCAAGCAAGGATCGACGAATGTTCTGGCATGCGTACTGCACACTGAGTACCATCGGGGACAGTCTCAACGGCTCGTTTGAGCAGGGTACGTTTCTCCTCAAACAGCTTGTGACAGGGAGGCCTAATCCCTCGCCGCTGCGGCGTCGAGGTGCGGCCACCCACCTGGCCATCCAGGGGAACAAGCGTCACTGCTCCACGGCCTGTTGGGACGTACGCAGGCGCGAAAGAGAAACCTAACGATTTCCTTCTCGCAGACTCTCCTTTCCCTACAAGGTGTGGCTCCAGGCTGGAGCCCACAAGACTCAGCCTTCGCCACAATGATTTTTGATTTACCATGAAGGTCCATGAAGACGTTGCGGGAGCGGCTGCATCAGGCGAACGGGCTGCTTGCACCGTACGCCGTGCCACACCCGGGAACTCTTGGCAGGGCTCACAAGGAGCCGGAGGACGACACGCGGTTTCCCTTCCAAAGGGACCGTGATCGGATCATCCACACACAGGCCTTCCGAAGACTGAAGGGGAAAACACAGGTCTTCGTCACGGGAGAAGGAGATCATTACCGCACCCGTCTCACGCACACCATGGAAGTTGCGCAGATTAGCCGCGACATCGCGCGGACCCTGCAACTCAACGAGGACCTTGCAGAGGCAATCGCACTCGCTCATGACTTGGGACATCCTCCCTTTGGTCACGCTGGAGAGGAGGCTCTCGATCACTGGGCGCGCGCGCACGGATGCACGTTCGAACACAATGAACAATCGGAGCGGATTGTGACACTCCTCGAGGTGCACACATCGCAGTACCCCGGACTCAATCTCAACCTCGAGGTTCTTGAGGGAATCCGCAAGCACAGGACCGTCTTCGACCAGTCACCTCACACCACCCAAGGCGAGCATGCCCCGAGCATTGAGGCGCAGGTCGTGAATCTCGCCGATGAGATCGCGTATACGTGTCATGATTGCGACGATGGCCTGCGCGCATGTCTCTTCACAGAGGAAGAGATAGGCAGAGCTTCCGTGCTCGCTGCACGCGCCAAAGAGATGGCACGGCCACGAGGCACTTCGCTGCGCGGCGCCCTCATCGACCTTCTCGTACACGATCTGTACGAAAACTCCGAGGTTCGTCTCAAAGAGCAAGGCACTCCCTCGCTCGAGGATGTCTACAATGCCACTGCGCCGATCCTCTGGTTCTCCAGCCGAAGCATGCAGGAACTCACAGACCTCCGGGGATTCCTCTGGGACCGGATGTACTGCCACCCGAGCGTCACACAGGCCAATGAAGAAGGGAAGCGGATCATCCTCGGGCTCTGTGATCACCTCCTTACGCAAGACACACCGAAAGTCGAGGAGCTTCAGAAACGGTGCCAAAGCTCACGTGCGGAAGCTGTGAAAGACTACGTTGCCGGCATGACCGATCACTACGCGAAGAGCCAGCTTGCCCTGCGTAGCTTTAGCGAAGTGGGGCTAGAGGGGCGGTAGGTACTTCAGGGGATCTACCGCAACACCATTGATGCGGAGCTCGAAGTGGAGGTGTTCGCCGGTCGTGAACAGATCTGTTCCTGGCCGACCACCCGAGCGCGCGATGGGATCTCCGGCTCTGACGTACTGCCCTTCCTCAACGAGGAACGCCGACAGGTGCCCATACAGCGCGACCGATCCGTCATCGTGTTGAATGAGAATATAGTCAAAGGGTCCCTCAGCGACCTCGCGTACCGTTCCAGCCGCTGCCGTGCGCACGAGGGTTCCCTGCAGGACCGGAAGGTCAACACCTTCATGTGCGAATCCGAAGATCTCTTCGTACTGCGAACCGTGGAATCCCGCAGAGATCCATGTGACTTTGACAGGCCACGAGAGCTTGAGAGGCTTTCCCGATCCGACGAACCCCTTACCGAGAGCCGTCGCGCGGCCCTGTGCCTCCCAGATCTGGTTCAACGATTCGAGGAGAAACTG
>Ga0213870_1000097_pt1 | contig 43568 bp, 45 predicted proteins | sample WICALVC2017_Meta_FD_160119 | JGI IMG/M metagenome (GOLD analysis project Ga0213870, IMG submission 160119) | Freshwater microbial communities from subterranean cave lake in Wind Cave National Park, South Dakota, United States - WICALVC2017 | ecosystem: Environmental > Aquatic > Deep subsurface >...
ACTTCAAATCTGCGTTTGGTAGTGTCCATTGCTAAAAAATATGTCGGACGAGGATTGACTCTTTTGGATTTGATTCAAGAGGGAAATCAGGGATTAATTAGGGCAGTTGAAAAATATGATTGGAGAAGAGGTTTTAAGTTCTCAACATATGCAACGTGGTGGATTCGCCAAAGTATTACTCGTGCCATTGCAGATCAGGCAAGAACGATTAGAATTCCTGTTCACATGGTTGAAAATATCAACAGGTTTTTGAGAACTTCAAGAAAATTAATGCAGGAGTTGGGACGCGAGCCAACACCTGAGGAAGTTGCAAAAGTATTGGGAATTGAACCTGACAAAGCCTTGGAAATTATCAAAATTTCTCAAGAGCCGGCATCTTTGGAGACTCCGGTCGGAGATGAAGATGACTCAAGACTCGGAGATTTTATTCATGATGCAGCAGCGCCGACTCTTTTTGACTCAGCATCTCGGGAACTTTTGAAAGAACAAGTTGAGGGTGTACTTCTTACATTATCAGATAGGGAGAGAAGAGTTTTGGAAGAGAGATTTGGTCTTAAAGATGGTAAGCCAAAAACCTTGGAAGAAGTTGGACGCATGTTTGCAGTAACGCGAGAGCGCATACGCCAAATCGAGGCAAAAGCTTTGCGAAAACTCCGCCATCCATCCCGCGGCAACAAACTGCGTGATTATCTTGGTGATTAATAGAATATGGAAGAAAAATATAAATTTTTGTCTTCCCAAACAATTTTTAGGACTCTTGTTTTTTTAGTTTTATTAAACCTTCTTTTTTTAGACCTTCTTATTTTTAGAAATCCAAAAACCGAAATTATAGAAAGAACAGTTTCAATGCCTATTATCTCAAATGTTTGTCCAGCAAGTTGCCTTTCTGAGATAAGCAATGCAACAAAGAGCGCAGCTTTACTTAGTCCTACCGCCAAGCCCACTCCAACTCCTACAGTAAAACTCACTTCTCAAACTCAAACGTCATCTTTTGTAAAAGAATTTTTTGTGCCATTTGGATCAGGATCCAATTCCTCAGATGACTGGCAGGATATTGGAGGACTCAAAGCCACACTTGATCCAGCAAATTATGGGAGCATAAAAACCGTTATATTTGAAGCAACTGTCAGAATTCCAACCGGAAATGAAACTGCCTACGTTCGTCTTTATAATGCCACAGATAAACATCCTGTATGGTTTTCAGAGGTTTCTTTGGAAGGAGGAACTCCACAGCTCTTAGTTTCAAAACCAATCACCCTAGATTCTGGGAACAAAACATATCAAGTGCAAATGAAGACAAGTCTTAAATATCCCGCTTTTCTTGATCAATCACGACTACACATAATTACCTATTAATATGAAACGTATCTTCATTCTTAAGGTTTTTCTTATAGCAATTATTTTATTTGAACTCATTTTTGGAATATATTTAATTTTTCAGGAAGAAATCCAAAAAACATCAAATACTACATCACTAGATAGTGTTGGAGTAAAGAAAGAAAAAACGTTACAAATCTTCTATGAAAAAATTCCAGGAAGTAGATTTCATGGACCAGATGCAACATGGTGGGGATATAACCAAAGTAAAATCGTTAGGTTCAAAGATAAAGTATTTATGTATGTTATGGACAATAAAGACTCTGACATAAAAACACTTTCAGAGCTCACTTTGTACAAAAAAGAAGGGAATAAAGCTTGGGAAAAAGGGGCAAAGTTTCTAACGAGTACGCCTGGAAATTTACTTGTGGATTCTAAAGGTGGTCTTCACTTGTTTGTTATTACACCAAAAAATGTAGCTATAAATGATACTGTTGGAAAACTTATGTATCATTATTTTCCAAATGCCAGAACAGGCGATATCACAAATTATGTAAATAGCACGATTTTGGAAAATACAGATAATCCGCAAACTCTTAATCCAAGAATAGGAACTACCATTTCCCCAGATGATCAACTTGTATTATCATTTGGTATGACAAAATTTAATCCTCTATACAAAGAACAGTCAGAGCACATATATTATAAAAACAGAGGATCGTCTAATTGGAGTCACATATATACAGATGGTTTGTTGCATGATTATTATTACCCGTTTGTAGTTGCGGCAAATGATGTTTACCATCTCCTAACAGTTCAGGATGATTTTACAGGAGTAGGTAATCCTAATATCTATCAGCAAATACTCTATTTTGAATTTTCAAATGACAAATGGAGCCAGGAATTATTGGTCGATCTGACTTCTCATACACTTGCAAATAATCGTCCAAGAATGGTTGAGCAAGACGATCTATTTATTGATAGCAATGGAACAATTCATGCTATTTATAAAGAAAACACTGATTCCCAAAATAGATTTTTTACTAACCATATACATGTAAGTCGCGACAAAAACAGCAAGGAATGGAGACGAGAAAAGCTTAATCTCCCAACATCAATTAATTGGGTTCGCCTTTTTGAAATAGATGGGGTAATCTACTTTTTTGCCAATTCGTGGAACAAGCATTATATTGCTTCCTTAGATTCTCAAAATTTAGTTCAATTACCGATTAATGACGCAATAGGCGTTTATCCTTATGTTGCTTTCCCAAAAACAAATTCTGAGTTTGTAGATATTATTTTATTAGCTGCAGATAGCGAGACATTCAATAAAGGAACAAATGTAAATTATTACCTTAGAATTCCAAAAAGCGAATTTAAAAAAGTTATTTGACAAATTTAGAAATTTTTATCAAAATAAGAATAAGAAAACATTAGTGTGGACAACTCACAAGCTACGAGTCCTACTGGACTTGTTGAAAATACAAGCTCTGATAAAAAAAAACAGAAAAACAAGAAATTAATACTTGTTGTTGCCATTATTGTACTACTCATTGGAGGTGCAGTTTCATATTTTCTAATTGTACGACGTATCTTCATTCTTCCCTTGCAGTCTTCCAATTCCAAGCAACAGGGATACAAAAATCCCTTTCAAAAAAAACCACAACCCCAGTACGAAAACCCATTCTCAGAGTACCAAAATCCATTTGAGGAGCTAAGATGAAAAACTTTTTAACTTTTTTATCTATATTTTTACTTTTTGCTATCTATTATTTACTATCTGCCGCAGGGACCCATGCTCAGACAATGACCTTCCCTATCGTAGAACTTGGAAACTGTAATAACGCGGCAACATGTAAAATCTACTGCGATCAACCGCAAAACCACGACGCTTGTACCTTATTTGCAAAAGAGAAGGGGATTGCCGCTGGTAAAAGAAGGGTTAATGAGAAACATGTGTCAGTGCTTTCATCTGCTAAGACCGCGCTTGGATGCAGTACTATTGCTGCATGCCAATCATTCTGTGAGGAACAGGCAAACTGGGAGAGATGCCAAGTATTCGCACAGAAACATGGTCTGTCCACGTCCCAAAAAGTATCCGCAAAAGATGAAGAACTGCTTTCTGAAGCAAAACAAAATTTAAATTGCGATTCGTTTGATTCCTGTGAAGCTCTTTGTGAACAAAAGGCAAACTATACCAAGTGCGCTGCGCTGCTTCAAGACCAAGTGACATCCGATGATCGGGCCATGTTTGAAAAGTATAAGCCTCAAATTAAGGAATTTTTGGGATGCGATTCAATGGTTACTTGCATGGCCTTTTGTATGAATCCTTTGAATATGTCAAAATGTTCGGAACTTGGAAATAAAATAGGTAGTTCTGAACAAATTCCAAACCAGGAACCACCGGAAGTCTGGTGTCCAAAAGTATCTTCAGAGTGTAAGTGGGACGGAGCAAATTGTGTTTGCAATGGTCCTGAAAGTTGCCAAAGAAACCCAGAATGTAGGTGGGATGGATTAAATTGTCAATGTGGCGATACACCCAGTACTGAATCTCCGGAAGTCTGGTGTCCAAAAGCAGGCCCGGGATGCTCTTGGGATGGGAAACAATGCTTCTGTCTCGGATCAGAGAGTTCAACACAAACGGAAGGTACCCAAGCCCCTCAAGAGCCCGGAGAAGTATGGTGCCCTAAAATAGGACCTTATTGCGTTTGGGACGGAACAGATTGTACGTGTTGGGATGATTGTGTTAAATCTGGGGGAACATGGACAGGATCAAGATGTGATTTTCAGCAACAAACAACTTCCGAACCAGGAGAAATCTGGTGCCCTAGAAACTCAGGATGTAGTTGGACAGGAAGTGAGTGTCAATGTACGTCTCAAGAAGTTCCTCAAGCAGGTTCGCAAGCCCCACCACCAGCAGTTCAAGGAGTAAGCGCCAACCGCAGTTTACTCCAGCAAATTTTGGACTTTATCTTAAGAAGATAAAATAGGGTAAGAATTATGCAAACAAACTTACTTTCTTTCTAAGTATTCTTTTAGAGGTCCTAAAAAGTAATCTTTCCAGCCTTGTTCAATATCTTTAGCTTCATTGTCTGGTATGTCTTTGTGTAAAAGATGTATCAACACTTTATCGCCTTCTTTTGTAAGAGCGAACGTAACAATAGAAGGTTTGTCCCATTTCCCGGCAAACCACTCCTGAACGAGTTTTTTATTTTTTATAACTTCAATATTTTTTCCATGAATATCTCCACCCCAAAATTCAAATTTGCTACCTTCTTTATCATTGATTTTTGCAGGACCTCCGCCCCAACCATCAATGTATTTTGGATCGGTAAGCGCTTTCCAAACTTCTTCAAGAGAAGAATGTACATGATATGTTTGTCTAGTAATTTTCATAAGACAATTATATCAGACCCTCAACTTCATGAATAATAACCCTCTTCTCACATTAGATTTAAGTTTGTTCCATAGGGCTGTATGGGATTACAATTTTTTATGAAAAAGTTATTTGATTATGCTAAAGTACTCATCAAGTTTTTCTTTAAGAACGGTTTGCTTATATCCTTCTGATTTATCCAATGGCAAAGTACCATTTTGTAGCAATCCGGTACTCATGCCAGATATTATTCTCTCAACCTCTTTTTTTACAGACATCCATGCTTGACGGATATTAACAGTAACGTGACCTGCTGATTTTATTTCTCCATTTAGGTCAACATCTGGAAAGACTTTCTTGATCCATTCTATCCCTTCGATATGATTATTGTGAACAGAAAATAAAACCATCTTATCACCTATGACTACAAATTTAGCTTGATACATTTCATTACCAGGTAAAATTATAGGGGAATCTATTTTTTTAATTTCAGCATCAAATTTAGTAGGGGAAAATTCAATTTTTGAGGATAAATCAATGATGAATCCATGTTGTACTTTTTGTCCTTCCTTTTCTGTTCGTGAAACTTCTACTTCTGGCATGGGATAAATTGTACTACTTTTGGGGGAGATTAGCTAGATTTGAAATAACTAAACCCTTTGGTTTGCTGCATAATAATCAAGATTTACGCTGATACTTTTTAGAAAATTAGATTATTGCCCAAAAAAGCTCTATAAAGCATAATATAGATAGTCCATGAAGGTATTATCCGGCTTAATTTTATTTCTGCTTATTCTTTATAACGTATACCTTGGGTCTGCTTCCGTCCGAAATGGCGAAGTAAATTTTTTTAGTGATGTTGCTAGGGATTTCCTGCTTCTTCAAGAATTAGACGAAAAAAAAATTGTTCTGATTGGCCCAAGATCAAGCACCAACGGTCTTTTCCATGGACCGCTTTGGTCATACATCAACTATCCAAGTTACGTTCTAGGCAATGGTGATCCGGTCGCGGTTGCATGGTTCTGGATTATACTTTCTTGCACTTTTTTGCTTACCAGTTTTTATATTGTAAAAAAACTATTTGGCACATTTATTTCTCTAAGTTTTGTGTTGCTTATTTCAGTTAAAATGGCTCCTCATCTAAATAGCGTATTTCATTCAGAGGCAACATTCTTTTTTATACCTATCTTCTTTTTTACCATTTACATGTATATCCAAAGAAAAAAGAGCATATATCTTGTCTTTCACCTTTTGGTATTGGCAATACTTATTCAGCTTGAGGTAGGGATAGGCATTCAATTTTTTATTCTTTCGGCTCTTCTTATATTTTGGTTCATCTTCAAGAAAAAACTCTGGAAACATTTATTTGCTTTTTTTCTTATGCCAGTTTTTTTATCAAATCTCATATTATTTGATTTGCGTCACGATTTGAGAATGGCTAAGGCGCTTGTTGATACAGGTAAGGCTTTTCATTTTTTCACCACTTTTGGATCTTGGATAGAAAATAGAATTAATAATACTATTTCTCTACAACTGTTTGAGGGTCAGCCAAATAATCTTTTTGTCTTTGCTATTTTTTTTATTGTTATGGCTCTCACAGTTGTACACGTTAGAAATAAAAATAAGTATAGAGAAATATATCTCCTTTTTGCGTTCTATTATTTTGGTTATATATTAATGAGTTTTTTCAATAAAGGAATTCTGCTTTTTCATTATATTTATCTTCTTATGCCGCTAACGACCTTATGGCTCGTATCATTTCTTAGGGGAAAGTATAAAATATTTTTTATGTTGATTATTGGTTTAGTATACGTTCTTAATTTAAAATCTTCTGAGTCCTACGTTAACGCACATCGAAATGCCGTGGAAAACGATTATAATTCTTGGAAAGGTCTTTCAAAAGTTGCGCAAGAAGTCATAGCTATACAAAAGGGTAAAGAGTTTGGATACTACGTATTTGCTCCAGATGCTTTAGCCTATCAGCCCCGCTATGCAATGATATATAATTTTAAAAAATCCAATGTAAAAGCCTATGAGTATGTTAAAAAAGATGTAACATATATTATTGCTCAGCCTCCTCCAGCAAATGACCCGTACATGACACATGTGTGGTGGAGGAAAGTTCCCGTACAAATTTCCTCAGAACCCAAGATTGTAAAAAAATTTCCAAACGGTTATGTGATTGAAAAGTTTGAATTAACTTCCAAAGAGCAAAGAATTCCTCATGATAAAAGCATTGAACTAGGAATTCATTTCCGTTAAAACCACTCCACAAAGCGTGCTTGATAAGCTTAGAGCATTAATGTGTTACGCTAGGAATATGCTGCAAAAGGTAATTATCGGTGCACTTATCTTGATTCTCGGTTTTTTTGGATTTAGGTTTATCCAGTCAAATCCTAGCCAATATATCCAAGAAAACCAACAAGAATCTACCGGCTTTGGATCTAAAACTCCATTCTATAACAAAAATGGTATTTATCTCACTCATTCCTGGCCGGGGGAAGGAAACTTTTCCGACGAGGAAACAGAGATTTTAGTATTTAATGAGAGTAGTTCGAATTTGGAAGTTAAGTCTTTTGATTTGGCGTATACGGTTGAAAACAAAATCTATCCTCACAAAAGCGGCACGTGGGAAAAGTTTCCATCAAGAGAGAGTTGGGATAGAATAGAATATATTAATATTGCTCCCCAATATTACAAGAATGAGCTGTTAAGTTTAACTCCGGGACAAAAAGGCAAGCTTCACTGGCATATCCAATTTGGCAGCCAGCCTTTGGATGGCAAACAGACTATCCAACTAAAACTTACCCTTCTAAAGGGTAATGAAACTATAACTATTGACGAGCAGTTTCACAGGGATTCAAGTACTGTTGTGAGCCGCGATGAACATTAAAAGCGGGGGGATTAGTTAGGATTGAATTTACTTTAATCTTTTAAAACATCTGAGTTAATTCATCTGGATTAATTTCATTTAATATCTTAATTCCGTTGTCTAGACAACGGAACAATCGTCCAGACCATTAGGTTTTATATTTTCTTAGGCAAATTCTACCCTGCTTGGATTATTTGCCATATTTAATTTGAACTATTATTTTCCCAGGGGGTCATGAGTTGAAAGTAATTCCCATCAGGGTCGGCGAAAGTTGCAATAAACCCTCCTTCCATCTCGTATGGCTCTTTAATCACTTTGGCTTTGGCGTCTTTTTTAATTCGCGCAAATTCTTCTTTTACCTTTTTTGTTTCAAGATTAATTATAATTCTTTGCGGTTCTTTTGCTTTACCTTTTACTTCCGAATGTGCTCCGATAGTAAAATGCGTATTTCCTACTTGCCATCCATACCACGTGCCATCGTTCCAGTCAGCTTCTTTTCCAAAAACCCTTTCATAAAAGGAGGCGAGAACTTTTGGCTGTAATGTTCCTATCATGATTGAATTTAGACTTAACATATTTCTATTTTAAAATAAATCTTAGAATAAGTCTATAAGGAGAAGGGCAGAGAAGTGTAAGAGGATAGCTTGATGGATTCACAAAACGGCACCAAAAGCACCCTCTGCAAATCCTAAAATCCCCCCCACAAAAAATATTACGTAATTAATTACGTAACTATTAATTAAACTTTTAGTTTACCTATTTTAAACTTTATCAATACTGACAATAGCAGCGTTAGTAAAAGTATATACAAAGGGAAGGCAAATGTTTCAGGGTTCCATATTTTGATTGTCAGAAGAGTAATTCCTGCGCTTATTGCATTTGCAAAATAAAGTATCCAATTTTCAGTTTCAGGGAATTTAAAAGACTTAATTACTGTAGGGAATGCAGCCAACCCATCCGCAAGAATGGCAAAAAATATTGCAATAATTCCAGTTCCAGTAATATACCAAAGAAAAAGTCCAACGAGCGATAGAACTCCGCATATTATATCTAGCTTGCCTATCTTCCAATAAGCCTTCTTGTTTACAAATGAAGCTATAAATATTATCAGCGGAATAAATCCAACCATAAATGTTAATAAAGCCTGATGGATTCCAACTCCTTGTTTAAGTTGGGCTATAAATGCAATAAGAGGTGCTAGAGACCAAATAAACCAAGTGACTCTGTTAGGTTTTACTTTCCCTTTAATCGTGTCTACGAAATACCCAATACTGCCAAAAAAGAAGATAGCTGCTCCTAAAAATACGAAGTTGTCATTAATCACGCTGAGACGATTATACCAGAAACTCTGAGTCCACCCGTCTCCAAAAACTCTAAATTACAGATGGTATAATTGATTAGATGAAGCTTCCTAATCGCAAAAAGGCATATGTCCCAAAAAAGAAACTAACAGATTATATACTTTCAGAAAGTCATCCGGTAGGAAGTTCTAAAGCCAAATTCTTTCGTGGATTAGGATTTGACGAAACAAATATAGACAAATTAGCAAAATCGCTACTACGGATAGCAAAAGAGAACGATCTCAAAAATGTAAGAAAATTCTCCTATGGCACCAAATTATATTTTAGAGGGAACAATTGAAACGCCAATTGGAAAAACTGTTAAGATCGTGACTGTTTGGTTTATTAAAACAGAAAAAACTAGACCTGGTTTTGTAACGGCTTATCCTGTATAATGTGTTTAAGAGGAAATTTTATGCACAAATTTAGAGAATTGGAAACAGTCATACTTACGCATGATATTAAGGAATATGGCCTCCTTGTGGGAGATATGGGAGCTGTGGTAAATGTTTATAATAGGGGTAAAGCAGCAGAGGTAGAGTTTGTTACTGCAACAGGAAAAACAGTAGCATTAATTACTCTTGCTTCATCGGATGTTCGTGATATAAAACAAAATGATATTCTTCATGTCCGTGGCTTTGCAACTGCCTAAGTAAAAGAAGCGGCACCAAAATCCCCCTCTGCAAATCCTAAAATCCCCCCACCTCCAAAAACTCTAATCATTAAATCTTTAGTTTAAGTTTGATACCACTTTTTTTATTTCATCAAGATATCTAGGATTACCTATGTCATGCTTGGCGCTATCTACGGCAACTAAATGCTTTTTACTCCTTAATTCCCCAAAAGTATCTTTAGCTCTTTTTTCTATAAACTTACCCTCTTTTGCTCCATACAATAAATACGTTTCAGTTTTAACTTTTGGAGCAAAATCAGAAATAGATAAATTTTTAAAATCCTCCATTCTTTTTTTACCAATCATTTTTTTCCAGCTTTTATATATAAAAGGTAAGTCTTCTTTAAAATAAGGAGAAAGGGAACAAAGAATTTGGGCTTTTGGATAAATTTTTATGGAAGCTATAAGAGCTACAACCGCTCCAAAGGAAAAACCAAATAAATATTTTTCGTCAGCAGAAACACTGTTATATTCTTTTAAGAAATCCTCACTAATTTGCGAGATAGTCCTATTTTTCCAATTTATTTTTACAGGAATTGCTTTTATCCTTTTGTATTCAAAGGCTAAAATTATATCTTTATAGATTTTCCTATCTGGACTATGTTTAAATCCCGGAAGTACGAAAACCACCCTTTTCATATCTGAAGTATACCAGAATCTCTAAATCTACCCGCCTCCAAAAACTCTATTTCTACATTCTCTCACAATTAACTTCTTTCCCTTAGGGTGATTGTCAATTTGCCTTGACCTCCAGCCAAGTTTGCCGATAAGCTCGATTAAAAAATGTAATGTCAAAACTTCTTCCAGCTATTTTTGTACGATTTCTACAAATTTTGGGTAAATACTAGTATATCTATTATTCAATTAGAATAGCTTTTCGTTTATAACGCTAAAACTTATCTCACTCATTTTTCTTTTCCAAACGCTTTTGTAAATGTATGACCTTTTCTTCTATTGTAAGACCTTTTAAATGCCAATAAACGTTTCTTGTATGCTTAAAATGATATTTTTTCGCAATTTCCGCAAGACTCATACCTTCAAGATAATCTTTACGTATATCCTGTTTCATTTGTTTTGAATGTTCACTAAGTTGTGTCATGTTAAAACTATAACATATAACAGAGCCAATTATATAATCCACAAGGCTCAAATCCACCTACCTCCAAAACTTCTAGTCCTTAACTGTACCTACAATAGCTCCACAATTTGCACAATAGATAAGTAAAAATCGTATACCATTAATATTTTTAGGCACCGCCTTCAAACCACTATGAAACTCATTAGGATCAAGCGTGGACTCTCCACATTTTGGACATGAAGCTGGTTTATCATTCCCCATAAATATCACTTCCTATAACTGTAGAATTATTCTTTAGTAATTTTTGGTTTCAGTAAGTTGTAGATTGGTAACTTGCCGTTTTGTTCTACAAATTTGTTTAACCAGTATGCTTCCCATTGGTCTTGTTTAGAGAAATCTTCTATTATTGAATATTCAATTAAATTAAAATCCCAGTTTGATCTATATGGGGAATTCAGCCTTGATAAAATACTTCCTCTACCAATATACACCACTTCTCCATTGGATCTTTTATATCGATAGATTCCTTTCAAGGTTCTCAATTCTGATCTGCTATCTGCACTCTTCTCAAAAGCTGGATAAAGCTGCGCCACCCATAAATTTTTGTCCTGCAAATCTTTTGTTACTACAAATTGTCTATCTAAACGATTTTCTGATTCTGTAATTTTTCTTAGAAATGGATACTCTTTCAGAAGTTGCACAGCACTTGTCGCTTTTGTTTTGTTTGATGGGTTATCAGAAAAAAGAGTTAAATAGTCAGGATCATTTTTTCTATAGAATTTAAAACCAATTTTATAATTTTGTTCATCTATGAAGACTTGTACTTTATCAAAATTCTGAAGATCGGCAAGTTTTACAAAAGCCCTATTAAATCCTAGATGATGTTTTCTAATACTTATTCGCGGAAGATCGTCCCGTGTAAAAAAATCTTTTCTTTTAAAAAGTTTAAACATAAGCTTAATATATTACAAGATATTGTCTTTGTCAAGTAGCTAATTTGTTATAAATAACTACTTCGACAACAACCTTCAATCTTAAGTACGACTGTTTTAATGAGCAAATTTTATTCTTCGATTTCGCTCAGGACAAGTCTTTTTTGTGGGGAATTTCCAGCCTTATATTTTTGACAAATTTTACCGATCGGGTAATTTTGTCTTTAATTAAAAGCTTTAGAAGCTAAAGTAGCAATTTTTGGGACTTTTGGGAAAAAATTACCAGATTTTAAAATAATTAAACCCTTTGGTTTGCTACGTAATAATCGAGAAGTCTTCGTATCATTGCCTGATAAGAAGCCTTATGCTTTCTTGCAGAGTCTTTAAAAAAGTCTAGACTTTTTTGGGTAAGGGTTAAGGTTACTCTTTTTTTCTTCTCGTTTAAAATTAAATTTTCCGGACGCGGTAAAAAGTCACTAACCACTCGCGCCTCTATGGGTTCATTTCTGTATTTGATTTTATTTTTCATATATGTTTTTTCCTTTTCTCCAATAACCAGCTCCAATTATTCGGATGCGGTTAAGCCGATGTGTAAAGCGGACAGTTAAAACACCTCCTTTAACTCTACCGAAACAATAATATCTTTTTTCTATCTTACTATGAGTAAGATCCTTAGCAATTACACGCTTTGGATCAATAAATGCATATTGAGCAGTTTCAAACTTTACTCCATGCTTGCGTCTATTCTCAATATTTTTCTCTTCATCCCACTCAAATACTGTATGCATAAATATATTACCATAATAGCATACATTTTGCAATATATTAAATAGGCAAATTTTACTCCTTCAACGGGCTCAGGACAAGTTTTTTTTGTGGGGGATTTCCAGAACAGTGTTTTTTATCTTTCGTAGGTGCGATTTACAATCGCACCTTAAAGGTGCCAAGCTAAAACTCCACATATTAACTGTATCACAATCCAATAAATATTTCGCGCCGGGACATTTTGTCTCTTGCTCCCCAACCCTCGACTTAGTATACAGGCAGAAACCAAGGCTGGTAAACCTAGCAACGATCTTCAAGAGGATTCCTACGACCGTATCATGCAGGCCTTCCAAGACGTTCGCTACATGGGTGAATTAAGACAAAGGTGGTTGGAAATAAAAAAGCTACAGTCTGGACAATTTGTGGGAGCGTAATACCTACCGCAAAAATAGCATGAAGAGAATAAGGATTTTGATATTGGAGGACGACCTGCAGACACTTTCTAAAGTACTTGACGGGCTCTATCGGCTTGAAGAAAGGCTCACGAATGGGGAAAATCCAAAAGAGATAGCAGTAACGGTTTTGTCTGAATATACGCAGGTTGAAGAATATGTCAATGCAAATCCAAATCCGCAATTTGATATTGTGCTTCTTGATATAGACTGCAAAGCCGGAGGCAGTTTTCATACCCTAGACTTGGCTAAAATAGGCGTAAGCAAGATTATAGCCATATCATCGATTCCCCAGTACAATGAAGAAGCGAGAAAGCGGGGTATAACAAGAGTTATTCATAAGGACTATAACAGGTTGGACTACTTTACAAAACAACTATGCAGGTATATTGAAGAAATGACATTAGAGAATTAAGACAGAGATGGAAGGAGATAAAAAGACTCCAACAACTATTTGAGAAAGCGGGTATAAGAGGCGTGGAGTGGAAGTAAGAATAAATATAGGCGGCGACAAATCAAAATGTTTCATTTTCAGCTTGTTGCAACAATCTTTCTCGGGATGGTCATCAACAACGTTCTCCTTCTCATATAAAGCTTTTTAAATGAGTAATGTAAGGTTTAGGAAAATTAAATTTCTCCGCTACTTTTATAATTCTGTAAAGATAATCTGTGATGTCTGATTTTCCTGTCATTAAATTGTTTGTATCAAAATAAACCCAAGCTTTCACAAACTTTCCATTGAAACTAATATTTTCTATAATGCGACTATAAACTTTAGGCACTTTGCTATAGCCTTCATATTTATCTAATGAATTTCTTGCGACTTCATTAATCTCAAACAACAATCCATAGACAACTGCATTGGGATCAACACTATCTACGGCGATATTTGCTTTATGGCGATTATTTATATAAAACTCCCAACCCTCCAAGACTGCTACTCCCAAGAGCTTATAATTATCACCGCATCTTTCACTCATTTGTCCCAAATCCATATTTGAACCATATGCAAAATATTTCATTTTCAACTTGCAACCTTTCTCAGGTCAACTGTCCCCAAAATCATTTTTTCATAAATCTTTGTTTTGGCTTTTCAAATATGGAATGACGTCAAACCGTTTCGGGAGTATTTGAGATTCAAAACCAGAATCGAGTAGTAATTTGTTAAATTTCCCTAAGTGATCTGCCCCACAGACAAAGATAATATTTGCATCTGTTCTATCTTTTATTCTTTCTAGCCAAAACTTTTCTCTCAAATGATCATCTTTTTTAGACGACCAACCAATTTCTTTTCTTTCATGCCTGTCAGGATCACAAAATCTATGCTCAATGTCATATTTATTGGCAACGTCTTGAGAAACAGTGGTAGTTACTCTATTTTCTCTTAATAAATCCACAAACCATTCTTCTCCGATAAACTTAATATCAAATTCTTTTACTTTCTTTGAAAGATAAAAGGCAAGCACCATCGATATTTGAGTGTTTTTCTGATGCTGTACTTGATGATCAACTCCCAAAAGATAAATCATATTAATTAGTCAACTGTTTCCCATTCAGATCAAAGTATATTGAATAAAATTCATCCCAGCCTCTTTCTAAACCCTCGTTGAAAATATCCAGTAAACGCTCCTTTGTTTTAACGGGCAAGTCTGTTTTGATAAGTTTGGCCACAACCTCAGATATTTTTTTTGCAATCAAGTGATCACTTAATATTGCTCCGACGCTGGTCACCTGCTTGTATAATAACTCTATGCATCGGTCGACTGAAACATTAGATTCGATACACTTTTGAAGATAATCTACTAAATGCGATTGGGCTGGAATGTTCAATTTGTTGAGTAGGAGCTCACTCATTAACCCACTTTGATCTAAAAACTCAAATTGCTCTGGTTTTATTTCGTCTCTTTGAAAAATAAAAGCCGCACGCTCAACGACTTCAAAATCATTCTGGGGACTCGTGAGTTTTTTGAGGTACGCAGCAATTTGTTTATCTCTTTCGTTGCCTATCATACTTCCTATCTGCGATTCAAATACGAAGGCCAAAGATCTTAATGTATGTTTTGTACCCTTGCGGTTTCCAATAACATCATCTAGCAATGTCTGAATATCACATCCGTTAATAAATCTGTATCCAATTAATTCTCCTAAATCTTCGTTGATTTGTTCGTTAGCGTTATTGAATAGAGATTTAATAAAATCCTTTTTGCCAATAAATTTCTCGCAATCGAGCTGGGCGAAAAAGTGAATAAGAGCAAAGTCGGTTTCTGGATCCCTTAGGTTCCTAAATTTGTTTATTATCTTTTCGCATAACTGGTAATTCTTGCCGATTAAATATCGTAAATGGTAGATAAGCGTTGCTTTAACAGCATTGGTTTTATCATCCGCAAGCTCTTCAAGTCTTTTGACAACCTCTTTGTTCTTGGGGAAGTAATGACTGAAAGCAACTAGTGCTTCTGTAGCAATACCGCGAACAGAGTTAATTCCTCTGGTTATGGCATCATCTGGTCTGGGGTTGTTTGATTTAATTGTTTCATCTGTTTCAGGGTTTTTATCTTTAGACAAAGCAAAAAGTGCACTTTTGATTTTCTTAAGAGTTGCTTGGTCATAATCCTGGATTTCTTTTTTGCGACAAATGTCATTCAGATACCTGGCAATCTCAATCCTGGCCCAACCATCAGTAGGTGAAAGTTGGGCTATAAGGTCAGTAATATCAGCTATGTTCTTGGGGTTCTTTTTTATGTAGGCGCTGACCATTTCACCAGCAAAATCTGGCTCAAGCTTTTTATTCTTCATCTTTGAAAGTAGTTCTTTGAGCTTTGCTGGCTTTTTGTCTATTAAGCCAGCAAAAACATGCCTTAAGTCCCAAGCACATGGCCTTTTACCAGTTGATGAGTCAACCATGATTTGAATTAATTCATCATCATTTTTCTTCTCTAACTCTTCTACAGTAATATCTGGTCTTGGCCCCGACCAAGAAGTCATGACAAAAGGCCTAGTTATTATGGGTTTACCTTTGAGTTTTAACTTCTCCGAAATCTCGTCAAGTTCCATTTTGACCTTGTCTGTTCTTTGATCTTCGGGGATTGAAATTAACAAATCTCGCTTAGTGTAAAGGGTCCGCTTTTGGTCTTTTTCTTTGTAGCTATCGACCAAGTTAACGAACTTTGATAGTTCCTTTCCTTTATTTGTTTCGAAATACTTGGTAATCAAAGTTTGGAGATAATAATTTCTGATGTTGTAAATTCCCCAGATTTTTGTATCAAAAACAAGGGATTTTGTCTCGGTTTGGAAATCTCCAACTTGGCGGGCCAAAGTCTTAAAGATAATCAGGAAAAAAACTTCATATTTTTTACCCAATAGTTTGTTTATAAGCTGGGAAACAAGTTTTCTGTTGGATTTGGAAATTTCGTCTAATGCTTTTTCTATCTCTAAGGCCACCCGTTCTTTTCTATCGTGGTTATACTCAAGTTTTCCAAAGGATTTGTCGCCAAGCCAAATATAGGAGTAATCTAAGGTGATCCCATGGATAACCTCATGGTCTTTCCCTCCCGCCTTTATCGCCTCAACTTCTACCTTAATTGCTAAGTCCAAAGCTTTTTCTGCATGCTTGGAGTCATTTAGTAGTTTACTCAATACTTGAACTGTCTCCTCAAATACCCAGTTTTCGTTATCCCTACCCTGGAAAGTTAAAGCTAAAGTCGGGCCGCCTTGAGTAACATCTTGAGGTGGCGGGTTATAAAAGAGTACTTTTTCAACTATCGCTAAGACCCAATTAATATCATACTCTACAAAAGGTAATAAAGCTTGAGGTATTTCTCGCCTAACCCAAGGGTGTTGATGCTCGGTGAGTTTTAAGAATACTTCCCAAAGTAAATCTATGTTCTTCCTGTGCTTGGGTTTTAGTTTACCAAGGGTTTTAACAAGACTAGATAGGATATTATAGTTTTGAGTATTCTTCTCAAGCTGAACAATTAGAGGAACTATTTCATCAGAGTATTTTTCAGCGCACTTTTCAAAATAACTTAAGAGTTGAAATTTGACCGCGCTATCTTCCTCTAGCTCAACTATTGATTTTATAACATTGTCCTTAATCTTCGAAAACCACTCTGGTTTATTTAAGTTTTTCAAAAAGTGCCAAGATAAACTAGTATCCGACGAAATGATATTTAACGCCTTATTTGCACCATCTTTTGAAATTGATTTATCCTCACTAATCAATTTAATTAAGTAATCCAACTTTTGAACAAATTTTGCGTCTACATCTGCAAGAAGATGACCCGTGCTAGCTTGAGGCACATTCGATACGTCAATCAGACTTTCTTTAAGCTCTAATTTAGATACACTTATTTTTAATTTTTTCAAAAGTTCATTAATCTCTTTGATTGTTATATCTTGTCCCAACCACTCATTATTCAAATGTGTATAAAAAGCGTTAAATAAATTATTTGCTTCCTCTGCAGAACAGAATCTCGCTAGTTGGTTAATAGTATCCTCTTTACCTAAAAAGTCATCATAGGCACAAGGCCGAAAACATTTTAGAAAATTATAAATGAAATTTCCTACATCTTTTTGTTTAATCAGTGATGTTAAGTAATCAAATTTCTTTTGGACAGCATCACTATCTTTTAATTCCTCCGTAAATTTTTTATATTCATTAGATGAGCGAGCTAAATTTGCTAGTTCTTCATAGTGAACATCTATGTTTTTGGTAATCAGATATAATTCTGAAATATTATTCTTCTGATATTGCTTAAAGAAGTCTAACCATAATTGGTCTTCTTTTTCACTCTTAGACCATTTTTTATATCTTTTACATTGATAGTAAATTTTTAGCTTATCACTTTTTTCAACAAATACATCGTCAACGTTTTCTTTAGCTTGTCTTTTGACTTTGATAATTTTTACCCCTGAGTTTGTTGGTAAAACCAACTCCGTAACTTGTTTAATTGCAAATCTTATTTCGTAATCAATTCCCAGACTAGATTTAATACCGCCACGATGTTTATCAATAATTTTTTTATCTTTCATTTTCTTCTACAATCGCAATTTCTTCCGGCGTTAGGTCGTAGAGTTTATAAACTAATTGGTCAATTTGTTTTTCGAGGGTCATAATGCCCGTGGATGAGTTTTTATATTTGATGGTCAAAATCTGTTCAACTAAACTGTTGATTTGATTAGCAATAGTCATCCTTGCAGGTGTATCTAAGAGTGGGATAGGGATATTGGTTAGAGGTGTTACAGTTAATTCTAAAAGCTCACCTTTTCTTTTACCACGAAGATATAACCATTTATAAATAATTTTAGAATTCAAAATTCCAAGTATGAATTTTAAACTATAATTTGTTCTTATTTGATTTTTTAATGTAATTACACATACATCTGTACCTCCATACCAAGGAATATTATTCCACCCAAATATATTTGATTTTGCCCATTGTGAAGAAACTATCTTCTCGCTTTCAAATATAGTGGGATTTCTGGGGTAAGAAATATTGTAATAAAAACCTTGTTTAAAACTACTGTGTTGCATAACATATTTCAACTTTTTTCTATTACTTACAAAGGCATCGTAATCAGCCACGCTTACTTGGACACCAGATTCAATATTGCGGTTGATCAGTAGTGGTTTATATTTTTCAAAATGTCTTATTATTTCCTTACTGGCCTGATGGGATAAAACATAAAGTAAATATTCATCGTTTTCTAAATTTGTAACATATTTTTTTATATCGCTATTCTTAAACCATGGTTTAATATTCGGATCTGTTTGAGAAATATTGTTTTTAAACAGTTCGTCTTTATTTAAAACAAATATTCCATCGTCTTTATTTCCTAAATTACCATATTTTTTGATATGGGCTTCAGATAGCTTATGAGCTCCAGTTTGGATACCTGTAGAAATATCACAAACCGTACTTAGTTTGTTACTTTTTGTAAGCACTTTATCGAGAACATCATCTGCGCCACCGGCTGTCAGTCTAATCATTCCGTTATCAAATAATTTGTCTTGAGAAATATGGAAATACATCGTTTTGAGATCTGTACCATCCACAATGTTTTTGAGAATCTCACCACCAAGAAAACCTCGCTCTGCGGTGATGCTAGTTCTAGCTAGTCTGTTATGATGACCCTTTTGAAGGATTGTAATTAGATTGTGTTGTCCTGAGGCGCTCTCAAATATCTTGAGCTCATTGAAGTTGATTAGGTTGAGAAGTGTAGAACGATTCTGTATATCTTTGCGCAGTTTGTCTGCTCCTGTCGCAGTAATATAGTAGTTAGTTGTTATAAAACTTAGAATTCCACCCTCACGAAGAATATCTAACCCAAGATGGAAGAAAAAGTAAAATAAGTCCATTCGTCTTTGATGAAAAACTCCTAATTTTGAAGCTTTTACAATTCTAAAAATATCATTATTCATTTTTTGTCCTACATATGGTGGGTTAGCAATTACTACATCAAAACCTTTTCTTTCATTGTTTTCATTCTCAAATATTTCTGAAAAGTAGATCTCGAAATCAAAAGTCTTATTGTTATCTGTAACCTCAGCAATTAAATTATCAATTTGCTCTTTGTATTCTTGTTTCTTTCTGATGTTCGTTTCATTAAATAGTTCTTCCTTTAATTTTTCTATCTGTTTTAAGTTGTAATCTACGAATAGGTTTTGTTTATTAACACTTAAAAGGGAGTTTCCGCAAACGATTTTATAATCCAAATTAGGCAGTGGTTTAATTTGTTTAATATCTTCCTCGTCAACCACAAGAGAAAGCCATAAACGAAGTTTGGCAATTTCTACAGCGCCCGGATCAATGTCTACCCCGTAAAGCGAATTTTGTATAGCATCTCTCTTAAAGTTATAAATCGAGCGGTCTTTCTTATCCTCAAGATAATTGGTAAGAGTATTTCTAGTCCTGATAATCTCATTCATCATCCCGACGGGGAAAGCACCCGATCCAATCGCCGGATCGCAAACACGGATATTTTTTAACTTGTCATCAAGAAGCTGTGCATTTTTATGGATACTCTCTGGCAACTTATATGAGTATGTTTCTGTTTCCTTTCCCTCTTGCTCAACTCTGCTGTCATGCTCGACCGCTGTTTCGCCGTATTGAATTAAAGTCTCGATATCTTTTCTGTCTACCTTGCCCTCACATTCATTGACCAAGTAATTGATTAAACTTTCCTGACACATATAGTGGACAATCTCACGGGGAGTGTAATAAGTGCCTTTTGATTTACGGTCTTTTACCTCCAAAAGATTTTCAAAAACCTTACCTAACATTTCGGGGTCAACTGCAACTTCTTTTTCCAATGGCTCGTCTTCTTTTACAGTAAAGTTGTAGCGGTCAAAAATATCTAAAATACCAGTTCCTGTGTCGCCCTCTTTAGTTCTTACTAGATTAGAGAACAATTCATCCGGTAGAAGTATGTCTGTATGTACCCAGTCATAATCACTTAGGGGATCGAAAAGCCCTCCGTTTAGGAATGGAATCTTACAATTAAAGCGGCTGTAAAAATCATCATCACGTTCTTTGGCCAGCGCTTCATAGAAAAGAGGCTCTAAAATATCATTAAAGAAGTTTTTGTAATTAGCAATCATCTTCTCAAATAAAAGCCGTAAGAAGTTTTTAGGACCCGTGCCCCAATCACTATCCCGCTCAACACCAAACCAGCCCTTTTTTTGTAAGAAGTAAAGGAAAACAATCTGCCCAAGAAGTTTTTTAGAAAAATCAACCGGATCAACGCCCTTATCAGCAAAGTCTTTTGCAATAGCCTGATCCTTTTTCATAAGGCGGTCTAATGAATCTTTAACATCTAAGAAAAGGCTTTTGTACTTTTCGAAGAACTCTTGAGTAACAACCTCGATATTAAAGGCTTTCTCTAAATCGGAAAGGAGAAGATTATTTTTGTCATCCTGTAGGGTAGGTAATAGCTGTCTTTGGGCTGTATGGCTGTTTTCGTTTTTACCAACTAAAAAAGAAAACCTGCGGGCTGGGGTAAGTTCGGTTTTGGTTTTTATCTTGCCTGTTGAGGATTCAACAATCTGATAATCCATTTTAACCAGAGAAAACCGCCAGTCGTCGGGATTATCGGTATAAAAAGCAACTAAGGCTGCGTCTTTTAATTCTCCCCCTCTGCTGCCACCTAAATACCACGCAATAAAATTTCTCTGCATGGTACGGGCGTGTTCTATGGAGTGTTCTTTTTTTAAATGAACAATAAGAACATCTATTTTATTTTCTTCCGCGTCCTCGTATTTACCGATTCTTTCAAGGGTATTGATATATGGTTTGTAAGCGTCTGGTATAAAATTACCACGATAGACAAAGTTTTTTTCTGTATCTAAGAAGTTAAAAAGGTTTTTTGTAAAAGTAACGAATCGGTCACGATTAAAAGGGTTTTGAAATACATCTTGAATCAGTCTTGTAGCTGTATTTTTATCCATATCATTTGCTCGTTAAATATTCCGATAAGATAACTTCTCTTGGACCGGAAGTTTGAGCAGAACTTTCCGCTACTGTTTCTCTGAAAAACTCCGGAGCAATAGTGGTTTTAAGAACTGCAAGCAGTCTAAGGGGATTTAAACCGCCCTTGAAGTGTTCATTTGCTTGTTTGATTAGAGTTTTGGTTGTTTGCTTTGGTAAACCTCCTTCTTCAAGGAGTTTTATAACTTTTTGGATATAAAGCTCGTCTTCATCTGTGAAGCCTTTGAAGTGTTTTATCTCGTTGGATTTGAGAATTCTTAATACTTGAGTGGCTGTGTCTCTCCCGCCTCTGGATTTAGTTTCAACTACTTCTTCAAGCGTTGCAAATTCAAACGCTTTTTTGTTTTCCTCTAAAAGAGGGTAGTAATCTTTACCTAAGTTTTCTCTTTTTGTATCCTTTTCTACTTCAAGAGTTTTTGCGGCAGATATAAAATCCAGTTCTTCCGAAGATTTGTTATTAGCAAGGTAGAATTTGTGTAACTTTCCTTTGCGAAAATAGGTAAACAGGGAATCTGTTTTATTTTCATAAACCCTCGCGGTGCGGGCTTTTTTAGGCAATCTTTTAACTTTCTCGAATAGATCGGGATCATTATCTCTAATGTTTCTGATAATCTGTAAATACTTAAGTTCGCTCTCCTCATCCTCATCTTCACCGGTAATGGTTTTCTTGGAAGTAAGCTTTTCCCATAAATCGTGTGTTTTTATTTCCTCGCCCTCTGTTAATAATCGGGCGTCATTACCAAGCATTTCTATAAACGCTTGTATTTTCGCTTCGGCTGATTCTTTTAGTTTTATCTGGTCATTTGATTGCTTTGTAGGAAAAAAGTTAAAAGTATAAATGGTGTCAAAAGAAGTATCTATGCGGTTGATACGGCCTGTCCTTTGCATTAGCCTTGTTGGGTTCCATGGGATATCGTAATTAACTACAACATTAGAGCGGTGAAGATTTACACCTTCTGACAAAACCTCGGTGCTAATAAGGATTCTATAATCATCTTTAGGAAACCTTGCCCTCGCATCAAAATTTTCAATAACTTTTTCTCTCGTTAACGCACTTGACCCACCCCAGAAAGTTAATACTTCATCCGGGAATTTACTTTGTAGATTCTTTCCCACATACTCTGCTGTTTCTTTAGATTCAGTAAAGATAATAATTTTGTTATCTTTTAGAATTGCACGAGAGGATAATACATCAATGAATTTTAATAGTTTGGGATCGCGTTTAATATTTTCCCAAAGCTTGGAAATTTCTTTCAAAACGCGCAAGTCGCTCTCTAACTTTTCCTTAAACTCTTTTGTAAATCCTTTGGAATCATAACGCTGAGCCTTTTCCTCATCAACTAGTCGCTGTATCGCTTCATCATTGTCGTTCTCTAAGAATTCAAATATTTTATAGCTGTATTTCTTACTAACATAAACATTGCCGTTCTCAAACTCTTTAATAAACTGTTCGTATGAGGAAATAAATCTGTGCACGGTATTCTTAAAAGCGTAAAAGCTACTCTCTAGCCTTTTAATAAGAAGAATTTTCATAAACTTACCCATGTTTTTCTGCGCTTGTTCCTCTAGCTGGTCAATTTTCCCTTTGTAGTAAAGCATGGGAGTATAACGGGCATAGTTGAACTTCTTTGTTATCAATTCAATGGTACTGTTGAATATCTCGTTTTCTTCATCATTCAGTTCATAAAAAATAGGCTCTGGATCGGCAACTTCAGGGAATTTGAGTTTTTGACGCTTTAAGTCCTCCCCAAAGAAGTTGACAATCTCGGATCGGGTTCTTCTTACCATCAGATATTTAAGTAATTTTTCTCTGATATCCTTTGCGTTGTCTCTTACCGCGTTCATATACTCTGTATGATTATTTTGTCTATCTAAGTCTTTAAGCCTTTTTTCAAGCCCGGCGAAAAATCTCTCCAAGTCAGGAAGATTGGGGATAGTGCTTTTCTTGCCTTTTTGAAATAGTTTGACTTGACTTAGAATATCTTTCGGGGAGTTATTAAGAGGCGTTGCTGACACAAGAATAACTCTTTTACCTCGGCAAATCTTAGCAAGAGCCTCATAGGTGATATTCGTTTCTGTTCTAAATCTGTGAGCCTCGTCAATAATAATGTTGTCATATTTATCAGTGCCTCTTTCAACGAGCTGGTCTAATTTTCCAAGAGACTCAAAGTCGGCGGGTACTCTAAAATCAGAAAATACATTCGGCCAAGACCCCGGATTATCTCTTTCCAAAAGAACCGGAGGAGCAATAACAAGATTCCTGCCGTCAAGCTGCTGTGCAAGCATGGCTGATATGTAAGTTTTGCCAAGACCCACAACGTCTGCTATAAAGACACCGCCGTATTCTTCGAGAATCTTTTTAGCATTTAATACTGCCTGCTCTTGGTACTCTAATTTCTTAAATTCAGTCGGAACATATTTATAAAATACTTCGCTTGTGCGGCTTATTTCGTCTTTGAAGTATTCATAAAGGAATTTTAAGTACAACTCGTGGGGAGTAATGGTGTTATTGAGCCAAGTTTTAGTCTGGATTGTTTCAATATATTTTTCTGAAACGTCAACCGCGTCTTTCCATAGGTCATTAAACTTGGATTGAGCAAAGTCATAATCGGATCTGGTTTTTAATTCGACATTAAATTCTAAATTATCCATTAGGCCTGCTTGAGTAAAATTACTAGAACCGGTGATAACTCTACCAACATCTCGGTCGCCCTCTGCAAAAGTCATAATATAGAGCTTGGCGTGGATTTTTTCGGAAGGGTACGCTTTGATTTCCAGCTTCTCACCTTTTAGCCACTCTAAGAATTTATTAACTCCTTCCTCTATATCATGGTTGTCTTCTGAACCGCCCATTTCCTCAACTAAGGTGTCAGAGAACTTTTCTTTTGCTTCTGCATGGGAAAATTGCAGGCTTTCTTGTTGGGGGATATAGGATTTTTGAATTAGTTTATAAGTTTCTCTGTTTGTACTAATTCCAATAAGAATTCTTATTTTCTTAGTATTTTCCAGTGATTTGTAGATGGAGTAGAAACCACTTGTGTAAAAGTAGCCAACAAGGACATCAAAGAACTTGGTATCTTTAATAAGAACTTTGAATCTTTCAGAAAGATTCTTGTCCTGCTCGTTAGTTATAAACGTTAAATCTGTGCTCATTTTGTTATTTACTCTGTATAGAAATAAATTTTTCAATGTCTTCCTTTTTGTAACGCCTGTCACCGCGTTTGCTTATTATAATTGCTCTTAATTTACCCTCCCTGTCCCATCTCCGGAGGGTTTCAGGATTTACGCTTAACATTTCAGCAGCTTCACGGATTTTTATTAATCTAATTTTTCTAGCCATACCATTTATACAAAATTATACACCTCAAAGTGGTAAAATAACAGTGTATGCAAAAAAATAAGACAGTAGCGACAAAAATGAATGCAGATGAAGTAAAAACATATCTCCGCGATATCTATCGCAGCACATCAGATCCGGCTCATGTTCTCAAAGAAGTTTCTAAGGATATTCCGACTGAGGAAGGCAAAGAGATTGAGGTTGGAGAAAATAGTAACCTATTTAAAGCAATAACTTTGATAGAGTTTGATAATGGCATCTTGATGAGCAGGGCAATACCGCGACAATATGTGACCTTTGGGATTAATATGTTAAGACAACTCCAAGAAGAATATAGATGCAGGAACGTAAGTGAGAAAGCAACAGCTGAGCTTGCAGCGATAAACTATATTCGTACTTTAGATATTCAACGCAGAATAAATAATTACCTCGTTTTAGACTCTGCAACTAATTTCGGATTAAAATTTTTAGCGATCATGAGCAAAGAACTTGATAGAGCAAATCGACATTATCTTACCGCAATACAAGCCTTAAGAATGACTAAGCAACCCCGAATGCAAGTAAATATTAAGACGGATACTGCTGTCATTGGACAAAATCAAATAGTCCAATCTAATAATAAATGATAAAGCCATATGATTTAGGAAGTTTTAACAACCTCGTGGAGTATAGTCAAAAAATTCGTATTGACGAGTTGGTCGCAAAGGCAAAAAGAGAGCTAAAGGTAAAACTCGTACAAAGCATAATTGAAGCGTTAGGAACGCAGATAAAACTTACCACTTCCAAAACTAGATTCAATGGTGAGAGGTTCTGGTTTGTGTGTCCCATGTGTAATAAGAGAGTAGGTACGCTTTACAAACATCCACTAGAAAAAACAATTGGTTGTAGAATTTGTTTAAACTTACAATATGGAAAACAAAGATTTAAAGGGATGATTGAGGCTAATTGTTTATAATAGCTCAGCAAAAACCAAATTGGGAATAAACTTTGATCCACTCAATTGATAGTTGTGATGTCCTATTCTACTCTGAATTTCTTTCCGGTTAAAATATACATTACAGTTTTCTTTATTAACTCTAATGCTACATACCCTACCATACCTACGCCTATTGCCCATATGAAAGCATTACCCCAGCTTCCGTTAGTGGATTCTATCAAGATTAATTTATATACATTTGATGGATTTGCTTTCATTGTATATTCATAGGAAAGTTGAGCTATTTGGTTCTCGCTATATCCTGCCTGTCGAGCTTGATCATTTGCTGCTTTTATCTCTTCCGGATAAGCTTGAAGTTTTATACAAGCTGCCTTAGCCTTTTTGTCTCCCTCCGGAGTTAAACTCTCTTGAATAGAATTATATTCAATTCCGTCAAGGTTGTATCTTGTGCCGTCCAAGCAAGTAATATAGCTTTTATCCGTGTCTGTATATGTATTTGGTTGTAAAGCATAAATTGTTGAGAGTGCAATGAAAATAACAAAAAACCATCCAATACCATAAAGAACTTTAGCAATTCTATACCATGCCTTTTCTTCCAAGTCTTCCATGCTTTGAGTGCTCATATCTTTCCTTAAGTCTTATCTTACTAACAGTATGGATTTATGTCAAGGCTACCATCAAGGCTAAGGTCTTACAAATAGTAAAAGCATAGAAACACAGATTTATGAATAATTGGTTTAATGCAAAAAAGTCGAGCAGTAATGTTAGGTCAAAAGATAAAAAAACTCAGAGAAGCAAAAGGGTTAACGCAAGTAGAGCTGGCTGTTATCGTCAGTATAAGTCCAGTATATGTTGGCTTTATTGAAAACGGCCGGAGGCGTCCCTCTTTACGAACCTTGGAGCGTCTTGCAAGAGCTCTGAAAGTGAGCGCGAAAGATTTAATTCCCTACTAAACTGTTAGCCATAGACTTCAAATAGATTAAAATATTACTGGTTCTTAATAAATATAAATATCAGCATGAGAAGAAATATACTCGGTGAGATAGAGCAAAATAAAAAAGATCCAGAAAAAGTCAGGCTCATTTTATTGACTGCAAATCTTGCTTTTAACGAAGCAGTAGATTACATAAGACAACAAAGGGACGATAAAGCGAAAAAAGAACATATTGATAAATTATCGGAAGTGCTTAGATTACCCAAAACCTTCATCTATATGTATGCAAAGATTCGAAAACCCTTCTTAAAAGACATTGAAGCTCAACAAGGTATTTATTATGTATACGATACTGCAATGGGCCCGAAAAACATCATAGACAAAGACGGTATATTTATAAAGTTTGATCCCGACAAATCAAATGATTATTATAAAAAGCTTATTAAGCAGCTAAGATCTACCTTCGCATTTTTACAAGCATCCGAAGATGAAAAGGAGAAGTTTTTAAAAAGCGGTGGACACTCATCATTGCACTTTTTAGATAATAAAAAGGCAAAAAAGAGACGACACCAGCATGGATTTAATTTTGAACAAGATATCAATATTTATTTGGAATGCGAAGAATCATTTAAAAAAGTATTTACAACCACAACTGGCATAAAAGACGAAGGTAAGATACTGATCAAGCATGCTATTGAATTTGCCACAGAAAATTTAGGACTAGATTATTGCAATGCCGGCGAAATAAATAGAATCAAGCGAATATACTACGAAGTTTGCAGACGCTATAAACTACCTACGCCCAATAATTTCTTCCCTTTTAACTGAGTCATAAGCTTATAACTCCAAACTTTCAAGATATTCCCTGTGGTAAATTATTGGCGGAAGCCATTTTACTTACAAAATGAATTACAGGGATAACTATAATCATAAAAATAATCATTCAGCAATAGAGGCTATTGCGGAACAATGGGTAAACTTAATATTCGCACAACTGCAATATAAAAAACGAAATAAAAAGGAGAATAAAAATGGAAAAACAAAACAATAGTACATTTTCTACGGACAATTTTCAACTCGCCGCTTACCTTCTAGCAGAATCCTGCAAGTTGCTTATGGTTGATAAATTTAATCCCCGCCGGGCAGTGTTTATGTTTGAAGAGTCGGAGCGAAGACAAAAGCTCAATCAGAAATTTATTTCTTACCAAGCCTTAGTTGAGCCTCACCGGTTCTTTAGCGCGCAAAAAGATTTAAAACAACTTATATATCAAAACGAAGAATAAAAATAAATATGGCTAAAGCACGAATGCTACATAAAACAATATCTTTATCTGGTGAGGTAAATAAACTTTCTTTGCCTGCACGACTCCTCTTTACATGGATGATTCCACATGCAGATGACGATGGACGTCTGAAGGGAGATCCAGAACACATCAAAGCAATGGTAACTCCAATGACTAAATGGTCGTTCAAAAAGATCTCAGACTATTTAACAGAAATGCACAAAGCAGGATTGATTATAAGATGGTTGAACAATAAAGACGAGTCTTTCATAGAGTTTCCGAACTGGAAAAAATATCAATCAATAAAAAGTGATCGTTATAAACCATCAGATTTACCTTCATTTGAAGAAAAAAAGGGAAACAAAGAGGCTCCGAATGTGAGCCGAAATGACTCCATAACATCTCCGCAATCTAATATAAGCGAATTAAATAAAGTAGAAATTAATAAAAGCGAAAATAATGGAGGCAAACCACTCACAGATGAAAATCTTATAAGGGTAATAAACCCCAAAACCTTTGAACCACAGAATGAAGGTGAGGTAGCTGCTAAGGAGGCGTGGGAACAGCTTGAACCAAACAATCCGTATGCCTTTCAATCTACTTACTTGAAAGCACTTGAAGAGGGGTTACCGACCACTCTGTTTTATGAGTATACAAGCCAGATTAAGCAAGATCCAAGCATTAAAAATCCCGGTGCTGTATTCAATAAAAAAGTAGAGGATTATCTTATAAATCAAAAAGGTTAGACTTGACTTTTAAGGCGAAACTAGTTACTATAGATGTATAATTAAGTATAAGTAATACGCATAATATGAAACAGGCATATGTTTATATTCGAGTCTCGACTGACGAACAAGCAAAGGAAGGGTTTTCCATTGACAATCAGAAACGCGCTTGTATGGAATACGCTCAAATGTATGACTACCATGTTAAAAGAGCGTTTGAAGATGAAGGACGAAGCGGAAGATCAACTGATAGACCTGCGTTTCAAGAACTTCTTACGGTAGTCAAACAGAAACCCGTAGATGCAGTTATAATCTACAAGATAGATAGATTTGCTAGGAATGTAGGGGATTTCTCGACTATCAGAAAACAGTTTAAGGAGATGGGAGTTAAATTGCTCTCAGTTTCTGAGAATGGAGATGTCACAGAAGGTTTAATAGGAAATATCTTCGCTTCAGTTGCCGAATGGGAATCTGATGTTAATGGTCAACGCACGAGAGATGCCCTTATGCAGAAATTTAGGGAAGGATGGCAACCTACGCCTCCACCGATAGGCTACAGAAGTGTTGGGGGAGAACGGGAAAGAAAAACTTGTGAGCCAGAACCTTATGTTGCCTCAATCATTAAAGAGTTGTTTGAGCTCTATGCAACTGGTAATTATTCTGTTTTGGAAATTCAAGATTGGCTTGCTGATAAAAATATTGTTTCTAAAAACGCCACCAATTTAGGACATAGTGTCATACACACCATTCTGAACAATCCTTTTTACCATGGATTAATCCGGTGGCACGGACAGTCAAAGATCGGAAACCATGTTCCTATTATTACGAAAGATTTGTACGATACCTGTCAGTATGTGCTTGCTAAACATAGAAACTTTCTTCTAAGAAGACGCGTGCACGACTTTTTACTGCGTGGTTTCGCTTATTGTGTTGAATGTGGACAGCGTTATACTGCCGAATGGCATATAGATAGACACAAGCTCAAAAAGCGAGGTGGAAAAATAGCCTATTACCATTGTCCTAAAAGAGATAGAAATGGATGTCAGGCTCCTTATGTAGAAATGACCGAATTGGAAAAACAAGCAGCGGAAAGATTTAAGGGAATGCAGTTTAGTCAAGAATTTATAGACGCGGTTATTAGAAAAGCAAAGGAAAAATTAGCAACCAGCAGGAAAGTCTCCGGATCTCAAAAACAAGCTATTTTAAATCAAAAAACTGCTCTTGAAGCAAAGAGAAACAGGCTAGAAGACGCATTACTTGATGGAACGATTGATAGGGAAACATTCAAAAGAAAACATACCGAGTTACAGACAAGGATTAAAAACCTAGATTCTGACATTCAAGATATTGAAGAAAAATGCAGTCTTGATATTGATTTAATTGAAGAAGTATTAGCATTTACTCGAAATATCTACAAAACCTTTATGGAAGCTCCATCTTTTTTGAAACGGCACTATCTGAGATTTTTCTACGAGAAGCTAATGGTGGAAAAGAAGGAGATTACAGAAACGATACCAACGCCGATTTTCTTGACCTTACAAGCTAATCATGCGGTTATAATAAGGCAGTCTCTGCTCCCCCGCTTGGACTCGAACCAAGAACCACTCGCTTAACAGGCGAATGCTCTACCATTGAGCTACAGGGGAACGCTAGACAATTTTACCATTAAAACACTCATAAATCCAGCTGTGATATAATGCGTTTATGTCGTTAACTCCCTCAACCATGGTGCCTCTTGGAACAAAAGCAATGGATTTTAATCTGCAAGATGTTGTATCCGGTAACCAAATAAGTCTTAAGAATTTTGAAGATAAAAAAGCCCTTCTTGTTATGTTTATTTGTAAACACTGCCCCTATGTGAAACATGTCCAAAGTGAAATAGCAAGAGTTGGCAAAGACTACGCTAATAAATCTCTTGGTATAGTTGCAATAAGCGCCAATGATGTGTCCGCATATTCGGAAGATTCCCCGGAAGGCATGAAAGAACAAGCGCAAGAAGTAGGATTTACTTTTCCTTATTGCTATGACGAAACACAGGAAACTGCAAAAGCATATACTGCGGCTTGCACTCCGGATTTTTTCTTATTTGACAAGGAAAGAAAACTTGCGTATCGGGGACAACTCGATGGCAGTAGACCCGGCAATGGAATTCCGGTAACAGGAAAGGATCTTCGATCTGCAATCGATGCTGTCTTGGAAGAAAAATTCGTTAACCAAGAACAAAAACCAAGTATGGGATGCTCCATTAAATGGAAGTCCGGCAACGAACCGTCTTATTCTCTATGGGAAAGCAATACTCTTGGTTAAAAACACTCTCTATTGGTTTTGGCATTATTTCTTTCGGAATTACATTGGCAATTGTCGGGTTCTTCCTAACAAATAAAAACAATCAATCTGTTCCCGGTAGTGCAAACACTTCGTCAGAAGACAATTCTGATACTCCTCCGCTTTTAATTAAACACTTGGGAATTAATTTTGATTATTATGATCCCAAAACAAACAGAGCAGGAGATATTGTTTTTATCAAAGATAAGCTTGAGTTTGATTTAATCTTTTTTGATTATGGTTTTGTAATTCCTGGAGATACCAACAGCACTGGTCGTGATAAATCCAATCCCCAGCCTACTTTTATTGTGCCTTTGGGTACGCCTGCGCGTGCTTTGGTAGATGGAATAGTAACTGCTATTCCAACGCTTTGGAGTAAAGATTATTCTATTCACATAACAACGAACGGTCAAATGGAAAAATGGATTTATGAAACAGAGCATGTAATAAATCCTAAGGTCAAAGTAGGCGATAGAGTAACTGCGGGACAGATAGTCGGAGAAGTAAGTAATTTTAATAATTCAGCTCCGGCCGGATTTGGTTCCGTAGAAATTGGAATTTTCAAGGGAGGAAATCCTCCGAAGCATGTATGTCCGTTTTTATACTTAGATCCGTCGATCAAAGAAACTATTTATGCAAAACTTCGGGCATTTTACAAAGCCTGGAACGAATATAGAGGTAAAACCATTTACAATGAATCTTCTTATTCTGTTCCCGGCTGCTTAGCTTTAAACGAGATCGAAGGATAGAGAATCGCCTCGTAAATGGTAAAGGGCTGTTTTTCATAAATGACTCTGTTAATTTTGTATCCGGAAAATTCTTTGTTAAATGGCTCAAGACAATCTTTGGATACATTTATTTTCTTTGCAAATGACTGACAGACAACATATATATAATAAGATGAGTTCAAGCGTGTAAATGAACTCGTTGTATTATTTACTCGAATAAATTTTCTCTGCAATTTTTGTTCCAAAGGCAGCCAAAAGGCGAGATCTTCTACAGTCGGAGTCTCTACGCCTTGGGCATACACTTTAATAAGAAAAAAATTGGGCTGGGGATAATTTTTTTGACGCTGAATATCTTTGATTTCTTTGACAAGTACATTAGCTGCTAAATCAATGCCCCTTGCATTACTAAAAAATTTTATCACTGGCGGATAGTAAAAGAAAAATTGTCCGATAAATATAACGATCCATAGTATAGCAAACGCTTTAATTAAGCGATTTTTTTGGACTGCAATAGTTTCCGCGAATACAATTATGGAGACACCAAAAAGAGGTGATAGATAATAAGACCAAATAGTTGCTTTAAAAATGGAAATGCCGGCTATGAATGCTGCAATTATGCCAATAAGAATGATCATGTAAAATTTTCTTTGGACAAGTTTTCTTTGACGGAAATACAAAAGCAGAAATACAAAATTTAATATGAGCAAAAATATTCCGACAAAGGAGATTTCTATACCATTTCCATAAAGAGATTTTAAATAGACGCTGGTATTTGCGACAAGACTCTGACCATAATCAACTATTGATCCATGTATCAAAAGCAAGGGATCATTAAAAATTTCCAGACTTACTCCCTTGAGCATTACAAGTAGACCGATACAAATTAATAAAAATGCCGTGAGGTATAGTTTTATTGAACGTTTTTGGGAGCGGAGAATAAAAAAAAGAGCAATAAGCCAAAATGGAGCAACCGGCACGCTAGATAGATGAATAGCGCTACCTATAAAAAATAATAAAATGCTAACTATCAAAAGCCAATATTTATTGGTACGGTAAAATAGAAATAGAGCAAAAAAAGAGCCATACAGAAACGGTAGCATCAGATGCGGCTGCCAGAAGAATAAAGCATTTTTAAAAATTGCCTGATGAAAACCATAAAAAAAGATTGCCAAAAGTCCAGCGTTGTACGGAAAAAAACGGGATGCCAAAACAAAAATTGCAACAACCGGGATTATTTGAAGAAAAAAATTGATAAACATTAAAAACATAAAGTTTTGATTAATTGCAAGCATTCCGGAAAGAATATTATAGTAGATAACAGGGTGCCGGTATGGAGCATAGAAACCATTAAATAAACAGCAAGGACCGCTTTTAGGCAGATCTTGATAAGTCAAAATATGCTGTGCAATTAAATAATCCCTTTGAGGTTCCGTATTGATCAGAGGGTAATCCAACCAAACCAAGCGATATAAAAAAGCCAACGCTATGATGGCAACAAGAAGTATCTTTTGTCTTTTAGTCATGGGCAATATCTAGATTACGCTTAGGCACCAGGATAAACCTTCCGGGTCGGGGATTTTTTGACACTCTTTTTTTGCTACATCTTTGCTGTTGTCCCAATCCAAAACTCCATTGCCAATTTGCTTAAAACAGCTTTCTCTATTTTGCGAATCGGTGAGAGAGCAAAAATCAATCATTTTTTGCATGTCTCCGACAAAACGATAGGACAAAGATGATACAACGCCTGTAAGACAAATGTCTTTAAAATTTTCAGAAGGCATCAAATCACAATCTTCTTTCATGGTTTCTAAAGATTGGGTAAAGCCGACTTGGTTTGTGCCAATAGTCCTGAAACATCGATCTTGATATTGGTTGGGAATTTGCAGACAAAGATTTGCAACTTTTTTCCAATCCTGTTTACTAATAATTGAGAAATATGAACTTTGGTATTGCCAGCACAAAGATAGATATTTTTCCTCTAAAGAATTGCATGGATAAAAAGGATCATCGGCCTTAATATAAATACTGGCATGGTCAAAAGAAGTGGAGGATGAGGAATTTTCCATAAATACTCCGGTATAACATCTTTCTTTGTATGGTTGATTCTCAATAGTGTCGCAAAGTTTCAAGGAATCCTTAAGCTCCATTTCCGTCACAAACATTGCCGCATGTCCCATGCCATGAAGACATTCATTAAACTCCAGAGGTTTTTGATAATCGCTTTTTTCTCCGCAAACCTTGGGGAAAATGCTAGCTAAAAAATTGGGCTGCTTGTCCTGAGCGGAGTCGAAGGATTGTTTCAGATATGCCTCAAGTGTTCCATGATAACATCCTCCGTGACAAGTTGAGTCACATTGGGCATAAACTTTGGCAATACTGTCTTGCTTATCATATTCCAAGCGGGAAAGATAGTGAGTTGTCTCGTGGCATCTTGCATAAACCTCAGTATACCCTTCGTTTTCTTTAAAAACTTTTAGTGTTTGTGCTAAACCGAATTGACTATACAATATGTCTGTGGCCTTTTTGTAGCATCCGTCCCTGCCATCAGTTTCATAACACTTTTTTAGCTGGTTTCTAACATATAAATTAATATCTTCTCCATTTTGTTTCGGAAAAAAGTTAATTTGGACTTGCCGATTGTATTCTTTAATTAATCTATCCACATTTTGCAAACACTCCGCACTTCCCTCAAACGCATTGCAAACTTCTTTTGATTTTTCCACCCATCCAGGTATTTCCTGAAAAACAAGCTCTCCGCTAGCTGCTTTCGCACATTTATTGATATATTCCGATATTTCCATCTTTTGGCACCCGGAAATTATCTGGTTAACATTTCCTGATGACGCAAGAGAAAACCCTAACGCATCAAAACAACTTCCTTTAAAAGGTTTTGAGGAAGAAGAAAGGCAGACTCCAATTACTTCATCAAATCCCATATTAAATCTGCTCATTAAAAGAGAGGGCTGATTTCTGCCGCAGGTAGATGAATAAGTATAGCCAAATTCTTGTTCCAACTGATCGCAAGGGTAAAGAAGGTCTTGTCTTTTGTAAAAAGAAATAGGAGCGGATCTGACGAATTCCATAAATACTCCATCAAAACAATATTCTTTGCCCGTCGTAAGTTTTCTGCATGAGACAAGAGCTTTTTTGAGATCTGATGTTGAGTAGTAGCTCGCAACTCCATGTCCAATACCATGAATACAACTGGCAACCGGACCCTCAATGTTTCCTTGAGGGTTTAATTTCAAACAAGCATTTTGCGCATCCAGAAGGTGATCTAAATTTTTGGAGAAAGCTTTATCCAAAAATCCATGGTAACAGCCAAAAGAAAAGTTAGCAGAGCAATTTTTAATTCCTTCAAACCCATTCTTTTCATATATCAAAAGACCTGATAAGTGCGCCAGATCATGGATGTTGCCGGAAGATCCGCCTTCTCCTTTGAAAACATCTTTTACAAAATTCCAAGCGCTGGGGGCACCATTGCTTTGGGCAATTTCCTTAAGGTCTTTAGTTTGTGCATCATAAGAAAGTTTTTTGAAATTTTCTTTGTTGGGTAATTGTACTTGTCCGCCAGGCAGGTTTGATTTGTTTTTAAAAATAAAAAGACTTTTTACCTTAGAAAATAAATTACTGATTGTATCTTTAAACTTAACGATAATGGTATTTAGGGCGGGCTTTACTTTTATATATTGATCTTTTGTTTCGGATCCATTTTCATTAATAACTGTTATAACTCCTCTCATGTGCGGAAAGAGGTGATCGTGAAATTTCCATTCTCCTACTTTTAGTCCGCCAGCTGGCGGATGAAATGCCCACGATTCAGAAGGCGCAATTGGTTTTTTTGGATCAAACTCAGGATACACTTCATGAGTTGGATGGACATTGCTGGCAGGCCATCTCGATTTCTTGTCTTTATTTATGAAAATTACACTTGAATTTACGTCAATAGTTATTTCAGAAGGCGTAAAACCCTCAGAAGTCATTTCTGTGACTTGAACTTCAGAATGAGCAAAAATATTCTGAGGCACAAAAAAAGTTACAACAAGCAGAAAGAAGAACAAAAATAGCCTAAACATGATTGTGCTTTTATTATACAAGATCAGGCAGGGGAAAGTTTAAGGGGATCTATTATCATCTACCGATAAGCGCGCCCCAAATGTTTTGCCAGAAGCCAGGCTCGACAGTAGCTGCGCCCTGCACTGGAGTAGAGTATGATGGAGTGCCATAGCTTTCCGAAGGAGTACCGTATGATGGTGTGCCGTAGGAAGGAGTGCCATAGGTAGGAGTTGGATAAGACGGTGTTCCATAGCTAGGAGTACCATAAGATCCGGGAGTTGGATAGGCATAACTTCCAGGAGTCGGATATGAATACGAGCCGCTTGGTGTTGGATAGTAATAGCTTCCCGAAGGAGTACCGTAAGAAGGTGTTGGGTATGACCCTGTTCCGGGTGTTGGATAGTAATATCCACCTGTTGGCGTGCCATAAGTTCCACTAGAAGGTGTTGGGTAGTAGTAACTTCCGCTTGGTGTGTCATAGATACCCGGAGGTGCTGGGTAGGTATAGGCATCTCCTGGAGAATAATATACCCCGGATGGTGACGGATAGTAATAATTTGGGCTGGCATATGGACTATAGTATGTGCCGCTAGGCGTAGTGTAGTTTATGGATGGAGATATATAGCTACTGCCTGGAGTATAGTAAGGAGATGTGTATGTGCCTCCCGGAGTGTAATAGGATGGCGTGAAGTAACTTGGTGTAGGATAGTTTGGGGTTACGTAAGGAGTGTAGTAAGTCGGGCTGGTGTAAGTTGATCCTTCAGGAGGCGTTGGGTAAGAAGGAGTTGAATAAGGCGTGTAGTAATAAGGTGTTGGATAAAAACCCGGTGTGTAGTACGATGGCGTCGAATAAATTGCAGGTGTGTAGTAAGAAGGAGAAGTGTAGTTGCTGCCTATTGGAGGGGTTGGATAATTAGGCGTGGTATAAGCTGTAGGAGATGTGTAGGTAGGAGGCGTTGGATATGTACCCGGCGTGTAGTAATTTGGTGTTGTATATGGAGGAGGAGGCGTGTAATAGCTTGGACTTGTATAGTTTGAGCCTACCGGAGGAGTATGGTAAGTTGGAGTTGTGTAAACAGGCGGAGTGTAATAAATAGGAGTGGTATATCCACCACCGGTGTAAGGTGTGTAATATTGAGGAGTTACGTATGGTGGAGGAGTCGAGTAGGTAGGGGGAGTTGTGTAATTAGACGCATAACCACCTTGTCCGGGAGTGTAATAATAGGGAGTAGTATATTGAGGGGGAGTGTAATAATAGGGAGTAGTATAGTTAGATCCAATAGGCGGCGTGTAGTAAGTTGGAGTCGCATAAGTCGGAGTTGGGTATTCACCGGTTGGAGTAGAATAATTAGCCCATGGTGTATAGTAGTTGGGCGTTGTATAGTTAGATCCAACTGGCGGAGTGTAATAACTTGGAGTGGAGTACGTTCCAGGCGTATAGTATTGAGGAGTTGTGTAAGTAGAGCCGACTGGCGGCGTGTAGTACATTGGCGTTGTGTAGAAATTAGTTGTTGGCGGAGTAAAATAGATACCATCTGTAGGAGGAGTGTAATAAGTGTTTGGGATCCAAATATTTATTGGTACTGGAGCCTTAGGATCAAATCCTTCGCATTTAGTGGGATTTTCCTTACAGTAATCATAGCAAGCGCCTGGGGAATCACAGTTGCCCATCTCGGTTTTTGGTTCGAATTTAACTTCAGTTCCGGGAGTGTAATATAGATATGGTGTATAACTGTCGGTTGGTCTGGATGCTGTAGCATCAAATCCCGGACAGACACTCGCCCCATTCACAAGATTATCCTTACAATAATCATAACATTGACCCGGAGTTGAACAATTGCCCATTTCCGGTCTTTGTTCAAAATACGCGCTTGGTAGTTCTGGAGATATACCTACAGGAGCGGTATCCTGACAGGAAGATCCATTCCAAAATTTAGCACTTCCAACGCAGGCCGTAGCCAAAGCTATAACGTCCACATTGGTACAAAGTCCCCCTGGTCCATGAGTCTGACCTTGTACACAATTAAAAGTTCCATATACTCCACTTGAGCCGGGAGCATAGCTTCGGCAATCGCTAGGATTTTGATCACAGTAGCTTCGGCAACCTGTTTCGCTATTGCATCCGCCTGGTCCTGCAAAAGTACCTCCTCCCGGAGCAAATTTAGAACATTCCCCGAAATTTGCAGGATCAGAACAATAAGCACCGCAAGTGCCGGGAGTCTGGCATCCAGCAGGACCTTGCGCAACTGTGCCTCCCAAAAGACCCACCTGATTTGCAAAATTGCTACAAGCTTGGGCATTGACAGGATTATCACAGAAAGTTGAACAAGTTCCTGCCGAATCACAGCCTAAAACTTCTTTAGCGATGGTTAAGTATTCTGGTTTATCAGGTTCACCAACATACCCTCCTGGAATTTCACTCCTTTTTGCAAAAGCACTGCACGTATCAAAATTTGCTTCCTGTGAACAGAAATTCACACAGCTATTCGGGGAGTCACATCCTAGCTCGCTTTGGGCATCCTTATAGAACTCATCAGTGGCATAGGTTGTCACATCATCTTGATAAAAGCCGTTTTTCTTGGCAAAATTACTACAACTGTTTTGATTGACAGGATCTTCGCAGTAATTAGTGCATGATTCCAGATTAGTGCATCCGCCCAATTCTTTTACAGGAAAGGCAATGTTAAAAGATCCTCCGCCTGCTCCGGGTGCAGGACTTGGCGAAGCGCTTTGTGTAGGCGATTGTGAGAAAACAGAAGTTGCTGCGAAAAATAATAGCAACATTGTTGCTAACGCCAAAGTCAATGTTCTGATAGGATTTAACGTTAAAATTTTACTTATTATCATTATTTTGCAATAACAAATGGATTCTTATAAGTGTCAAATGGATTTACATACTGAGTTTTTTTATCAAAAGGATTTTTATATTCTGTTTTGATAGAAACTTGCGGACCTGTTTGAAGAAAAGGTATTCCAGGAAGAGGAAAAGGATCTTTGATAATTCCAAATCGTACCAGCGCAACATAAATTACTCCAATAGAGAGCAAAACTAATGGCAAGACAATAAATATTTTCTTCTTTCTGCTACCTACTTTTTCCACTAAATCTTCCACTTATTAATTTAAGACATATCTTGATACACTTGTCAAGGGTCTATAGTATATTCAAAGACTTGAAGAATTCACGCCAGCGAAGCATTGATTATTGAATGGCTGTTCAAGTTTTTGACAAAGAGCTTGTTTTTGTCCGACATCAATTGGGTCAGAAACAATTTGACCAATTACTCTTTGGTAACACTCATTCTTTAAATGCGGTGGAACATTTTGACATATAAATATTGCCTGGTCCCGTCCACCGACCGAGTAAAATGATCCGGCATTTACTACCAGGCAATTATCATACCAGTTAGCTCCTTCTTGCTGACAAAGCTCAAATGACTTGGTAGGATCACCCAGAGTTAATGGATGAATTTGTCTTGCTACATTATCCATACACCATGCAACGTATTGCTCATTACCGGCTTCCTGGCAAATTTGAGAAGTTTTAACCATGTCTCCATTATTCATTTGATAAATCCTGGCTGCCTGATTGAGCCAGCATCCTTTTTGATATTTTTCTCCAAAATAGTTACAAGGAAAATACGGATCATCAGATAGCCAATCTCTTACAAGTTCTTTACCGGTTCCCCAATCGTGTACTCCGAAAAGGTTTTCCATAAAACCGCCGTTATGGCAGGATGATAAAGCCTCCGGAAATTCCGTTTCTTTTTCATAAATTGAATCACAAGTTTCTAATACTTTGGGCACATCATAATTCCACATGGCAAGTATTGAATGACCTGCAGCATGAACACACTGAAAATACCTAACGGGAGACGCTTTGCACTTATCCGTCATTTTTTTAATCGCTTCAAAACCCTCATTTGACGCTGCTTCAATTATTGTTCCATGGTAACAAGCATATAAGAAATAGTCTTTGCATTTTAGAATTGAGTCCGCGCCATATTTTTTGTAAGCATAAAAACCAATTTGATGTACAACCAGATGGCCTTCTCCGGTATGCGGCAAGCTAGAGTGTTCCAAAATTTCCAAAGCCTGCTCCACATCAACTCTCTCAACCAGCCTTCTTGCAGCTTTTAGTCTTTTTTCTTGGTTGCTGGAATCTAAAATATCCGCCATTTCCGGAACATAATTAGAATTATTTAGAGATGAAGAGTCCATTATTTTGCTGGGGGAATATTTGAAAAAAATAAAACCTGACAGTATTAAAACTAGAACTACTATTAATACTATTGAATTTAAAAGCTTTTGGTAGGAATTCACGGATCAAGATTAACATCTTTAAATTAAATTTGCAATACTATTTTGATGTGATATGCTAAAAAGGCAGTGATAAAAGAAATTTTTATTGGGAGAAAACCTTCAGATTTCCATATGAACCCTATTGTAAAGGCATTTATTGTTTCTGAAATATTTCTTTGGTCTTCCTGGAATGCAATCGTTCCAATTTTTGCTATTTTTGCTGCTACCAAAATACCAGGAGGCAACACGGAAATTGCAGCCTCCTCCTTTAGCTCTTATCTTATTGTTCGGGTTATTTTCGAGATGATTAGCGGGAGATATTTGTCCAGATCAAAAGAAATGCAAAAATTTATAATATCCATCGCAGGGATTATTCTTATAAGTTTAGGATATATAGGTTTTGCCATGACAAAAAATGTCTATTCATTATTTCTTTTCTACGGTATTATTGGTATGGGGTTAGGAGTTTCAAGCCCGGCAAAAAATTCTTTGTTTTCTACACATCTTGATAAAAATAAGGAGGTTGCGGAATGGAGCATGTACGATGGTTTTGTATTGATGGGAATGGCAATGTCTGCAACAATTGGGGGATTTGTGGCAAGTAGCTATGGATTCACATTCCTATTTTATCTGGTGGCAACTACAAATTTGTTAAGCATTATCCCTTATATTTTATATGCAAAAAGAAGAAAGGGAAAAGAAGAAAAGCTATTGACTTCTCAATAATTATTATGTAGATTTATAAGTAATGGAAGAAGCAACACAAAACACAAGCGGAGGATATAATAAAAGACCGTTATGGCAGTGGTTAGTTATTTATGTAATTATTGGAGCTATTATTTATGGCGCGATCTATTATTTCTTCCTAAGCAAAAATAATGGATATAATAACAAATCTTCCGACAACTCGTATTCGTCTCAAAATCCTTCTCCCTCATCAGCAATGATGAACGAAATTAAAACTGTTCTTAAGCCTGTTAACTCTAATGAGGCAGGAACAGCAATTTTAACAGAAGAAATTGGACAAACTAAAGTAGAGATAAACCTTACAGGTTTTACTAAAGATATTGTGCAGCCGGCACATATTCATTTAGGTGATTGTCCTGGAGTTGGTAGCGTAAAATATCCATTAACATCAATTACAAATGGAGAATCAACGACAACTCTACCAGTAACGTTAGATCAGCTTAAGAAAGAGTTACCTCTTGCGATTAATATACACAAATCCGCCAGCGAAGTCTCCGTCTACACCGCATGCGGCCCCATCAATTTTTAATTATTGGCATCTTGCCTTACATCCTTTTTAAATTCCTCCAAAAGTTTTTGGATTTTTGGATTTATTACTATCTGGCAATATGGATATGATTTATTTCTATCATAAAAATTTTGGTGGTAATCTTCTGCTTTATAGAATTTATCAAGAGGAACAATTTCTGTCACAAAGGAGGGTTGTTTTGATTCTTCCGCTATCTTTTTTTGCTTGTTGGAATTATAAAAAATCACAGATCTATATTGTGTTCCAACATCAGCACCTTGTCTATTCAAAGTTGTTGGATCATGAATGGTCCAAAAAATCTCAAGAATTTTTTCATAAGGGATAATTGATGGGTCAAATTCGATTTGGATAGATTCAGCATGGGGGTCGCCTGCATATCCTGACACAACAGAATTTACACCTTTCAATCTTTTAAACAAAGCCTGCGTACACCAAAAACACCCTCCGCCTAAAGTAACAATTTCTTTCATTACCAATTTTGTCTGATGTGGTTCATTGCAAAATCTAAATTCCCGAAAACTTTTTTGCGCGGGTTAAATATGTTCTGCGGATCAAAAATCTTTTTGGTTTCTTCAAAAAGATGAATTATTTTCTCGCCATACATTTGTTTAAGGTAGGGTGTTCGGATTAACCCGTCATTATGTTCGGCAGTAATGGATCCTTTATATTTTATCACTAATTCATATATTTCCTTGGCAAGGGTAGGTATAATTTCTCTTTGTTCTGGATCCTCAATTCTCATAAGAGGAATAATATGGAAATTTCCATCGCCTAAATGTCCTGCGATAGTATAAGTTAAATTAGGATATTTATGAAGGATATTGTTAAGTTTTGGTAAAAATTCGGTAAGATACTCTGGCTTTACGATAAAATCATCAATAAACGGAGCCGTATGTTTGTCTTTGACTTTGTGTCTTAACAAATTAAAACTTTCGCGCCTTATCAGCCAATATTTTTTTTCTGCTTTTTTGTTTGGAGCTATGTTAATTTTTAAATTAAAAGGCAATAGGTTCTCTTTAAGTCTGGCAATTTTATCATTTAGTTCATGTCTTTGATTTGATGTAAATTCTACTTGTAGCACAAGTTTTGGTATGCCGCCAGTTACAAGCATTAAGAAATCTGGTAGAAATTGCCATGCCAAAGTTATGAAATTTTTTGTTCCAAGCTTTTTAGCAAAACCTGTAAAAAATTTAATTGCGAGTAAGAGCGTATGATTGTCATAGGTTTCAAAACTTTCAGGCTTAAGAAGGAGTACGGTATTTATTATTTTTCCAAGTGAAGAAAGATCATTTAGGTAGACTATCATCATTTCCGAATATTTTTTTGTTGGGAGAAGTTGAATGGACGCTTGTGTGACTAACCCCAGTGTACCTTGGGCGCCGACAAATAATTTTGTTAAATCAAAAATTTTATTTTCAGAATCCCAAACATTCCACAGATAATATCCGGCGGAGTTTTTTGAGACCTGAGGTCTTGCTTTTTGGATTTCATCATAATTTTCATTTATCAACTTGTACATTTTTGTATATATTTCTCCCTCGAAGTTTTTTAATCCCATTTTTTCGTTGAGTTCTTCGTAAGATAAGGGTTTGAGCACATATTCATTGCCATCAGAGAGTACAGCCTTTACTTTTTTAACATATTGTTCTGTTTTTCCATATTCAAGAGATTTCTCTCCGCCTGAATTATTATTTACAATTCCTCCCATGGCGCAAATCTCCCGTGATGCGGGGTAAGATGGAAAAATGAGATTATTTTTTAAAGTCTTGCTTTCAAAGTCTTTGTAAAATACACCCGGCTCTGTTGTTGCAATGTCTTTGTCGATAGTTACATGATTGAAATACTTTTGAAAAGCAACAATAATAGAATCATTTACCGCTCCTCCGCTCATATCTGTTCCTGCGGATCTAGCGGTTAAAGAAAGAGAAGAATTATTTTTTTTATTTTCGCTTACAAATTTTACAAGCGCTTTTAAATCTTCTGTATCCTTGGGAAAGACCACTACTTGAGGCTTTACTTCAAAAAGGCTCGCGTCATGAGAATAAAGATTAAGTGTTTCGTTGTCATTAAAAACGTCACCCTTAATTTGAGTTTTTAACCTTTCAATGAGATTACTGTCCATAATCCAGAAAACTCAGAAAACTCGGCTTTATCGGAAAGTCTGAGATTCAGATAGTGTGATTATCCGAAAGTCTGGTTTACTGAGTATTCCGAGTATTCTGAAATAATTAGATAATTTTTCTTCCTATCACTCTCTTTACAGCCTGTTTAATGCTTTCTTTCCCCATTCCATACTTTTCAATTAGTTCTTTTGGAGATCCGGATTCTGCGAATGTATCTTGAAGTCCGATAAATTCCATAGGAGTTGGAATTGTTTT